>MRWG01000941.1_pt1 | contig 22754 bp, 21 predicted proteins | sample 1013341 | NCBI WGS metagenome assembly MRWG01 (sample SAMN06117577, study PRJNA244670) | biofilm metagenome | biome: Water; feature: Cathode Biofilm; material: Biofilm; isolation source: microbial consortium enriched at the cathode of a solar microbial fuel cell | place: USA: District of Columbia ... | reverse complement strand
TGACCATGCCGGGCCTGCCCAAAGTGCCGTCATCCGAGCATATTTTCCTCAATGATGACGGGCAGATCGAAGGACTTTCGTGATAAGTTGAGTCGGAAAGCAGGAGGCGGGCCGCAAGCCCGCCTTTTTTGTTGGCCGGTACTGGCGTGGTGCTTTCGCCGGTCGGGCGCGAGCGGCGGGTTGTGTTGGTGGTGCTCGGGGGGCGCAGGCTGGTGCGCGCTGGCCCGGCTCATCGCAGGGAGATGCCGGATTGTCCGCTGCATCTGATGCCGGGCCTGCGACCCCGGATTTGTCATGCCGGACCGGCAATAACGCGTTTCCTAAAAAGCTTTGTGCCGTATAAGAATTAAGTTCAATTGAGCTTGAGTTTGGAAGCCGGCCTGTGAGAGCTTCTTGGCTGGTGCTGGTGCTGGTGCTGGTGCTGGTGCTGGTGCTGGTGCTGGTGCTGGTGCTGGAGGAGACCGTCATGGGATCGATGCTCACCATTAATCAGGTATCGCGGCGCAGTGGCGTCGCGGCTTCCGCGCTGCGCTATTATGAACAGCGGGGGCTGATTGTCTCCGAACGCGCAGGCTCCGGGCACCGGCGCTATCAGCGCGCTGTGCTGCGCCGTGTGGCGTTCATCGTCTTTGCGCAGCGGGTGGGGCTCTCGCTTGATGAGATCCGCGCCGAGCTCGACAAGCTGCCCACCGATCATGTGCCCAAGGGCGATGACTGGGCGCGTCTTTCAGAAAGCTGGACGCAGCGCATTGACGAGCGCATTGCAGAGATGGAGCGTCTGAAGCGCGGGCTCACCGAATGCATCTCCTGCGGCTGCCTATCGCTGGAGACATGCGCGCTGACGAACCCGGCCGACCGGGCAAGCCGGACCGGGCCGGGGCCGAGATACTGGGTGGGAAGCAGGGGGTAGATCCTGCGTTTGGAGCATCTCCGCTTTTCCCGTGATTGCCCCAGGCTCCCCGCGGCCTTGAGCGCGGTGTCGAGAGCGCGTGCCTCGGGAACCGTGCTGTCCTGCATTGCCTTGACGAGGCTGGCTTCGATCCCGGCCAGATCCCGCATACGTGTTGCTATCTGCCGGTCATCGAACCTGTTTCCCGACGAATTCCTTGCAAGCGCCGTCAGGCCATCGAAATGGGGAACGTCGAGAATGGCGCCGATCTTATCGAGCGGCAGTTCAAACGCGGTAGAGGAGGATGTGCTGCGGGCGCAGCAGCTCCTCCTCACCGTAATAGCGATAGCGGTTTTCGCCGACGCGTACGGGGACAAGAAGGCCGATCTCGTCATAATGGTGAAGTGCCCGCACCGAAATGCCGGCAAGCCTCGCCAGTTCACTGACCGTCCATTCTTTCATCACACGCGCCTCCGCAGAACGGGAGAGATAATCCCTCACGCTGCGTGAGGGTCAAGCAGCGCTCGGACCGGGATCGTCATCACCGCCCGGTGCGATGAATGTGGGTTGCGCCATCGCCGGCGCTTCTGCGCTGTGAACGAGCCGCAGGGAAGGCCGTGGCTGCGATGAAGCGCCCATCTTTCGCCGTGCGGACTCGGGCTGATAGACCACCTCTTCCAGCGTGATGCGATCGGGCGTGTCCGTGCCTTCGTGGGGCAGGACGAGCGTATCGCCCGCTGAAAGGCCGAGCAGAGCCAGACCGCGCAGGGTGGTGAGGGGGAGCGTCAGGCCGACAAAGCCCTGCAGTTCCTCATGGCTGATGATGCGGGACTGTGGTGCTTCGTCGTTGATGCGGTAGCGCACGCGGCTGTTGAGCGTGGTCACATTCGCCGGCACGTCTTCGCGAAAGATGACCGTTGCTCCGTCAAGCTTGGCGCGCAGAAGCGTGGCATAGGCTTCGCTGAACCTGTGCCTGCGCTCCTGCAGGAATTCGAGGATGGTGAAATCCTTGGTGGTGAGGATGCAACCCTGTCTGGTCCACATGGCGATCTCCAACGCGGTTCCCGCGCTTCGTGACGGGAGACCGCGAACAAACAAACCCGCGCGGCCCTCTCAGTGGCTGCGCAGCCTGAATATCGGTCGAGCGGCCCCCCTGCGCCGAAAGGCTGTGGCGCAGGGGCTAGGCTCCCGTCAGGAGATGTCCCGTGAAGAAACGGTGATGTGGACCAGTCATTTTTCCAACCAGGGGTCGCCAACTCGGGGCTGGTGGCTCAGGCGGTTTTTTCTTCCTGCGTCACGCGCACCACGGTCAGCTTGTGGGTCTGGCCGGTGCGTGCGGACCAGTTGATCGACTGGCCTTCCTTGAGGCCGATAAGCGCAGTGCCCACCGGCGTGGTGATGGAAATGCGGCCCTTCTCGATGTCGGCATCGCCGGGATAGACCAGCGTCACGGTCTTTTCGGGGCCTTCGTCGGCTGTGTAGACGACGGTGGAACCCATGCGCACGACGGTGGCGGCGAGCGATCCGTCGCGCACGACGCGCGCCCGGTCGAGTTCGGCCATCATGGTTTCCGACACCTCGGGATTGCGATCTTCCAGCGCTTCGGCGAGGCCGGTGAGGCGATCATAGTCGGTCTGGGAAATCGTGATGCTCGGCTTGCGCCCTGTCTTCTGCTGCATTGGCTTGTCCATGCGAATAGTGCGGTCACGCAACTCCTGTGCGTGCCGGTCAGGCTTCGACTGTAGTTCGAATTTTTAAGTGATGCGCCCTGAGTTTCGTTCCGCCGTTCAAACTCGATCTATCGATCGGAAGACGGAAACGCGCCCCTCGGTTCGGAGGCGCACAGCACCGAACCGGGGGTCAATATCCCGCAATGGGACATACCCGGAAAAGAACGGAGATGTGCTTTCGGTTCGTGCTCATGCGTTAAACGTGGTGCGCAGACGGGGCGATGTCAAGGCAGTTTCGGTAAATGCATCATGCGGTGACATGTTATGCCCGGTCTTGCATGTTGCGCCTGTTTCGCTTCCGCAGGGCGGCAAAGCGAAAGCCCTCGGGCATTGCCGCGCGCACCATGATCATTTCGCCGATGGTTTCATGGGTGATGAGGCCTGCAAGCCTTTCATGACTGTCCAGAACGGCCACGGCGGGAGCCTGTGTTTCCTGCATCAGGCGCACGCCCTCGGTCAGGCTCTGCTGTTTGTGGATGGTGGGAAGGCCGGCCCGCATGGCGCTTGCGGCTGGGGCGTCCGGCCCCGCATCCCGCAGCACGCGGATCATGTCGTTACGGGTTATCAGCCCTTCCAGATGGCCCTGTGCATCCACCACGGGGAACTCGTTCTGTGTGGTGGCGAGCAGAAGGTCGATGGCTTCGCCGATGCTGGCCGAGCGGCTCAGCGTGGCGAATTTCGTGACCATCACGTCGCCCGCCAGAACGCTGTTGGCCACGCTCTTGATCTGGGCGTTCTGGGCCTCTGCCGAGGCCGCCAGATAGACGAAGATGGCGATAAAGATGAGGAGCGGGTTGTAGAGCAGCCCCAGAAAACCGAACAGGAAGGCAAGGCCCTGTCCGATATTGGCGGCGATCTGTGTCGCTTTGGCCCAGCTCAGCCGGGTTGCCAGAAGCGCGCGCAGCACGCGACCGCCATCCATGGGGAAGGCGGGAATGAGGTTGAACAGGACGAGAAAGATGTTCACGCCGGCCAGCCGTACGAGAAAATCGGCGCGCGGATCTTCCACCTGAAGCATCTGCTCGATGCCGGCTGTGCCGCCAAGTGCAAAGATGATGAGCGCGGCAATGACCACATTCACCATCGGGCCGGCGATGGCGATCACGAGCTCCTGCCGGGGTTCTTCCGGCATGCGCTCCAGCCGCGCCAGCCCGCCAATGGGCAGAAGCGTTATGTCCGGTGTCTTGATGCCGTAATGGCGCGCGGCGAGCGCATGGCCGAATTCATGAAGCACCACGCAGGCGAACACCGCGACGATGAAGGCGACGCCTTCCCATGCGGCTGCCGTTCCACCGATCTGGTAGTGCATGAACCAGATCCAGACCAGCAGCAGGAAGAAGGTGACATGCACCCTGAGCACTGTGCCACCGATTTTTCCGATGTTGAAAGACCAGCCCATGAACGTCGCTCCAGTTGGCAACAACCGTATATACCTTATTTAGGTGACAATCATCGTGTTGGCATCGGGCATCGTGTTGGCATCCGGCATTGTGTTGGCATCGAGCCATTGCAGGATCATCTGTTTGAGAGAGTTGAGTGGGTATGACGGTTGAGACGGAAGGCTTCCTTCAGCGGGTTTCGCGCAGGCGCAGGGCACTGGCTCCCGCGCTGCTCCTTCTGGTTCTGACGGTCGGTTCCTTTGTGTTTCTCGCCATCGCCGATGAAGTGGCCGAGGGCGAGATAAAGGCGTTCGATGAGCGGGTGCTGCTTTCGATGCGCACTGCCGCAGATCCGGGCGATCCAATCGGGCCGCCATGGCTCGAGGAGACCGCGCTGGAGATCACCGCCATCGGCGGCTATCCGGTCATCATCATTTCGCTTCTCGTGGTGACGGGGCTTCTGGTGGTGACGCGGCGCTATGGCGCGGCATTCTACGCCCTCTTTTCCGTGGGCTCCGGTGCGCTCGTCTCTTACCTGCTCAAGCACTATTACGAGCGGCCGCGACCTGACATCGTGGAGCATCTGGATGTGATCCACACGGCAAGTTTTCCAAGCGGTCACGCCACGGTCACCACGGTGGCCTATCTGACGCTTGCGGCCCTCGTTATCCGCTTCTTCCCCGACTGGCGCGTCAGGCTCTATGTGCTGGCGGTTGCGGTGTTCGTTTCGTTCATCGTCGGCGTCAGCCGCGTCTATCTTGGCGTTCACTGGCCAAGCGACGTTGCGGCGGGCTGGGCGCTTGGTGCTGCCTGGGCGAGCTTCACCTGGCTCTGCCTCAGCCTGCTGGCGGTTTATCGCGGCAAAAGGCTTGCGAATGGCGCGGGAAACCAGTTGCGCGAGAGCCCGGCGGACGCTATGGAAAAGCCATGACAACGATTTCTTGCGCAAATCTCTGGTGGTGGGTTCGCTAACAGCGGCCAACCGTGCAGTGTGCGCGTAAAGAAAGACCATGGCCGCAGGTGAAAACCGGGCGGCCATTTTTGTCTGCGCTTCCCGGCGATGCCTGAAAAAGGGAGCATATGATGAGCCTGGAAGTTCTGGAAAATGGTGCCGAGCGTTTTGCGACGGCGGGCGGCGTCACCATCACGCGAAGCCGTGTGGAGACCGCCTATGCGGGCGCCATCGATGCCTATATCGATGCGCTGGACGAGCGCCGTGGCGCGGTCTTTTCCTCGAATTACGAATATCCGGGCCGCTACACGCGCTGGGACACGGCCATCATCGACCCGCCGCTGGTGATCTCGGCGCGTGGGCGCGAGATGAAGATCGAGGCGCTGAACGCGCGTGGCAAGGTGCTGCTGCCGGTCGTCGCCGATGTGGTTGCCGCACTGGATACGGTGACTGTGCGCGAGCGTGACGAGACGCGCCTTGCCCTGACGGTGGCCGAGCCTGACCGCGTGTTTTCCGAGGAAGAGCGTTCGCGCGCGCCGACGGTTTTCACCGTCCTGCGGGCGATTACCGCACTCTTCCATTCCGATCAGGATTCCAATCTCGGCCTTTATGGCGCGTTCGGCTATGACCTCGCCTTCCAGTTCGACCCGATCAAACAGACCCTGAACCGGCCGGAGAGCCAGCGCGATCTGGTGCTTTACCTGCCGGACGAAATTCTCGTGGTCGACCATCATGCTGCAAAAGCCTGGCATGATCGCTACGACTATGCGGGCGAAGGGTTTTCGACTGAAGGTCTGCCGCGTGAGGGCGCGTGCGAGACATTCAAACCAGCGGCGGAAGCGCCGCCGCGTGGCGATCACACGCCCGGCGAATATGCGCGTCTTGTCGAGAAGGCCAAGCACAGCTTCCATCGCGGCGACCTCTTCGAGGTGGTGCCCGGCCAGATGTTCATGGAGCGCGTCGAGCGCCGTCCTTCAGAGATTTCGCGCCGGCTGAAGCAGATCAACCCGTCGCCCTATTCCTTCTTCATCAATCTGGGCGAGCAGGAATTTCTGATCGGCGCATCGCCGGAGATGTTCGTTCGGGTCAATGGCCGGCGGGTCGAGACCTGCCCGATCTCCGGCACCATCAAGCGTGGCGATGACGCCATCGCCGATGCCGAACAGATCATCAAGCTTCTGAACTCCAAGAAGGACGAGTCCGAACTGACCATGTGTTCGGATGTTGACCGCAACGACAAGAGCCGTGTCTGCGAGCCGGGTTCGGTGCGTGTCATCGGTCGCCGTCAGATCGAGATGTATTCGCGCCTCATCCACACGGTCGATCACATTGAGGGCAGGCTGCGCGAGGGCATGGATGCGTTCGATGCGTTTCTGAGCCATGCCTGGGCCGTGACCGTGACCGGCGCGCCGAAACTGTGGGCGATGCGCTTCATCGAGGAAAACGAGAAGAGCCCGCGCGCCTGGTATGGCGGGGCCATCGGCATGGTGCATTTCAATGGCGACATGAACACCGGCCTGACGCTGCGCACGATCCGCATCAAGGATGGTGTGGCGGAGGTGCGGGCAGGGGCCACGCTTCTGTTCGATTCCGATCCGCAGGAGGAAGAGGCCGAAACGGAACTCAAGGCGTCGGCCATGCTGTCGGCGATCCGCGATGCCGGGAAGACCAATATGGAAAACGAGATGCGCACGACCGCCCGTGTCGGTGAGGGCGTGAAGATCCTGCTTGTCGATCACGAGGACTCCTTCGTGCATACGCTCGCCAACTATTTCCGCCAGACGGGCGCGGATGTGGTGACGGTGCGCTCGCCCGTTGCCGATGATGTGTTCGACCGGGTGGAGCCGGATCTGGTCGTGCTCTCGCCGGGGCCGGGACGGCCGGAGGACTTCAACTGTAGCGCCACCATTGCCAAATGCCGTGCGCGCGAACTGCCGGTCTTTGGCGTCTGTCTTGGCCTGCAGGCACTGGTGGAAGCCTATGGCGGCGAGCTGCGACAGCTTGCCGAACCGATGCATGGCAAGCCTTCGCGCATCCGTGTCAGCGGCAACAGCCTGGTCTTCTCGGGCCTGCCTGCGGAAGTGACAGTCGGGCGTTATCACTCGATCTTTGCCGATCCGGCGCGTCTGCCTGCCAGCTTCACGATCACGGCCGAAACGGATGACGGTGTCGTGATGGGCATCGAACATGAGGATGAGCCGGTTGCAGCCGTGCAATTCCATCCCGAATCGATCATGACGCTCGGACAGAATGCCGGCATGCGCATGATCGAGAATGTGGTGGCGCATCTGCCGCGAAAGGCGCGGGTGAAAGCAGCCTGACACATTCGGCATGTAATGCCCTGTGAAGGTCCTGCCCGGCGGGGCAGGACGTCGATTGAAAGGAACCACCATGCCGTCCAACGGTGATCTTCAGCGTATTGCCCTATGGTCCATCGTGGTGGCGTTCGGCATTTTCGGGCTGAAACTGTCGGCGTGGTGGCTGACCGATTCCGTGGCGCTGTTTTCCGACGCGATGGAATCGGTGGTCAATGTGGTGGCCTCCTTCGTCGCCTGGTATGCGCTGCGCATCGCGCACCGCCCCGCAGACGACAATCACCCCTTCGGTCATCACAAGGCGGAGTATTTCTCCGCCGTTCTCGAAGGCGTTCTGATCGTTGTTGCAGCGCTTCTGATCATCCACGAGGCATGGACCGCACTGTTTGCGCCGCGTGCGCTGGAAGCGCCGGTGGCCGGCCTTCTGGTGAATGCGCTGGCAGCGGTGGGCAACGGTCTCTGGGCGTGGCTCCTCATTTCGACCGGGCGCAAGGCCCGTTCGCCTGCCATGGTTGCCGATGGCAAGCATCTGTGGACGGACGTCGTCACCTCGGCGGGTGTCATCTTCGGTCTGGTTCTGGCGGTGGTGACCGGGTGGCTGTGGCTCGATCCGGTGATGGCGCTGATCGTTGCGGTCAACATTCTGTGGCACGGCTGGCATCTGGTGGGGGATTCCGTGCAGGGGCTCATGGATGTGTCTGTCGAGCCCGAGGAACTGGCCGAAATTCACCGGGTCGTTGAAGAAAACAGTGTCGGTGCGCTCGAATTTCATGACCTGAAAACCCGCGAGGCAGGCCGCGCCCGCTTCATCGAGTTCCATCTCGTCGTGCCGTCCGACATGACAGTTGAAGTCGCGCACCACATTTGTGACCGCATCGAGGGCGCGCTTGAAAAATCGCAGCCGGGCGCTGAAGTCACCATCCATGTGGAGCCCGCGCACAAGGCGAAATTCGCCTGATCCCAAAAGGGTAAATGGGGCGGCCATCCGCGTGTCCGCGTCTGGCTCATTTCCCTGAGCCCGGCAATCCTGTATGCCGTGATGGCAAGAATTCAGGACGCATGGTTTGATGGACACCGCACCGCAGGCAACTTTCCAGGGCCCTCTTACCCGGCTGACGCCTGCTCTACAGTGGCTCTTTCTGGTGTGCCTCACGGCGGTGTTTGCCGGCGTGATGCTCTATGGAACCATGCCGGCGGCGCTGCTCATCGGGCCGATGCTGGCGGCGGTGACAACGGGGGCGCTTGGCGCGGGCATTCGCGTTCCGGGGCTGGTTTTCGCCGCCGCGCAGACGCTGGTCGGGCTTCTGATCGGTGGTTCGCTGGAGCCGGCCATTCTCGCTTCCTTCGTTGATATCTGGCCGATCCTTCTGATCGCCGTCGTGGCGACGGTAGGGGCGAGCAGCTTTCTGGGTTTTATCGTCAGCCGCTGGAAGATCCTGCCCGGCACCACGGCGGTCTGGGGCTCCGCGCCCGGTGCGGCCACGGCGATGGTGCTGATGGCCGGCGCGTTTGGCGCGGATGCGCGGCTTGTGGCCTTCATGCAGTATCTCCGGGTGATTTTCGTCACCGTGGCCGCCGCCGTCATCGCCAGACTGTGGGTGGACACGTCGGGTGTTGAGGTTCCCGCGACCGTCTGGTTCCCGTCCATCGAGTTCAATGCCTTTGCCATCACGCTGGCAACCGCCATGGTGGGCGGGGCGTTCGGGCGATTGGTGCGCCTGCCTGCACCGTTCTTTCTCGGAGGCATGCTGGCCGGTGCGGTGGTGCATCTGGGCGGCGGGCTGACGCTGGAGCTTCCGCCATGGCTGATGGGGGGCGCTTACATGATGGTCGGCTGGACCATCGGCCTGAAATTCGACCGGGCGCTTCTGCGCACCGCCTTCAAGGCGCTGCCGCAGGTGGTGGTATCGATCGTGGCGCTGATGGCCTTCTGCGGCGCGCTCGCCTGGTTCCTGCATGTGGAATGGGGCATCGACCCGCTGACCGCCTATCTGGCGACGAGCCCCGGTGGCATGGATTCGGTCGCCATCATCGCGGCTGCCGCTTCGCAGAACGTCAATCTGTCCTTCATCATGGCTGTGCAGATGGCGCGTTTTCTCTTTGTGCTTCTGGCCGGTCCGCCCATCAGCCGCATGGTGGCGCGCTGGGCCGGTGGTTAGGGCGTCGCACCATCAGGCAGCAATGGCCAGATGGGCCTGTGTCCAGAAATCCAGATAGGTCCGGGGTGGCTCGGGCGATGTCATCATGTTCTGGCTCAAGAACACGCCCACCAGCCCGTTCTGCGGATCGGTATAGGCGGTGGTGCCGAACCCGCCATTCCAGCCGAAACTGCCCGGTGTGAGCCAGGGACGCGTTGTCCCTAGGCCGACGGACATGCCAAGCCCCCATCCTGCGCCGCCTTCATCCATGAACATCGTCGCGTGCGGGGCCGTCTTTTGGCCGGGCGTCAGTTGATCGCGCGTCATTTCGGCTACCGTCTCGGCCTTCAGATAGTGTCTGCCGTCCAGCGTCCCGCCATGAAGCATCATGCGGCAGAAGGCGGCGTAATCGTCCACCGTGGTGACCAGACCGCCTGCGCCGGAATCCATGGGCGGCGGATTGGTGAAGTCCACGCCCTGTTCCGGCCCGAAGACGATAAGCTCCGCTCCTCCAATGGTAAAATCCGGGCCATACTGGTTCGGCAGCCGGTCCTGCTTTTCTGCGGGGACATGAAAGCCCGTGTCCTTCATGCCAAGCGGATCGAGCAGGCGCTCGCGCATGACAGCGCCGAGCCGCTGCCCCGTTGCGCGCTCGATCAGGATGCCGGCCACATCGAGCCCGTTGTTGTAGAAGAAAGCCTCGCCGGGGTGCGCTGCCAGCGGCAGGGCTCCCAGCTTCTCCATGTAGTCGTCGGACGACATTTTCGGCAGCACCCAGCTCGGCGCGATGCCGGCTTCGCGCATGGCTTTCTGGATCGGGTATGCGTCTGGAAACACCATGATCGCGCCAAGCCCGAAGGTCATGGTCAAAAGCTGGCGCAGCGTCACGGGGCCGTTTGCGGGAACCGTGTCATCCAGTGGTCCATCAAGGCGTTTCAGAACCCGGCGGTAGGCAAGCTCCGGCAAGAGGTCATCGACGGGACCATCAAGCGTCAGCACGCCATCCTCCACCAGCATCATCGCCAGCGCCGCCGTGACCGGCTTCGTGATCGAGGCAACGCGGAAGATCGTGTCGCTGGCCATGGGTGCGCCTTTGCCGTTCAGCGCAAACGTGCCGGCAGTGCCGACATGATCCACACCATCGTGATGGATCAGCCATGTCGCGCCGGCCATGCGGCCTTCGGCGACATGCGCTTCCATGGTGTCTTTCAGCGTTTCCAGTGCCTTTGGGGAAAGCGTGTTCATGGCGGTCGCCCTGTTGCTGATGGCGGAAGAAAAGGCCAGTGCCGCACCGCCGGTCATCAGCCGGCGGCGGGAAAGCGAGGGGGCTTCGGTCATCCCGTCGTCTCCGCATCATATTCATCGTGCAGCCGCCACCATTGATAGGGTGCCGTCTGGGAGATGCCTTCGGGCGCGTCTTCCCAGCTTTCCTGACGTCCGAGGGGCGTGAGGTCGAGAAATGTCCAGTTGCTGCCCAGCGCCTCGACACCGCGCCCGCTGGTGAAATAGGTGTGAAACACCGTGTCACCTTCGTGGATGAAGACGTTGAGGCCGAAGCCGCCGGTAACGCCGAAATCCTCGTTGAAGGTCGAGCCTTCCACGGAATACCAGCGCTGCGGCCAGCCCATGCGCCTGCGAAAGGCTTCGATCTCGCTGACGGGCGCACCGGAGACCAGCGCCAGTGTCGTGTCGCGGGCGTTCAAATGGGCGGCGTGGCCGAGATTGTCGACGAACATGCAGCAGCCGGCGCATGGCGAAGGATCAGCCGGCCTGAGCATGTGGTGATAGACGATCAGCTGGCGGCGTCCCTCGAACAGATCGTTGAGCGTCAGCGCGCCTTCCGGGCTTTTGAAGGCATAGTCCTTATCGACACGGACCCATGGCAGGCGACGCCGCTCGGCAGCCAGGGCATCATGGGCGCGGGTGAGCGCCTTTTCCTTTTCAAGCAGCGCTGCGCGCGCTTTCTGCCAGTCTTCCCGGGATGCGATTTCTGGGGCGGTCATTGTGGTTTCCTCCTCGCTTCCTTGCATGTTCGAGCGCGGTATCGCGCTCGCGGTCAGGGATAAGACGCAGACGAGTTCCTCCGATCCGACATGCGGTGGCAGAAAATCCGGGGCGATTTTCCTCCGGGCTGCCATTCCCTGTCGATGTTCAAAGACTGATTAAGTTTTGCAACTGGTTGCGAATGAGTCAACCCGGTGGCATCTTGCAATCAGATTCTGGAGGGCAGATTGAACGAGACCCGGAAGACCGCCGCACCGCATCGCTCGGGCTGCCCCATCAACCTCACGCTTGAGGTGCTGGGTGACAAATGGAGCCTGATCGTGGTGCGCGACATGATGTTCGGCGACCGCCGCCATTTCCGCGAACTGCTGACCGGTTCGGAGGAGGGGATTGCCTCCAACATTCTCGCCGACAGGCTGCGCAGGCTTCTGGCGGAGGGCCTTGTCTCGAAGGCGGATGATCCGAGCCACAAGCAGAAGTCGATTTACAGCCTGACCGAGAAGGGCATCGAACTGGTTCCGGTCTTCGCCATGATTGGCGCATGGGGCAGCAAATGGCTGCCGGTGAGCGAGGAGCTGTCGATCCGCGCGAAGCTTTTGGCGGAAGGCGGGCCATCGCTTTGGGATGCGTTCATGGAGGAATTGCGCGAAACGCATCTGGGCTTGGCTTCCGCGCAAAATGCCGGCGAACCGGGGGTGCGCATGCGTTTGCAGGCGGCTTATGAAGAGGTGCTGGCGCGCAAGGCGTCCACCGCACTTGCAAGCCGCGCCGGCGTCGTTTAATGAAGCTCCCATGATCACGCGTCAGACAGATACCTTGTCCAGTCGCGCCGCTTTCGTCGGCGAGACCGTTCGCGCGCTATTTTCCAGCCTCCTTCTTCTTGGCCTTATCGGCGATCGCCGGGTCCGTTGAAGGAGCGCCCGGCGATCGATGTCGCCGCCTGGCATCAGCTCTTTCTCCAAAACCGCGATTTGTTGTTGACAGGCCCGCCGTGCCGAGCGCACGCAACCGGTGCCGGGAGAAAATGGAATGGACGCGCATACAATGACTGACATGGCAGAAAACCGAGTACAGGGTGAAGCAACCGCACAGGGCCGCAAGGGTATGGCGGATGCTTCGATCAAATATCAGCCCTATCCGCAGATCGACCTCGCAGACCGCACCTGGCCCTCCAGGCGCATTGAAAAGGCTCCGATCTGGTGCTCCGTCGATCTGCGTGACGGCAATCAGGCCTTGGTCGACCCGATGGGGCATGACCGCAAGGCGCGCATGTTCAAGCTGCTGGTGGACATGGGCTTCAAGGAAATCGAGGTGGGCTTTCCATCCGCCTCGCAGACCGATTTCGACTTCGCCCGCTGGTGCATCGAGGAAGCCGGCGTGCCGGACGATGTTTCGCTGCAGGTGCTGGTGCAGTGCCGTCCCGAACTGATCACGCGCACCTTCGAGGCGTTGCAGGGCGCGAAGCACCCGATTGTCCATTTCTACAACTCCACCAGTGAGTTGCAGCGCCGTGTCGTGTTCGGCAAGGATGTTGCCGGCATCAAGCAGATCGCCACGGACGCCGCCAAGATGGTCATGGACATGGCCGCCAAGGCCGGCGGTGGATACCGCTTCCAGTATTCGCCGGAGAGCTTTACCGGCACCGAGCTGGATGTGGCTCTGGAGATCTGTAACGCTGTCATCGAGATCATTGATCCGACGCCCGACAACAAGCTGATCGTCAATCTGCCGTCGACCGTCGAAATGTCGACGCCGAACATCTATGCCGACCAGATCGAATGGATGTGCCGCAATCTCGACCGGCGCGACAGCCTGCTGATTTCGCTGCACCCGCACAATGACCGTGGCACGGGCATTGCAGCCACGGAGCTGGGCCTGATGGCCGGCGCGGATCGCGTCGAGGGCACGCTGTTCGGCAATGGCGAGCGCACCGGCAATGTGGATGTCGTGACGCTGGCGCTGAACATGTACACGCAGGGCGTCGATCCCGAGCTGGACTGCACGGACATCAACCGCATGAAGGATGTCTACGAATACTGCAACCAGCTGGTCATTCCCGAACGTCACCCCTATGTCGGCGAGTTGGTCTACACCGCCTTCTCCGGCTCACATCAGGACGCGATCAACAAGGGCATGAAGGCCATCAAGACGGCCAACAAGCCGCTGTGGGAAGTGCCTTACCTGCCCATCGATCCGCAGGATGTTGGCCGCTCCTACGAGGCGATCATCCGCATCAACTCGCAGTCGGGCAAGGGCGGCATCGCCTATGTGCTGCAGGCCGATTACGGCCTGAACCTGCCGCGCAATCTGCAGGTCGAGTTCCGTGGCGACATTCAGGACATCACCGACCGTGAGGGCAAGGAACTGCCGGTCAAGCAGATCTATGAGCGCTTCATGGAGCTCTATGTCGATCAGCCGGACGCGCGCATCAAATTTGTCGATCACCAGACCTTCCCCGACACTTCGGTCAAGGGACAGCGCATTGTCGAGGCGACGATCACCGATGGCGGCAAGGAAACCGTGATCAAGGGCGTGGGCACCGGCCCGGTCGATGGTTTCATCGACGCGCTCTCCAAGCATCTGGGCGTGGACATGTCGGTCATCGACTATTCCGAGCATTCCATGCAGCAGGGCTCCAATGCGGCGGCCATCTGCTACATGGAAGTCCAGCATCCGGGCGGCAAACTGTTTGGCGTGGGCGTGAACACCAACATCGTCGCGGCATCGCTCGAAGCGGTGGTTTCGGCGGCCAACCGGATCATCGGTTGACGGGCGCGCTTTACGCTGACGATACGGGCGAGGGCGAATGCGCCCTCGTTCTGCTGCATGGCTTTGCCGGCAGCCACCGGGTCTGGGAGGGCGTGCGCAAGGCGCTGCCCAACGCGCTTCCCAAGGGCCTTCGCATCATCGCTTATGATCTGCCGGGCCACGCCCGTTCCCTTGACCTGCCGGGCGCGGGCAAGGCCAAGTCCGTGGCGCAGATGGTTGTCGACGATCTCGCTGCGCGGGGCATTGCCCGATATCACTTGGCCGGCCACTCCTTCGGCGGAGCGGTCGCCGTTCTTGCCGCCCATCTTGCGCCCCAGTCCGTCGCCTCACTGGCGCTGATTGCGCCGGGTGGGTTTGGCCCGGAGATTGCCGGAGACCTGATGACGGCGCGCGCCCATGCACGCACTGACGATGAAATCACCGCTGCCGTTCAGGCAATGTTCGGAGCGCAGGCGCAGGTTGAGAGCGGCGTCGTGGACGCTGCGGTTGAACTCAATTCTGTTCCGGGGCAACGCGAGAAGCTCATCGAGATCAGTTCTCTCATCGTGCGCAATGGGGAGCAGGGAGCCTTCCCGCGCGCCATGCTGGAGGCGCTTGCCATGCCCGTTCACGTGGCATGGGGTTCGTGCGATGCGGTGCTGCCGCCGCATCAGGCGGACGGGTTGCCGGGGAGCTTCATCGTGCATCGGTTGCCGGGGCTTGGCCACATGCTGCCCGAGGAGGCTCCGGCCGAGATTGCGCGCATCATCGCTGAAAGCACTGGCGCAGTCTGATCAGGATATTCGGCTTTCCCCTCGTGTTTTTCTTAAACTCGTCTTGTTTACGCCGCTTTCAGGAGCGGAACAAAACGTGATGATTTTCTGTTTTAGCCATGTTAACGATGGGTTAACGCTTCCTTGTCGTCAGGAGTACCGCCCATGAGTGAGGCTGGTCAGTCCGCAGTTTCGGTTACCAATGTGCGCAGGCTTTCCGATGCAATGCGCGAGATGAAGAATGCGGCTGCCGACAGGGCGGATGTGGTCGTGGAGATGCGTGAGGCGAGCCGCACGCGGCTTGAGCTTCTGGCGCAGGAACTCCAGCCCGTTTTCGACGACGTTCCGGCGGACGATCCGACCTTCGATTTCGCCATCTCTTCCGGTGAGCAGCCCCGGTTATGGATCGATGCCGTTGCCCATGTGGCGATGGGCCGTGACCGCCGCACTTATCGGTTTGTCCGCGATACACGTCTTGGCCGCGTGGTGCTTGCCGAAAGCGCGGAGATCGCTCCCGTCGCCAATCAGGTAACGCGCTACATTGCCGAGCGGCTCGTGGAGCGTCAGCGGGCCGTGGAAGGTGATGTGGAGCCGCTGCCGCGCGGCGATACACAGGAGCAGGAAACTGTTGCTCCCACGCCCTACAGGAGCGCCTGGAGCAGCTTCTTCAGCGGGGTTGCCTTCGTCATCCTGGGCGGCATTGTCGGTGTCGCCATGGTTGTCGTCGCCATGTGGGACCGATTCCCCGAACTGGATGCGCTCCTCTCCCGCTTCTGAGGAAAAATCAAAGTCTCGCCCGCTTTATGTGGTTTCCTGCGTGATGAAGGGACCTGTTTGCGAGCGATTTTGATGAAGTTTCTGTTCTTTTGCGCCGTTTTTCTGGTTGTGGCCGGTGGCGCTTGTCTGTTTGCAGCCAATTGGATTGGCAGCAGTGTTGATGCCGAAGGTTTTCTGCATGAGCCGTTTGCGCTGATTGCGCTCGGTTCCCTGTCCGTGGCCCTTGGCGCGGCGAGCGGCACATTCGGCCTTGGCATTGCTGCATGGCGGTGCGTGCGCGCCTCCTGATCCTCAGCCGGCCTGCACGTCTCCGGTAAGGAGCGCGCCCGAAACCTCGCCTATCGTGCCATTGCCATCGGTCACGCCGCGGCGGGAAAAGCGGATCTCCCACGCGCCGGGCTTTCCGTCGATTTCGAAGAGATTGTAGTGACCGGGCGGTTTGGCGCTGCCATGGGACTGGCCGGCTGCAGCGACGCCGACGACCGGCACGGAAGCTCCGCTTGGCCCGTCGATGCGGTGGACGGTCGGCTTGTGTGTGTGGCCGTGCAGAATGAGTTCCGCGCCATGCTTGCGGATCAGTTTCTGGAACCGGCCGATGCCGTAAAGGCGCTTGCTCGCATTGGTCGCGCCACGCACGGGGGGATGATGGATCATCACGACCCGGAACAGCCCGGCCTCCCGGGTGGCGTCGAGCATCTTCGCCAGCCGCTTGGCCTGTGCTTTCGAGAAATGGCCCGACGCCATGAAGGGCGCGGTTGCGCGGGCCGAGGAAACGCCGATGATGGCGACCTGGTCGCGCACCCGCAGATAGGGGAACGCGTCTTTGCCTTTTGGGGGTGTCCCGTCGTCGCCGGTCATGTAGGCGGCCCAGGCGCGGCAGCAGCGCGCAAGCGCGCCCGGCACATAGGCGTCGTGGTTGCCCGGCACCACCGAGACCCTGTCCGCAGGTCCGAGGCTCTCCAGCCAGAGCCGCGCCATCTCGATTTCCTTGTCGAGCGCGAGGTTGACCAGATCGCCCGTAAGCGCAATGTGGTCGGGCGCGGCTTCGAGCATGTCGTCGGTGATGCGGTCGATCAGGCCGTGGTCGAGATTGAGCCTTCGATTGCGCCGCCAGTTGATGTAGCCGGTGATGCGCTTGGAAGCGAGCTCACGATAGGTAACAGCGGGGAGAGGCCCCAGATGGATGTCGGAAAAATGCGCAAGGCGAAACATGTTTCGTGTGTAGAACACGCAAACCGCGCTGACCAGCCCGCCAGAGCACCGGAGCGAAAAGTGTCATCCGGTTTTCGGTCTGGCCGCTTCTCTGTCGAAGGCCGATCCGGGGGCAACCGATGAACGCACCCGCTTCACCGCCCCGAAAGGCGGCGCTCAGCGCACGTCTTTTTCATTTCTGGCTGCGGTTGAGCAGGCCCATGACGCTGGGCATGCGCGGTGTGGTCTATGACGCGGAAAACCATGCGGTCTTCCTCGTGCGGCACACCTATGTGAAGGGCTGGCACTTTCCCGGTGGCGGCGTGGAGCCGGGCGAGAGCACCGAGGCGGCGCTTTCGCGCGAGCTTGTAGAGGAAGGCAATATCGAGATCCTCGAACGGCCGGTTCTGCGGTCGTTTCATTTCAACCGCATGGCCAGCAATCGTGACCATGTGGCGGTCTATCTCATCACCGGCTTTCGCCAGACGTATCCGCATGTGCCTGACCGTGAGATTGCCGAGGCGCGTTTCTTCCCGCTGGACGCGCTGCCGGATGGCACCAGCGACGGCACCCGCCGCCGCATCGCGGAGATTTTCGACAACGCACCCGTTTCCGACGAGTGGTAGCGCGGCGGTGCTGATTTTCGTCCTTCTCCCCGCATGCGGGGAGAAGGTGCCGGCAGGCGGATGAGGGGCGGGCGCTGCCACGAACAATGTTCCCGCTTTCACTCAGTGCCATGCGCTGGTCGCCACCGCAGGCACTCGCCCCTCATCCTCACCTTCTCCCCGCATGCGGGGAGAAGGGGGCTTTGGCGTTGGCGCACGTTCCTTAGAGGATGAAAAACTCAGGCGGCCTTTGCCCATTCACCGCGATTGTGCGGTGCGTCCAGATTGAGTTCCGGTCCGAGCGGCACCACGCCGGTCGGATTGATGGTCTTGTGGCTGCCGTAGTAGTGGGCCTTGATGTGAAGCATGTCGACGGTCTCGGCCACGCCCGGCACCTGATAGAGTTCGCGCAGATAGTTCGACAGGTTCGGATAGTCGTCGATCCGGCGCAGGTTGCATTTGAAGTGACCGACATAGACCGGGTCGAACCGCACCAGCGTGGTGAACAGCCGCCAGTCGGCCTCCGTCAGCTGTGAGCCGGTGAGGTAGCGCTGGCGTGAGAGGCGGTCCTCCACCTGATCCAGCGTATCGAAGAGCGCTTTGAACGCCTCTTCATAGGCGGCCTGCGTGGTGGCGAAACCGGCCTTGTAAACACCGTTGTTGATGTTGTCGTAGACAAGATCATTGGTGGCGTCGATCTCGGCGCGCAGGTCTTGCGGATAGAAATCCAGTGAGGCGTCGCCCCACTCATCGAACGCTTCGTTCAGCATGCGGATGATCTCCGCCGACTCGTTGGAGACGATGGTTTCCGTCTTCTTGTCCCACAGCACCGGCACGGTGACGCGGCCGGAATAATCCGGGTCGGCCTTGGTGTAGATCTGGTGCATGAAGTCGAAACCGTAGAGGTCGTCGCCCGTCGCACCGTCTTCCCTGAGGAAGGTCCAGCCATTTTCGCCCATGAAGTGATGGACGACCGAAACGGAGATCACGTCTTCCAGCTTCTTCAGCTTGCGGAAGATGAGCGTGCGGTGCGCCCACGGGCAGGCGAGCGATACGTAGAGGTGGTAGCGCCCGGGTTCAGCCCTGAAGCCGCGCTCGCGGCCTTCAGCCGGTGCGCCGTCCTTTGTGACGAAATCCCTGAACTGCGATTTGGACCGCTCGAAGCGGCCGCCGGTCTTGGAAGTGTCGTACCACTGATCGCGCCAGACACCGTCAACGAGCAAACCCATTCTCGAAACTCCTTTGTTCCAGCCGCATGTAGGTTATTGCCGGGGTGAACCCAACCGTTCTGGTTGTAAACACTGCGTCAACAATTTTGGTTCCGCGGTAAAGTTCCAGTGGACGAGGCAGGGAATTGCTGGTAGCGGGAAAACCATTCAGCGAGGAAAACGCACGACATGATCCTGTTTCTGGTGGAGCGACGACGAAAGGACTAAAGGCCCCTGGCATGGGGCGGGCGGGCCTATGGCCGCTTCCACCTTTCGAGACCACCGGACTAGACGATCATGGCTTCTGCCGAAATTCATTACCTGCCGGAACAGCCGGCCCACGACGCTGAAATCGAACTCATCAACGAAGAAGCCTTCGGCCCCGGCCGCTTCACCCGCGCGGCCTACAAGATCCGCGAAGGCGGCCTGCATGATCGTGCGCTCTCTTTTGTCGCCATTCATCAGGATGTGGTGATCGCCTCGGTGAGGATGACGTGGATCGCCGCCGGCGAGGGCAGGGCGCTTCTGCTCGGGCCGCTGGCCGTGCGGCCTGCCTTCAAGAGCATCGGCATCGGCCGCAAGCTGGTGCACATCGCCATTGAGGCCGCGCGTGAGGCCGGAGCGGGCGCTGTCGTGCTCGTGGGAGATGCGCCTTACTACGGGCGGCTGGGGTTTGAGAAAATCCCCTATGGCCAGATCGAGATGCCGCGCCCGGTTGATCCAAACCGGCTTCTGGCGGTGGAATTGCAGGAAGGCGCGGTCGCCTGCCTTCAGGGTGATGTCACCCACGCGGCGCTGGCGCGATAGCGCAGTCCAGAAAAACTGCGGAAAATCGCTCCGCTCCCGTGGTTCGACAGGCTCACCATGAGGGCTCGGGTGGCGCCTGTGTTCCAGGCTGATGCCCCCGCTGCACAACCACAGCCCTCATGGTGAGCCTGTCGAACCACGAGGGCGGGAAGCCGCTTCCCTCAGCGTCCCTCGCGATACCACATCGCCCCGAAGGCAAAGAGCAGGAGGGCGAGCGCCAGAAGACCGGTGAAGACGGGCACCCGGCGCACGGCCTTCAGCACGCTGTCATCCGTTGTTCTGAACCCGATCCAGTCATTGCCCGAAGCGGTGCCGGTGCGGCGGACGGGAACGATGTTGGGCAGATTGCCATCGGCAATCCGGCGCACCGAGCCAGCCGTTGCATCCGCTGCCGGGGTGAGCCTCTCCAGCGTCGAAATCATGTCGCCGAATTCCGGTGCGTTGACCGGGCCGACATGGGCGAGTGTCGTCAGTTCGCCATTGGCGATGCTGTAGATGCCGATTTCGTTGGTTTCCAGACTGGTGGAGAAGCGGCCGGGGCCAGCCGGGCCAAGCTCTGCGGAAAGCAGATTACCGGACGGCGTGGTGATTTCGGCGGGCGGCGCGCCTTCCTCCATCGTCTGGCGGGTGATCTCGAGCCGCATGCCGCGACCTGCCGCTGAAAGGCGCTCCTCTTCCAGCTCCGGTTCCTTCATCAGCCAATGGGCGATGCGCCGATAAAGCGCCACATGCGGGCCGCCGCCTTCGAACCCGCGTGCCCACAGCCAGCCCTGATCGGACAGAAACATGCCGACGCGGCCTTCGCCCTTGCGGTTGAGGATGAGAAGCGGCTGGTCGTTCGCGCCCTGCATCACCACCTGACCGTCAGGCCGGTCGATGCCGATCAGACGGAACCAGCGGCTCCATTCCGGCGGTTCGGATGCCGAGCCCTCAAGGCCGCGCGTGACCGGATGGCGTTCGCCGGTTTCGGTCAGGCGCGGGTAAAACCCCTGTTCGAGCACGTCGCCGGTTGGCAGACCCGGCAGAGCGGAGATGAGCGGGGTGCGCGCGATGGACTGGTTGCCGGCGAATTCCGGCCCTGCCGCGATCAGAAGCGCGCCGCCATTCTCCACATATTCGGCGATGTAGTCGTAATAGAGGATCGGCAGCACGTCGCGGTGCTGGTAGCGGTCGAAGATGATGAGATCGAAATCGTCGATCTTCTCCACGAAGAGCTCGCGGGTGGGAAAGGCGATCAGCGACAATTCGTTGATGGGCGTTCCGTCCTGCTTTTCCGGCGGACGCAGAATGGTGAAGTGAACCAGATCCACCGAGGCGTCGGATTTCAGAAGGTTGCGCCAGGTGCGTTCGCCCGAATGGGGCTCGCCCGAAACCAGCAGAACCCGCAGGTTCTCGCGAATGCCATCGACCAGCGCGACCGCACGGTTGTTCACATCGGTCAGCTCGCCCTCAACGGGGTCGATGGCCAGTTCGATGATGTTGCGCCCGGCGCTCGGCACGTCGATCTCGAGCCGCGTTTCGCGGCCGATCAGGGCGTCTTCGATGAACAGTTCCTCGCCATTGATGATGACGCGCACTTCCACCGGTCCGCGCTGCTCGTCCGTGGCGATCACCCGGTAGGTCATCTCCAGCGGCTTGCCGACAATGCCGAAGCGCGGCGCGCGTTCGAAACGGATGCGGCGGTCCATTTCGTCCGCTTCGCCGGTGATCAGCCCATGAACCGGCGCGCCAAGGGCTGCCGCATTTTCGGGAATGTCGTGGACCTGCCCGTCGGTGATCAGCACCGCCCCGCCGACGCGGGAGGGCGGCACGTCGCGCAGCGCGCCGTCCAGCGCCTCGAAGAGATGTGTCTGTGCGTTTTCCGTTGCCGAAGACGCGCGGCCCGTGCGCACCACGCGGGTTTCGAATTCCTTGAAACGCGTCAGCCGCGCTTCCAGTTCGGCAGCGGCCTGGTCGGTCATCTCGCTGCGACCGTCGATGGTGGTCTGGCTCTGGCTTTCGTCCACCACCACGGCCACGATGCTCTTGAGCGGTTCGCGCTCCTCATCGAGCAGGACGGGATTTGCAAGTGCTGCACCCAGTGCGGCAAGGGCTGCAAGCCGCAGCCACGCCCCGCGCTGCCGGGTCCACAGACCGGCAAGCGCCAGAAGCGCGACGGGCGCGAGAAGGGTGGCCAGCACAGGCCAGGAGAAGAAGGGTTCGAAACTGAGCGACCAGTTCATGCTACTGCCCCAGTCGTTCAAGCAGGACCGGCACATGCACCTGGTCCGATTTGTAGTTGCCGGTGAGCATGTACATCATGATGTTCACGCCCGCGCGGTAGGCATAAAGGCGCTGCAGCGGATCGTTGGGCACGGTCGGCAGAAGCGGCTCGCCATTGGCGTCGAGCGCCCAGGCTCCGGCCAGATCGTTGCCGGTGATCATGATCGGCGTCACCCCGTCGCCCACCCGCACCGGGCGGTCGGTGCGTGAGGGGGCGTTGAACGAGGCTTCCACCCAGAGCGGGCTTCCGCGATAGCGGCCGGGAAACTCCGGCAGGATGAAGAAGGCCTTGGTCAATACGTGATCTTCCGGCACCGGTTCCAGCGGCGGAACGTTGAGACCGGAAAGGATGTCGCGCAGGCGCTGCGTTGCTGGCGTCACCGCATCCGAGCCAAAGCCGGTGGAATACTGGTCGCGCGTGTCGAACAGCACCGTGCCGCCCGACTGCATGTAGGCGTCGATGCGGGCTATTGCTTCTTCGCCGGGCATCGGTGCGTCGGGATCGATGGGCCAGTAGATGAGCGGGTAGAAGGAGAGCTCGTCGGTTGCGATGTCGACGCCTGCCGGCTCCCCGGGTTCGAGCGCGGTCTTGGCGGCGAGGAAGGTGGAAAGCCCCTGAAGGCCTGCGCGGCTCGTGGCGTCGAGCGAGGAAAGCCCGGTCAGCACATAGGCTATGCGTGTCTGCGAGATGGCGGCGATGGCGTCGGCCTCGCCGGCGCGCTCGTCCTGCGCGCGGGCTGTATCCGGCGACATGATTGCAAGCGCCAGTCCCATGGCGAGCATGGCGGCCGCGCCCCTGGCCAGTTGCGGTTTGCGGCGCAGTCGTCCGCCAAGCCACAGAACGGCCAGCGTATCGAGCGCAAGCAGTGCGAGGGCGGCGGCAAAGAGCGGCCCCTTCAGCGGCTGCTGTTCATCGAAGCCATAGCTGATCGCGGTCATCGGGGCAGGGGCCTCCGGGCGGGTGATCGGGGTGAGT
>MRWG01000940.1_pt1 | contig 22792 bp, 20 predicted proteins | sample 1013341 | NCBI WGS metagenome assembly MRWG01 (sample SAMN06117577, study PRJNA244670) | biofilm metagenome | biome: Water; feature: Cathode Biofilm; material: Biofilm; isolation source: microbial consortium enriched at the cathode of a solar microbial fuel cell | place: USA: District of Columbia ... | reverse complement strand
CGGCGGCGTGGAGGACGACCGCGGCGACGGCGTCGTACGCCTTCCATGTGGCGGGCAGGCGTTCGGGCGGAGTGTCGAAGATGACGGCGTGGGCGTAGGGGTCGCGGTCCTTGGTGACCGGGGGGGGCGGGCGCCCCGGCTGGGAGAAGTCCTGCGCGACGATGCCGGGGGAGAGGGCGTTGAGTTCGGTCTGGCCCACGCTCAGCAAGGCGATGCCGTTGGAGGGAACGATGGCGGGCATCTGCTCTTCGGGGTCTGAGGCGGAGCGGCGGAAGGTGTGCGAGCGGAGGCGGCGGGCGCGTTCGTTCTGCACACGGACGCTGATGCTCTGGCACCCGGAGGGGAGGGCGAGGGCGAGGTCCACGGGCACGACAACGCCGGGGGTGGTGGCGAAGGGGGCCTCGATGCGCATGGTCTGGGAGGCGTCCTGCTGGTAGGTGATCACGATGGAGCCGGAGACCGGTTCGGCGCCGGAGGTGATGTAGAAGCGAACGGGCGCCCATCGCTCGGCCAGCATCGACCGGCCGTCGAAGCCCCAACTGACGGAGAAGCGGACGCTCTGGTCGTCCTCGCTCATGAGGTCGGCGGGCGCCTGCGCCCGCGCGAGGGCGGGCGTGAGGAGGAGGAGCACGACCGGGAGCAGCGACCGGATCACACCGCGACCTTCCGGTTGTAGATGTACCACTCGAGCATGAGGACCGCGAGCACGGCGAGGAGGAGATACGGCCAGTATCGCTTTACGGATTCGTCGTTGCGCGTTTCGGAGGCGCTGACCTCCTGGCTGGCAAGGATGATGCCGGGCGCGGCGGGGACGTCGGACTCGTCCTCGTCGAGCAGGTTGGCGGCGTAGGTGCGGCTCACCAGGCCGTCGGCGACCGCGTCCACCGGGCCGGCGGGGCCTTCCCAGCGGAGGCGGTAGAGGCCGGTGGCCTTGAGCGGGCCGTAGACCACGCGCCCGTCGGTCGCGGGGACGACGCGTTGGGCGGGAGCGCCGTCGGGGGGATCGACGCGGACGCTGGCGGCGCCCTGGGGGAGGCGGTCGGTGAGGACCTCGCCGGGGCGGAACTGGCGGGCGGCGCCGCTGGCCTGGCGGGCCTCGGCGACGTCGCGGTCGAGGTAGTCGATGGCGCGGGCGAGGAAGAGGACGAAGCTGGCCTGGAAGGGCCAGTTGGTCTCCATGACGTCGAAGGGGACGACCAAGGCGCGGAAGTCGGGCCCGGGGAGTTCGATGATGGCCGGGCCGTACTGCGTTTCGGCGATGACGCTCGCGGGGGAGCCTTCGGGGAGATCGACGGAGCGTGACTCGATGATGGTGAGGGCGTCGAGGGTGAGGCCGCGGAGGACGGGGTGGGCTCGGGACCAGACGATGATCTGGGCGGGGTCGGCGAGGCCCAGGTCGATCAGGCCGTGCTCGCCGGTGGGGACATCACCCAGGACGAGCCAGCGTCCGGGGGGGAGTGATCGCTCCGGGGGGACTTCGGGGAGCCAGCGGTCGAGGAGGACGACGTCGTAGATGGCGGTCTTGTCCTGCTCGGCGGCGCGTTGGAACTCGTCGGGGGTGTAGAGGTCGAGTCGGGAGAGGGGCATGCCGGCGAGGGCGTCGGCGATGAAGAAGTTGGCCTCGGTGACGACGGCGACCGAGGTCTGGCGGGCGGGGGGGACGACGAGCCAGCCGCGGTTGTCCACGGCGAGGACGTCGCCGGCGGGGTCGTCGCCGGTGCGCAGGACGACGGAGGCGATGAGTCCGGCGGGCTGATCGAGTTCAAAGACGACGCCCCCGGAGCCGGGGGTCCAGCGTTCGGCGCCCTCGCCGGCGGTGGGCGCGGTGGCGGCGGGGATGGTGATCTCGCGGACGCTGACGGTCTGGCCGTCGATGGCGAGTTCGCAGTCCACGGTGCGGCGCTGGCGGTCGGTGTTCTGGACGCCGACGAAGATCGAGAGCTGTGAGGGCTCGTCGTAGGCGCGTTCGGCGCGGAGGGCGGTGATGCCGATGTTGGCGGCGGACTCGGAACCGATGACGTGGTAGACGACCTGGTCCTGCGAGCCGGGGAGGGCCTCCTCGGCGTCGGGGAGGCGTCCGTCGGAGAAGAGGTGGAAGACGAAGGCGGGGCCGGTGTTGAGCCCCTCGTCCTCGACGAACCGCTGCGGGCGCTGCGCCTGCGCGAGGCGGAAGGCTTCCTTGAGTCGCGACGGGGTGTCGGTGGGCTGGATGGACTCGACGGCGGCGCGGAGAGCGGAGCGGTCGGAGGTGAACTGGCTGACGATCTCGGCGGTGGCGTCGAAGGCGATGACCATGGCCTGGTCAGCGGCGTCGTCGGCGCGGTCGAACGGGCCGGGCTCGCGCATGGTGTCGATGAGGGCGAGGGCCTGGGCCTTGGCGTCCTCGAGCCGCGCTGTCTCGGCGCGGTCCCCCGCGTCCAGGCTCGTCATGGAGGCGGAGCGGTCGATGAGAATGATGAGGCGTTGCCCGGCGCCCCCCTCGCCGGCGCGTTCCGGCTGGGCGATGGCGAGCAGGGCGAGGATGAGGGCGAGGAGCTGGAGCAGGAGGAGGATGTTGTTGCGGAGCTTCTGGAAGGGGGCGTTGGCCTGGAGGTCCTGGATCGCCTTCTTCCAGAGGAGGGTGGTGGAGACCTCGACATCCCGCCGGCGGAGCTTGAGGAAGTAGAGGAGGATCAGCAGCGGGATGGCGATGGCCGCGGCGATTCCGGCGAGGATTGGCGTCGCGAAGGTCATCGCCTGCCTCCGGGGAGATTCAACGCGGAGGACGCGGAGGGCCGCGGAGAGAGATCATGACTGAAGACTTGCAGAGCCAAACTCTCTGCTGGTCCTTCGTGACGGTCCGCGGTGAGGTGTTTCATCGCAGCAGCCCCCGCTGGCGGAGGTAGTCGAGGATGAGCGTCTCGATGGGCGTGTCGGTGCGGACGGAGAGGTTGGTGATCTCGCGGCGGGCGCAGAACTCTCGCAGCTCGGCGCAGTAGGCCGCGAGGGTCTGCTTGTACTTCTTGAGCAGGGGCGCGGTGATGGTGACCTCGGCCTGGTCGAAGTCTTCGACGTCGCGGAGGCGGAGGTCGCCGGTGATGTCGGGCTCGATCTCCTGGGGGCTCATGACCTGCATGGCGAAGACGTCGTAGCCTCGCCCGACGAGCAGGCGCAGGCCCGTCTCGTAGCCCTCTTTCATGAAGAAGTCGGAGAGGACGATCATGACGCCCTTGCCGCGCCGGGTCAGGGCGATGCGTTTGGCGGCCTCGGTGAAGTCCGACCCGCCCTCGGGGCGGAGGGCGCAGATGAAGCGGGCGAGGTCTTGCGTGCGTCGGCGCCCGCGGAGGTCGCGGATGGAGTGGGAGGCGAGCGGGACAGGAGCCCCCTCACCCCGGCCCTCTCCCCCAAGGGGAGAGGGAGGAAGAGATGATCCCCTCCGTCTCGCTTCGCTGGACACCTCCCCCGTCTGGGCGGGGGAGGAGATGGCGCCGCCCAGGGTCGTGATCGCGACGCGGTTGAGGTTGACCAGGCCGATGTAGCCCAGGGCCATGGCGAGGCGCTGCATGAAGAGGAACTTGTTGGGCTCGCCGCAGTCGGCGGACTCGGAGCAGTCGAGGACGATGTGCAGGGAGAGGTCTTCCTCTTCGAGGAAGAGCTTCATGAAGAGCATGTCGAGGCGGGCGTAGATGTTCCAGTCGATGTGTCGGAGGTCATCGCCCATGGAGTAGGGGCGGTGGTCGGCGAACTCGACGCTTTCGCCGCGCTTCTTGGAGCGGCGTTCGCCCTTGAGCTTGCCGGCGAAGATCTTGCGGCTGGTGAGGTCGAGCCGGGAGATCTGCGCGATGAGTCGGGAGTCGAGCAGTTGCTCGATGGACTCGGGGCGGGTTGGGTTGGGGGTTCGGAGCATGGGTTTGTTGGGATTCAGGTACGCGGAGGCGCGGAGGGGACGCGGAGGGTGTTGTTTGGGATTGGGACCTGGGTGTTGACGCGTCGGTAGATCCCGTTTCGGAGGACAGGGACTCTGAAGTTCAGGAGCAGGCCAATGGGATAGGCGCCCGCGGTGAGATAGCTCACGAGTTGGGCAAGATGCGCGTCAGAAACAGATTCCACGCTCATGAGTTCAACGACGAGGGTGTCGCCGACGAGTAGATCGAGCCGCTGGGGCGCCAGAGAAACTGACTTGTACCGCGGGCAGATCTCCACCTGCGTCCTGAATGGGATGTTCCGAAGGCCGAGCTCATGCGTCAGGGCGATTTCGTATGAGCGTTCGAGCAGGCCTGCGCCGAGTTCCCGGTGGACCTCGATCGCTGCGCCGATGACCGCCTCGGTCAGCTGATCGTACTCGGATGCATCGGAATGTCTCATGCCCATGTCTTCACTCCGCGACCTTCGCGCATGCCTCCGCGCCTTCGCGATCTTCTTACTTCTTCTTCTGATCACCCCGAACGGCGTCGCCCAGGTCTTCGATGACGTTGGTGGTGGGCTTCTCGCGTCGGGGGGCGAGTTCGTCGGCGCCGATGCCCTTGGCGCTGACGACTTTGCGGTAGCAGCCCGTGGAGGAGGAGACCGCGAGGAGGGTCGCGGCGAGCAAGGTGGCACGTACGGTTCGCTTCACGCTGTCGCTCCGATTGGTTGGCTGGGGGTCATCTTGAGGATTTCGCGGACGATGTCGTCCGGGTCCACGCGGTCGGCCTCGGCCTCGAAGTTCAGAAGGATGCGGTGGCGCAGGCAGCTCAGCGCGACCTCCTGGATGTCCTGATAGCTGACGTGGTAGCGGCCCTCGGTGAGGGCCTTGACCTTGCCGGCGAGGACGAGGGCCTGGGCGCCGCGGGGGCTGGCGCCGCACCGGACGTAGCGGTTGGTCGGGCCGGAGGCGCCCCCTGCGGCGAACTCGCCCTCGGGGTGGGTCGCGAGGATGAGGCGGGCGGCGTACTGCTTGACGTGGGGGGCGACGACGACGCCGCGGACGAGGTCCTGGGCGCTCAGGATCTGGTCGGCGTCCATGATGCGCTGAACGGTCGGCGTCTTCGCGCCGGTGGTGCGGTCGAGGATGGTCATGAGGTCATCGAGCTGCGAGTAGCCGACGTTGATCTTGAGGAGGAAGCGGTCGAGCTGCGCCTCGGGGAGGGGGTAGGTGCCCTCCTGCTCGATGGGGTTCTGGGTGGCGAGCACAATGAAGGGCTTGGTCAGCGTGTGGGTCTGCCCCCCCACCGTCACCGAGCGTTCCTGCATGGCCTCGAGGAGGGCGGACTGGGTCTTGGGGGTGGCGCGGTTGATCTCGTCGGCGAGGACAACCTGCGCGAAGATCGGGCCTTTCTGGAAGACGAACTGGCGCCGCCCCGAGTCCGGGTCCTCGCTGACGATGTTGGTGCCGATGACGTCGGCGGGCATCAGGTCGGGCGTGAACTGGATGCGGCTGAATGGCAGGTGCAGGGTCTCGGCGAGCGTGCGCACGAGCAGGGTCTTGCCCAGACCGGGGACGCCCTCGAGCAGGACGTTGCCGCCCGCGAAGAGGGACGTGAGCACGGCGTCGATGACCTCTTGCTGTCCGACCATGACCTTGCCGATCTCGGAGCGGAGCGTGCTGAAGGTTGTGCGGAAGTGCTCGCAGGCCTGCTTGACCTCGGCGGGTGTGTCGATGGGGTTGTCGGCGCTCATGCGCGGGTCTCCTGGCGCCTGGGGGTGGTACAGGCGTTGCGTGAGGGTGCGTTGAGGGATCGGCGGGGCGTGGGCCGGTCCGGGGGTGTGGTTGGGGCGTCAGTCATCGAACTCCTCCTGGGCGCGTCGCTTGGCGCGCATGAGGCGTGAGAGCCCGTCGTCCTCGCCCTCGTTCTGGGCGGGCCTGGGGGCCTTGGGCTTGGGGGCGTCCTTGCTGAGCGGCTCCCCGCCGAGGGCGACCGGGCCCTGGGCCTTGGGCGCGTCGGGGTCGGCCTCGTAGCGGCGCTTGGCGGTCTGCTCGCGGTCCTCGGCGCGGTCGTCCATGCGCCGGCGGGCCTTCTCCCGCGCCGCCTTGAGGGTATCGATCTGCTGGCCCGTGCTTGAGGTGGAGGCGCCGAACGCCCGCTGGAGGGCGGCGCCGATGGCCCGCGGCTCGATGCGCACGCGGCGCACGCCCACGTCGGCGAGGAAGAGCCCGATGGCGATGAGGGCGACGGTGAGCCAGATCGAGGTGGTCGCGACGGGCATGGTGAGGCCATCGCGGCGCCAGAGGTCGTGTGCCGCGGGGTCGGACCCGCTGAGCACCCGCCCCCCGGTGACCTGCGCGACCTGCTGGAGCAGGGCGAGGTTCGACTCGAGGGAGCGGAACTCGTCGGCGAAGGGGCGGGTGACCGCGGCCTGGGCGGAGCCCTCGATCATCTGGCCCTCTCCGCCCGGGGCGCGGTAGCGCAGGGAGAGGACGTAGGAGCCGGGGTTGGAGGAGTCGAGGGAGCCCTCGTAGCGTCCGGGGCCGACCTGGCGGATTTCGACGTCGGCGCCCGTGCCGTCGGGCTTGGCGACGCGGGCCTGGAAGTCGGCGAAGTTGAGGCGGGCGCCGTCGGGGGCGAAGGCCTCGACGATGACGAGGGTGTCGTCGCCTCGGGTTTCGGTGTTGAGTCTGAGGGTGGCCGAGCCGGTGGGGCGCATGGCCCAGCGGATGTGCTGCTCCCAGAACTGCTTGTAGGAATCCCAACCGACCCAGGCGCTGCCCCAGCGTGTGGTGGCGTCGGAGGTGAAGGCGACGGCGCGCCCCAGGCCGTACTGCCATTGGGCGGCGATGGGGTCGTTCTCCTTGCCGCGGAGGGTGACCTGGCTGAGACCGGCGCGGTCGGCGGTGACGATGTAGCCGGAGATGGGGGGGACGGCGGAGATGCCGCGCATCGTCTCGGCGCCGACGTTGGCGATGGCGGGGACGAAGGGGTTGCCCTCCCAGATGAGGGCGCGCTTCACGGTCTGGGCTTCCTTGATGAAGATCTGGGGGAGGGTGGCGAGGGCCTGCTGGGTGTTGACGGGGTAGAACGTGCCGCCGGTTTCCTCGGCCATGGTGCGTAGGGAGTTGAAGTCGGCGGTGGAGTGGGGGAAGACGCCGACGGCGCTGATGGAGATGCCCGCGTCCTTGAAGTCGGCGAGGATGGAGCGGGAGAGCTGGGGGTCGCCGTCGGAGATGACGATGACGTGCTTCTGCCCGGCGTCCACGGCCTTCATGTCGCGCAGGGTCATGTTGAGCGAGGGGTCGAAGCTGGGCATGTCCCCGAACTGGAGGCGGTTGATGGCGCGTTTGACCGCGGAGGTGTCGCCGACGGGGGTGATGGGATAGACCCAGTCGGTGCCCCCGGCGAAGTTGAACTCGATGATGCCGACCAGGTCGAGGCGGGAGAGGGCGTCCACGGCGGCGCGGGCGACCTGCTTGCCGTAGTAGACGCCCTGTGGCATCTCGATGGAGTGCATGACAAGAGCCAAGGCTCCGCGGGGCATCTGGCGCTTCTGGGGCGGGTCGAGGCGGACGGGGAGGACATCCTCGAGGGGGGAGCCGATCCAGCCCCCGGCGCCGAAGGACTCTGGCCCCCCGGTCATGATGAGCCCCCCGCCCGAGTCGTGGACGTACTGGCGCAGGTTGTCCTGGTCGGCGGCGGAGAAGTTGTACGCGGGCTCGTTGACGAGCACGACCGCCTCGTAGCGGTTGAGTTCGGTGAGTGTGCCGGGGAAGCGGTCGGCGCTGATGAGTTCGGGGCGCAGCTCCGACTCGACCATGGCGCGGATGAGCGGCTCGGACTCCTCGGGGCGTTCGCTGACGACGAGGACGTACCCCTCGGAGCCGACGAAGGTGACGCCCATCGCGCGGTTGTTCTCGACGAGCGTGTCCGCGGCGCCGGAGACACGCACCTCGTCGCCCTCGGCGACGAGCCCGCCGATGGGCTCGAAGATCGCCTCGTAGGTTTGCGGCCCGGGGCGTCTGGGGGCGACGGGGACGCTGAGGACGTTGCGTCCCTGGTCCAGCTCGACGACGACGCCGAGCGAGTCGGAGTCCGGGTCGAGATCCACCGGTTCGCCGTTCTCGGTGATGGTGAGTCGTCCGACGGCGGGGCTCATGGCGAAGACGACCACGCGGAGGCTGATGGTTTCTCCGCCGCGGGCCGTGGCCGGGGCGATCAGGCTCTCGACGACGACCTCCTGCGCGTAGTCGTAGCTGACGGGGAGGACATCGATGGAGACGCCGAGGGCCTTGGCGGCCTCTGCGGCGGCGAGGAGGCTGCCGGTGGTTTCGTTGCCGTCGGAGATGAGCACGACGCGGTTGGCCGCGTCTTCGGGGGCGACGGCGAGGGCGAGGCGTGTGGCCTCGCCGAGGTTGGTCCCGTCGGTGGCGCCGATGTACTGGCGCGTCATCTGGCTCACCAGCGCGCTGGGGAGGGCCTGGACGTACGCCTCCTCCGCGGCGGTGACCACGCCCATGCGGTCGTCCGGTCCGACCTGGGTCTGCGAGGCGCGCTCGATGTACTGATCGATCCCCGCCCGGCGGACGTTGGGGATGGAGCGTGACTCGTCCACGACGAAGGTGACGCTGACCGACTCGCTCACCTCGCGGGAGTGCGGCTCGGCGAGGGCGCCGGCGATGAGGGCGATCACGACGAGGCGCACGAACAAGGCGACCCATCGCGCCCGTCGATCGAGGCCGGCGATGCTCTTGCGCCCGATGAGGAAGGTCAGGGCCCAGAGCAGGGGGATGAGGATGAGCCAGATCGGCTCATCGAACTGGAGGGGGCCGGCCTCCAGCGCGCCGAGCGTGAGGGGCGTGCGGGTCATCGCGCGCTCTCCGCGCCGGGCCGGGGGGAGCGGAAGGCGAGGATGCGGTCGTTGCCCGAGTCGAGGACGTAGGCGGTCTGCTCGGCGACCACGACGGCCCAGGGGGTGGCGAGCTGCCCGGGCCCGCGTCCGGGCTCGCCGAAGAGACCGAGGCAGTCGCCGGTCACCGGGTCGAGGCGTTGGACGCGGGAGTTGCCGAACTCACTGACGAGCACGGAGCCGTCGTCGAGCAGGGCGAGGTTGTAGGGGAAGCTCAGGTCGCCGGGCGCGTCGGAGACATGCCGGGGCGAGCCCGTCCAGGCGATGAGTTCGCCCTCAAGGGTGAAGCGTCCGATGCGGTGGTTGCAGGCGTCGCAGATGAGCAGTTCGTTGCGGCGGAGGTCGATCGCGAGGGATTGGGGCCTGCTGAAGAGGATCTCGGCGGGGTGGGACTCCTCGCCCGCGACGCCGATGGCGCCGAACGTGCGCACGGGGGTGAACGTCGGGGCGCCAGAATCGTCGAGGGTGATGTCGAAGATGGTGACGCGGTCGTTGCCCCCGTACTCGGAGACGTAGAGGCGTGTGGCGGCGCCGGAGGCGTCGTGGAGGATGGCGACGTCGGTGGGGTAGACGAACTGGCCGGGCGCCGTGCCGTAGGCGCCGAAGGCAAAGTCGGGGGCGCGGGGGCGGGAGGGGTCGGTGTCCCAGGGGACGGAGAGGTCGTAGACGAGGACGCGGTGGTAGTGGGTGTCGGCGATGTAGAGGGCCGTGCGCGCGGGGTCGGCGGGGTGGGCGCCGACGCTGAGCCCGGTGGGCTTGCCGAGTTCGAGTTCGGGGGTGCGGAAGCCGTCGATGAAGGCGCCCGTCCTCGCGTCGAGGCGTTGCACGCGGGCGGACTTGTCCACGACGATGAGGCGCCCGGCGCTGAGGGTCATGGCGCGGGGGAAGACGAGCTGGCCGGGGGCACGGCCGACCTCGGCGTAGGTCGCGAGGACGCGGAGGGCGCCGGGGGCTGGATCGGACTCGTCGCACCCGGCGATCAGGGCGGAGATGACGAGGGCGAGCAGGGTCAGTGGCGCCACGAGGCGTGGGGAACGTGGTGCAATGTTCGGGGCGCGCATGGGCGGCGGCATCGTACCTGATCCGACGCGATGGGTCTGTGGGTTTCTCACGCTCGCGGCTCCCGGGTCCGGACTCGGAATGTGAGAGCGATGAGCGCAACGCAGCACGCCGCGAGCACCACCCCGCCCCCAACCAGCCAGAGTCCGGCGGCGGACATGTCCTCCATGCGGGAGAAGTGGAGGTAGCCGAGGATCTGCTGGGCGAGAGAGGCCCGTCCGGGGGGCTGGACGATGACGCTGGCCTCGATCTCGTGAAGGCTCATGAGTCCGGCGGCGAGCGAGGCGCCCAGAAGGAGGGGCGTCTGGAGGGGCAGGCAGGCCAGGGCCCAGGCGCGCGGACCGGCGCCCATGAGCAGGCGGGCGTCGCGTCGGGCGGGGGGCTCGGCCCAGGCGCCGAGGCAGGCGCCGACGGCGCCGAGGAACCCAAACCGGGCCACGCCGGCCAGCAGCGGGAGCGCCGCGGGATCGACGCGGGGAAAGGACTCGACGAGCGCGGCGCCGATGAGCACGCCGGGCGCCAGGGCGCCGAGCAGGAGCAGACGGACGCAGAAGGCGCCAAAGCGAGCGCCGGCGCGGGAGCCGGTGGAGAGGATGAGGCTCAGCGTCAGCGCGATGAGGAGCGTGAGGACCGTCACGCCGAGGGCGCTGAGCAGGCTTTGGGTCACGCCCGCGGCGCTCAGGCGCCAGAAGCGCCAGAGGGAATCGGGGCTTCGGATGGAGAGGGCGAAGAGGAGGAGCGGCCCTCCCACCGCCAGGAGCCAGACGAGGATGGCGCCGGCGATGACCGCGCCGCGGGGGGAGCGGAGGGTGTCGTCGCGCGGGGGATCGTGTCGCGGAGCGTGCGCGGCGCGGACCAGACGGGCGCCGATGATCCAGGCGCCGAGGAGGGCGATCGCGAGGAGGGGCGCGGCGCTGACCCAGGCGCGCCACCAGGCGTCGCGTGGGCTCTCGCTCAGCTCTCTCCAGATGATGATGGCGAGCGTGTCGATCTGGGCGAGGTGAAGAGGAACGCTCGAGCCGAGCATGACCAGGGTGATGAGGGCGACGCTGGAGAGCAGGGCGGAGCGGTGCAGGGCGAAGACGACGCGCGCCCGGGCGAGGGGGGAGGGGGCGTCGAGTCGGAGGACGTCGTCGAGGGCCGGGTCGCGCCGCGCGATGGAGGCGCCGAGCACGATCGAGGCGAGCGGGAAGGCCCAGAGCGCCAGGGCCACGATCGCGAGCGTGCGTCCGGTCAGCACGGGCGCCCAGCGGGCGCCGGAGGCCGCGGCCCGTTCCAGCGCGTCGCCCAGCACCGTCCCCGGGGCGCGGGCGAGCCCCCAGCCGGCGTAGGCGAGGTAGGAGGGCATGAGCATGGGGGTGACCAGCAGGGGCGCCCAGCGCGCCCGGCCGCGTGCGATGAGGCGGGCCGCCGGGGCGGCGGCGAGGGTGGCGAGCAGGGCGATGCCGATGGCCGCGAGGAGGGATCGCCCGGTCGCCAGGGCGATGAAGGCGGGGGCGGGGAGATCCGCGTGGTCGGTGGCGGCCAGCCCGCGGGCGACCTCGACGACCGTGCGGCCCAGGGGCCAGATCAGCGCGGGGGTGAGGATGAGCAGCAGCACCCCGCCGGCGAGCAGGGTCGCGAGCGGGAGCGGGCGTGGTCGGGTCTGGGTCAACGCGGGTCCCCCACGGGAAACGGTACGGCGGCCGGGAGGCCCCGGGTCGCCTGTTCGGCGTTCCTATGATCGCGACGCATGACCCCAGCGACCAAAGCCGCCCGTCCTTCCCGCAGCACGTCCAGCCGAGGCGCGCCGGACCCGTTCAAGGCCCGCCTGCGCCGTCTGCGGGGCGAGATGCGTCGTCTGGACGTGGACGCGATGGTGGTTTCCAACCCTCGGGACGTGGCCTACCTCACGGGTTTTCTCGGGGGTGACAGCTATCTGGTGGTCGGGTCGGGCAAGCCGACGATGCTCTCGGACTCACGCTACGAGGAGGATCTCCAGGCGCACAAGGCGCTGGTGAAGATCCGGATGCGGACGAGTCAGCGGATGAGCGACGCGGTGGGCGCGGATCTGGGCGATCGCGGGGCGGAGCGGGTGGCCCTGCAGGGGGAGCACCTGACGCTGAGCGAGGAGACGGCCCTCAAGAAGGCGCTGCGGGCGCACGGGATCACGGGGCGCGGGATCGTGCGTACGGACGGGGTGATCCCGGGGCTGCGGATGGTCAAGGACGCGAGCGAGATCGCGTGCATCCGCCGGGCGATCAAGATCCAGGAAGCGGCGTTGCTGGCGACGCTGCCGCAGATCCGGGTGGGGATGACCGAGTTGCAGGTGTGCGCGATCCTGGAGCACGAGATGAAGGATCGTGGCTCTCCGGACCCGAGCTTCGAGACGATCGTGGGCGCGCGGGCGAACAGCTCGCGTCCGCACTACACGCCGAGCACGACGAAGGTGGCGCGGAAGCAGGCGTTGCTGATCGACTGGGGGGCGACGTGGAAGGGGTACCACGGGGACATGACGCGGACGTTCGGGATCGGGGGGTGGCCGGCGCGTGTTCGGGAGATTTACGAGATCGTGCTGGAAGCGCACGAGGCGGCGGCGGGGGCGTTGCGTCCCGGGGTCGCGTGCCGCGAGGTGGACGCGATCGCACGGCGGATCATCGACAAAGCCGGTTACGGCAAGCAGTTCGGTCACGGGCTCGGGCACGGGATCGGGCTGAACATCCATGAGGGCCCGGGGCTCGGGTCGCGGGCGCCGGAGTCGCTGCGGCTTGAGGCGGGGCATGTGGTCACCATCGAACCGGGGATCTACCTGCCCGGGATTGGTGGCGTGCGGATTGAGGACGACTACGCGATCACGACACGGGGCGCGACGAATCTGTCGTCGCTCCCCAAGGATCTGGCGTGGGCAACGCGACGCTAGGGGCCCGGGCGGGTAGGCTGGGCCACGATTCTTTGAGATATCTCCATGATTGATACACGCAAGCTGAAAGAACTGGTCCGGCTGATGGTCGAGAACGAGCTGAGCGAGCTCGACCTCCGCGACAAGGACGAAACGGTGACGATCAAGCGCGGCGGGGGCGACGCCCCGGTGGTGCACATGGCGCCGACGCCGGCGAGCAACGGCGCGGTGGCCACGGCGCCGGCGCCGGCGGCGTCGAACGCGAGCGACGGGGGCGCCGACGCGGGGGACGACGGCCTGGTCGCGATCGAGTCCCCGATGGTCGGCACGTTCTATTCCAAGCCCAACCCGGACGCGGACGTCTACGTCACGCCCGGTTCGTCCGTCTCGCCCGGCTCGGTGGTCTGCATCGTCGAGGCGATGAAGGTCTTCAACGAGATCAAGTCCGAGGTCGCGGGCAGCATCGAGCGGATCCTGGTGCAGGACGGCGACTCGGTGGAGTTCGGGCAGAAGCTTTTCCTCGTCCGTCCGGCGTGAAGCGGGGGCAATGGGGCGCAGGCAGTGGGCAATGGGCCCGGTGTCTCACGCTCAAGTCCCGCCGCCTGTCTTGTCCATTGCCTCTTGCCCATTGCCTGAGCACCCATGTTCAAACGAGTCCTGATCGCCAACCGGGGTGAGATCGCCCTTCGCATCCTGCGCGCCTGCCACGAGCTGGGGATGGAGGCTGTCTGCGTCTATTCCAAGGCGGACGCGGACGCGCCGTACCTGAAGCTCGCCGACCGGGCGATCTGCATCGGGGAGGCGCCCGCGAAGGACAGCTACCTGAACATCTCGCGGATCATCTCGGCGGCGGAGATCGCCGACGTGGACGCGATCCACCCGGGGTACGGGTTCCTCTCGGAGCGAGCGGACTTCTCCGAGGTCTGCCGCGATTGCAAGATCGCGTTCATCGGCCCGAGCCCGGAGGCGATGGGGAAGCTGGGGGACAAGGTCGAGGCCAAGCGGTACGCCAAGGCGGCCAAGGTGCCTGTCTTCCCGGGCTCCGAGGGGGCGATCGAGGAGGAGGAGGAGGCCGTCGAGGTCGCGGCGGAGATCGGGTACCCGGTGATCATCAAGGCCGCGGCGGGCGGGGGCGGTCGCGGGATGCGGATCTGCCGCAACGAGGCGTCGCTGCGGACGAACATCGCCAAGGCGCAGCAGGAGGCGCAGGCGGCGTTCGGGAACGGGGCGGTCTTCGTCGAGAAGTTCCTGGAGGAGGCCCGGCACGTCGAGGTGCAGGTGCTCGGGGACAAGCACGGGCACGCGGTGCACCTGTGGGAGCGGGACTGCTCGATGCAGCGCCGGCACCAGAAGGTCGTCGAGGAGGCGCCCGGCCCGCTGATCGAGCGGAAGAAGATCCAGGGTGTCTGCGAGGGGGCGGCGAAGCTGATCAAGAGCGCCGAGTACGCGGGCGCCGCGACGGTCGAGTTCCTGATGGACCAGGACCAGAACTTCTACATGCTCGAGGTCAACACGCGGGTGCAGGTCGAGCATCCGGTGACGGAACTCATCACGGGCGTGGACATCGTGAAGCAGTCGATCCTGATCGCGGCGGGGGAGCCGCTGCCGTTCAAGCAGAAGGACATCAAGGTCCACGGTCACGCGGTCGAGTGCCGCATCAACGCGGAGGACCCGGACCGGGACTTCATGCCCAGCGCCGGGAAGATCGAGACGTGGGAGCTGCCCGGGGGTCCGGGGGTCCGGATCGACTCGCACGTCGTGCCGGGGTACTACGTCCCGCCGAACTACGACTCGATGATCGGGAAGCTGATCGTGCACGCCGAGACGCGCGAGGCGGCGCTGACACGGGCCTCGCGGGCGCTGAGCGAGTTCAACGTCGGCCCGATCAAGACGACGATCCCGCTGCACAAGCGTCTGATGCGCAACGCGGCGTTCGCCAAGGGCGGGGTGGACATCCACTACCTGGAGCGGCTGCTCAAGGCGTGAGGCTTGACCTCAGGCCCCGGTGTTGTGCGCGACCGCCTCGCGAATCAGCGCCTTGAAGGCGGTTGCGCCGAGCTTCTCACCCTCGAAGAGATCGATTGCACGCCGGGCGTTGCCCGTCAGGCTCGCGTTGAACACGCCCGCGGGATCCTCGAGCGCTGCGCCTTTGGCGAACGTCAGTTTGACCTTGTCCTTGTAGGTTTCGCCGGTGCAGATGATCCCGGCGTGCGACCAGACCGGCACGCCCTTCATGGCGTTGGACGGCTTGCGCCACTTGACCTCTTCGACCACCTCCGGGTCGGCCTGCCTGATGAGCGTGCGGACGTGGGCGAGGGTCTCCCCTCGCCAGTCGTCCAGCTCAAGGATGCGCGCATCGATCAACGCGGACGCGTCGATCTGATCCTCCGACGACGTGCCGGCCCTGGTCGCCCGGGGCGCTTTCTTCGAGATCTTCCGGGTCGTTTCTTTGGCCAATGTGAGACTCCGGACGCCGCGATCTTACGTGCGGGATGGTGTGGGCGCTGAGCGGCGCGGGCGGAACACGAGAGCGCCAGCGCAGGCGAGCGGCAGCATGGTTCCCGGCGCCGGGATGCCGGCGAGGTAGACCGAATCGAGCACGGGCCAGAGATTCCCCGCGTCGTCGCTGATGGTGATCTCATGGATGGGCGAGCTGCTGTAGAAGCCGATGAACTCGCTGCCGAAGACGTCAAAGGTCTCGGTCTGCCCTCCGTCGAGCGTCACGCTGATGCGGGCAAAGTCGGTCTCGAAGAGGGCGTCGCCCGCGAAGAGCCGGGCGCCGATGGCCATGACGTTGTTGCTGGTGACCGCGACCCGCAGGGCGTCATCCTGCGAGAGCGTGGAGACGAGCCCGGGGGCGTTGAACAGGAGGTTGTCGCCCGGTCCGATCGCGCTGACCTCGAAGGCGTAATGCCCGTCGGTGAAGGCGCGGCTGGGGGCGTCCACGCCGGCGGGCACGGCGTCGAAGGTCTCGTGGTAGAAGGGGATCAGGTGGATCATGTCCACAAAGTCGCCCTCGTCGCGGAAGACCTGGACGGGTCCGGCGATGGCCGGGGCGATGCAGAGCACGCAGGGCAGGGTGACGGCGAGCAGATGACGTATGGGCTGATCCTCCCTCGAACTCCGTTCAGGCTACCGGAGGGCGGGGGATGGAAAAAGAACAAACCCCCGCGTATCCGCGGGGGCTTGTTCGCCTGTCTTGGCAAGAGAGAAAGAGAGAAAGAGAGATTCGTGATCCGCCGCATGTTTCAGCGGCGGGCCGCGTGTCGCTTGCCTACCCGACTGGCGGACGGTTCCGCCTGCGACGATTACAAGGTGCCTCACGTCTGGGAGAGTGCCAGCGGTTGGGGCGAAAAAACTGATCGAACCGCCTTTGGAGGCTCTGAGTGGCGTTCTGCGGCCTAAAAAACTGCACGATCCCTCCAGAGCGTCGCGTGGGGAATCGCCCGATGGGCGGGCGGATCGGGGGGGTGGAGCCCTACGATCCGCCCCCGGGGCGTGGACGGACCCGCCTCCGGCCCACGCGGATCGGCCCAGGGGGCCGAGCCCTGCCCTGAGGAGACCCAGATGACCAGCAGCGCCACGACCCAGCCGCTCGCGATCGACGGCGGGACGCCCGTCTTCGAGACCCCCGTCCCGTTCATGTCGCTGGGGCTGACCCGGGAGGACATCGCGGCGGCGAACGAGGTGCTCGAGTCGGGCATGCTGCGTGCCGCGAGCAAGTGCGCCGCCCTTGAGGAGCGGTTCGCCTCGATGACCGACGCCAAGCACGGGATGACGTGCGCCAACGGGACGTGCGCCCTGCAGCTCGCGTACGGCGCCACGATCAAGCCGGGGGACGACGTGCTCGTCCCCGCGTGGACGTACATCGCCACCGCGAGCATGATCGTCGGGTCGGGCGCCAACCCGATCTTCTGCGATGTCCACGAGGACACCTACCAGATCGACGTCGCCGACGCCGAGAAGCGGATCACGCCCAAGACGACGGCGATCGCCTGCACGCACCTGTACGGCACGCCGGTGGACATCGACGCGGTGGAGGCCCTGGCCAAGAAGCACGGCCTGAAGGTGATCTACGACGCGGCGCAGGCGCACCTGGCGACGTACAAGGGCAAGGGTCTGGGCGCGTTCGGGGACGCGGTGACGTACTCCTTCTACGCCACCAAGAACCTGGGCACGGGCGAGGGTGGCATGGTCACCACCAACGACGACGAGGTCGCCCGCACGATCGGCCTGCTCCGCTCGCACGGCGAGACGGACAAGTACCTGCACGAGTCGATCGGCTTCAACTACCGCATGAACGACATCACGGGCGCCATCGGACTCTCCAAGCTCGAGCGTCTGGAGGACCAGACCAACAGGCGGCGTGAGGTCGCCAAGCGGTTCCACGCGATCATCGACACCATCGAGGGCGTCGAGCGTCCCGCGATCGGGGAGGGGATCGAGCCCGCGTGGCACCTGTACACCTGCCGCTTTGACCCCGACGTGCTCTCGGGCACGCGTGACGAGTTCTGCGCCGCGCTCAAGGCCGAGGGCGTGCCCACGGCCGTCCATTACCCCAAGCCGCTGACCACGCAGCCCGCGTTCAAGGACGTGGTGACGGATCACCCGCCCGTGAGCACGAAGCTGTGCGAGCGGGTGTTCTGCATCCCGATCCACCACGACCTGAGCGACGAGCAGGCGGACAGGATCGGGGAGGCGATCCGCAAGGTCGCCGACGCGAAGCGCACGTAACGCGACACCGGAGTGCGACAGGCATGAGGCCGACCCGTCTTCGGGTCGGCTCTTTCTTTGGCCCGAGGCTGCGGGTCGGGGGCGGTCGTGCGGGGTTCAGCCGGGCAAGGCCTCGGCGAGCAGCAGGACCATGTCGCCCTCCACGCCGCGGACCGTGGCGTACCCGGAGATGGCGGCGGGGACGAGGGCGGTCTGGCCGCGGGTGAGTTCGACGGTCTCGAAGCGTCCGTCGGGGTCCTCGATGAGCACGCGTCCATCGCCGGCGATGCACATGGCGACGACCGGGGCGTCGTGGATGTTGATCGGTTCCTTGGAGCCGGCGAGCCGGGCCTCGATGAGGCGATAGAACGGGGTCTCGGCCACCACGCCGCGATCCGTCTCGGGGTCGAGGACGCCCGCGCGGATGGGGGGGCCGAAGTCGGCGCACTCGAGGGCCTGCTCGATGTGCAGCTCGCGCTCGGGTCGGTCGTACTCGTTCGTCCAGTCGTAGAGGCGGAAGGTGGTGTCGCTGGGCGTCTGGACCTCGGCGACGAGCACGCCGGCGCCCAGGGCGTGGACGGTTCCGCTCGGCAGTGTGTGGCACTCCCCCACCACCGCCGGGACGGCGCGGAGGAGGTTGGGCACGGTCCCCGCCTCGATGGCGCCCTTCAGGTCGGCGGGGGTCACGCCCTCGCGCAGCCCCTTGAAGATGACGCTGCCCTCGTCGGCCTCGACGATGTACCAGCTCTCGGTCTTGAGGTGCGCGTCGGCGTTGGTGTCCGCGTACTCCGGGCTGGGGTGGACCTGCACGGAGAGGTGCTCGCGGGCGTCGAGGTACTTGACGAGCAGGGGGAAGGCGGGCATGCCCCGCTCCTGCTTGAGTCGCTCGCTGGTGAGCAGCCGCTCGCCCAGCAGCAGCGTCCCCCAGCGCTCGATCACGTCGTGGAGGGTGAGGCCCGTCATGGCGCCGTTGGCGACCACGGAGAGGGCGGCGCCCCCGCCCCCGCCGCTTGCGCTGGTGGCCTCGAGGTCCGCGATCTCCCAGCTCTCGCCGATGGAGGCGACGGGGGGCATGGGCTTGGCGTACCGCCGCAGACGCCGCCCGCCCCAGACCTTGGGCATCAGGATGGGCTCGAAGGTCAGCGGGTAGGGCTGGGTCTCGGGCATCGGGCGGTCGCTCCGGTCAGTCGTTCAGGCCGAGCTGAGTCTCGACCACTTCTTCATCGGGTGAATCATCGCGGACCTTCGCGGCCCGGCGGATCAGCGTACACAGGGCCGCGCCCTCGGGCGGGGGATCGAGCGCGAGCAGCCCCCCTGCGCCCCGCCCCGGGTTGTACAGGTGGCGAGCCAGCAGCCCGAGGCGTTCACACTCGTGCGGGGCGAGCGGGCGGGTGGGTCGGAGACGGGAGGCGCCCGCCAGGATCGGTTGCATCAGTTCGTGAGCGTCCTCGGGGGAGATGTCCCCGGCGACATCGGCCCAGGGTTCGATGGCGCTGGCCGTGGCCAGGAAGAGCCGCGCCCGCCCCCGGCGCGTGCTCGGGAACGCGCCGAGGACCATGAAGCGGTCGAGGGTGGAGCGCCAGGTCGTCGTGGGCTTGACGCCCCGGGCGATGCGCTCCATGCGGGACTTGAGGCTCTGGGCGAGTTCGAAGTCCTGCGTCGCCGCCGCCCGGGACATGCGCTGCTCGATCGCGCTCAGCGAGAGCGCGACGGGCTGGGCGGCGAAGCGGACCGCGTCGCGCACGCGGGCGCGGTACGCCTCCATCCCCGCCGAGCCGTCACAGGGCGCGTCGCACCGCCCCATCTCCTTGTACGCGCACGCACGCCCGCGGGGGGCGATCTCCAGCTCGCGTGGGGTGCGGCAGAGGTCGAAGAGGTCGTCGAGGCGCTCGGCGAACCGGGTGGCGGCGTGCTTGTCCCGGAAGGGACCGATGAGCGTCCCGGGATGCGCCGGCTCGACCGAGGCGCCGAGCAGATCGAGGCGTCGCCAGACGGGCGGGTCGGCCTCGGGGTCGAGGTGGACGCACCAGGCCCGGCGCGTGTCGAGCACGCTCCGGTAGGTCTGGGGCAGGCGTGTGCGGGCCTCCTCGAGGTAGAGCGCGTCCCCCTCGAAGGCCGAGCCGACCACGCGGGCGCGGAGGCGGGCGGTGATGGGCGCCAGATTCTCGCGCGACGCGGGGGTCTGCTCGTCCGGGCGTCCGAGGCGGGTCAGGGCGAAGCGGCGCAGGTCGCCGGTCGCGGCGAGCAGGAGGGCGTCCCCCGCGGCGTTCTCGAAGGCGACCACGCCGGGGCGCGCCGGGAGGGACTCGGCCGCACGGTCGAGCGGCCGCGTGTCGTCGGGCTGGATGAGGATGTCGAGTGTGGTCGTCACGCCCTGGGGGAGCGAGGGCGGGGTCAGGCGCCGGGGTCCATCGGGCCCATGTTCATGCCCGTGATCTGCGCCTCGAAGCAGAGGCGCCCGTTGACGACGCCCTGGATGTCGGAGACGAACCGGCGCGGCTGGAACTTCACCTCGCGGCAGAGGAGGTAGAGGTCGTCGCCGGGTTCGACGGCGCGCCGGAAGACGGCCTTGTCGATGCGGAGGAAGGCCGCGAGGGTCGGCGTGTCCTGGCGGACGTTGAAGAGGAAGGAGCCGAGCTGGGCGCCGGACTCGACCATGAGCACACCGGGGAACATCGGGCGGGAGGGGAAGTGCCCGGCGACCCAGAACTCATCGTCGCGGATGTGCTTGATGGCGACGCCCTGGGTGTTGTCCTGGCTTTTCCAGATGACGGCGTCGAGCAGAGCCATCTGGTCGCGGTGCGGGTTCCAGCGGGCGATGCCGTCGCGGTCGAGGTAACGCCTGGACAGGTCGAGGCGATCGAGGTCGAGCAGGAGCTTGTCGCCCGGATCGAGCGCAGGGATGTCCTGAACGATCGCGTTCTTGGCGTCGTCGGGGGCGTCGGTCGAGCTTTGCTGACTGGGCGCCATGCTCATCGGGGATCGGGCCTCGAAAGGGTCAGCGCAGCGCGAGCGCCCGGTTGGGCGCCCGCGCGCTGATCGGTTCGTGCTCGGGTCAGTCGTCGCGGGACTCGAGCATCTCTTTGCGGATCTCTTGGGCGAGGTTCTTGACGTCCTGCATGATCTTGCGGACGCGGGTGCCCGCCGCCCGGTTGCCGCCCTTGGCCTTGTTGTAGTCCTCACGGGCGGATTCGACGAGTTGCTGCAGTTGTTCGAGCTGGTCCAATGGTCACCTCGCAGGCAAGGGTTCCGCGAGCCCGCCGACGGGCGGGGGCGGTTGAGACACAGATTCCGCCGGGGGAGACTCTCCCTCCCGGTCCGGTCATTCTACCTCGTCACCACGGGCAAGAGCCGTTCCAGGAGTTCGAGAGCGGCGGCAAGATGGGCGGGATGGCCCTCGGTGGAGAGAAAAGCGGGCGCCGTCGCGGCCATCAGCACACGCCGAACATTTGCCAAATCTGACGCGTTCTCGACCGTTGCAAGCCCCAGCTCACGCCGAAACCTCCCCAGCGTCTGGACCACGCGGACCCCGTGCAGGTGGTCGCGCCGGGCCCAGAACAGGCGTTCCAGGTAGAGCGCATCCTCGATCCAGCACCCCGGGTGGACCAGCGCCAGGTCGATCAGGACGCACCGCCCCGCCTGCCCCTCCCGCAGGCGCCGGCGCATCGCGTTGTGTCCGTGCAGATCCCCGTGGCACCAGGTGTCGATCGGGCGTGCACGCCAGCGGGCCATGAGGGAGTCGAGCTGCCTCTCCACCCGGCGGAGCAGGTCGTTCCACCGCTGGGCGTCGTCGATCCGGTCACCCCGGCAGACCTCCCGGGCCTTCTGGATCTCCGCCCGCCAGTCCTCCTTGCCGGGTCGGGGCGCCCGGCGGACGTCCCGGATCCGGGCCGTGCGCGCGTGGAACTCCGCCGCGGTCCGGAGCAGATCGAGCAGGGCAGGCTTGGTCAGGTTGCTCGCCAGGGGGGGGCTGCCCAGGCGCTCGATCACCATCCAGGCCAGGTCGTACTCGGCCAGTTGCTCCCCCCCGGCAAAGACGCGCGGCGTGGGGAGGGCCAGGGCCGCCTCGGACTCGGCCTGATCGGATTCAACGGCGCCGAGGCGCGCGGTCCAGAACCACTCCTGAAAGTTCACCGGGAGCTTGACGACCACCTCGGTGGTTTGTCCGTCGGGGTGTGTCCAGGTGGAGAAGCCGGTGGCGGCGCCCCCGTGCTGCCAGGTGGTCCGGAACCAGTTGATCTCGCCCAGCTTTCCGTCGCAGACGCCTCGCAGGGTCGGACCGAGCGAGACGCCCAGACCTTGGGCATCGGCGTCCTCGGAGATGCTTCTCCCGTTGTTCGCCGTCGTCATCGACCCTCCGCGCTCCACCTTACCGCGCCCGGGCGCCCACCGACAAGGGCTCAGGCGACGCCTGAATCGCCCGTGGAAGACCCCATCGCGTCGATCAGCGCCACCACCCGATCGGGTGGGAGCGCCTCGACCCGGTCGGTCGGACGCACGCCCTCGGGCCACCGGCTTTCCCCCATCCCCAGGCGACGGGTCACGGCGCCGAGTTGCTTGCGCCTCGAGGCGAAGAGCGTCTGGCACATGTCCGCGAGACGGCTGGCCCGCTCGACCCCCGGCGCGTCGGCGCGCCGACGCAGACCCATCATCACACTCGTCACCTCGGGACGGGGCCAGAAGCACTCGCGCGGGAGCGTCGCCAGGCGAGAGACCTGCGCAAACGTCTGCGCGATGACGCTGATCGAGCCGTACGCCTTCGTCCCCGGGCTCGCCTCCAGTCGCTCGCCGACCTCCTTCTGAATGGTGACGAACTGTCCGGCGCACTCGGGGTGGCGGGTAAGCAGCGCAAGCATCAGGGGCGTCGCGGCGTGGTAGGGCAGGTTCGCGACGAGCGTGAACGGGCGCCCCGTGAGCACGGCGCTGACCTCATGGGAAAGCTCACGCTTGTTGGCCAGGCAGTCCCCCTCCACCAGCGTGAACCGGTCGGGGTGAGTCTCCCCCAGCGTCTCGCGCAGCAACCGGCTCAGCGCCGTGTCCAGCTCGCAGGCGACAACCTCGCACCCGCGTTCGAGGAGTTCGGTGGTCAGGGCGCCCGTGCCCGGGCCGACCTCGAGAACAAGGTCCCCCTCGCCCACGCCCGACGCGTCCACCAGGCGCCGGATCAGGTTGTGGTCGATCAGGAAGTTCTGCCCGAGCGACTTCTTCGGGGAGAGCCCGCGCGCCTCGAGCAGTGACCGGATGTGGGTGAGTGATTGCATGCGATGGGCAATGGGCAATGGGCAATGGGCAATGGGCAATGGGCAATGGGCAATGGGCAATGGGCAATGGGCAATGGGCAATGGG
>MRWG01000939.1_pt1 | contig 22819 bp, 19 predicted proteins | sample 1013341 | NCBI WGS metagenome assembly MRWG01 (sample SAMN06117577, study PRJNA244670) | biofilm metagenome | biome: Water; feature: Cathode Biofilm; material: Biofilm; isolation source: microbial consortium enriched at the cathode of a solar microbial fuel cell | place: USA: District of Columbia ... | reverse complement strand
TTGGTGCGGTGCTGGAAAACATCGAGTACTGGCGCGATGCGCCGGTCTGGACGCCGGAGAGCATTTCCGAAGCGACGGAGGACTGGTTCAAGTACCTCGGCAAAAGCTGACCGCTGCCGCCGCCATATCCCGAGACTGACGACAAGAACATGACCCGAGATCCCCTCGAAAAAATCAAGAGCATCGACGACGTCGCGGCGATAGCCGCCCGCGAGCGCGATGCCGGCCGGAAGGTGGTGCTGTGCCACGGCGTCTTCGACCTCGTGCACATGGGGCACGTCCGCCACCTCAAGGCGGCGCGCGAGGAAGGCGACACCCTGATCGTCACCATCACCAACGACAAGGACGTGAACAAGGGACCGGGCCGGCCGATCTTCACCGAAGAACTGCGCGCCGAGATGCTGGCGGCGCTGGAGCACGTCGACTGGGTGTCGATCAGCCCCTATCCGTCGGCGGAGAAGATCATCGAGACGATCCAGCCGAACGTCTACGTCAAGGGCTCCGATTACGCCAATCCCGATGACGACGTGACCGGCAAGATCGCCGTCGAGCAGCGCGCGGTGGAGCGCGTCGGCGGCAAGATCGCGTTCACGCAGGACATTACCTTCAGTTCCTCGTCGCTGATCAACCAGTACATGGACGTGTTCGATCCGGACCTCCGCAAGTACCTGGCGAGCGCCCGCGAACGCGAGCTTGAATCGCAGATCCAGTCCTACATCGACAAGATCCAGGGCCTGCGCGTGCTGATCGTCGGCGATGCCATCATCGACGAATATCTGTACGTCGACGCCATGGGCAAGTCGGCCAAGGAGAACATGATCGCGACGCGCTTCTCGTCCCGGGAACGTTTCGCTGGTGGCGTGTTCGCCGCCGCCAATCACATCGCCAGCTTCTGCGCCGAGGTCGAGATCATCACGATTCTCGGCGATGACGACAGCCACGAGGAGTTCATCCGCGAGCACCTCGCGCCGAACGTACGTCTGTCGCCGATCCATCGCGCCGCCGTGCCGACGACCCGCAAGTCGCGTTTCGTCGACGCCGGCTACATGCGCAAGCTGTTCGAGGTCTATTTCTTCGACGACTCGCCGCCGCCGAAATCGGTCAACGAGGCGCTGTGCAGCCTGATCGAGGAACGCGCCAAGAACTTCGATCTCGTCGTCGTCACCGATTTCGGTCACGGCATGCTCGGGCCCGACGCCATCGAGGCGCTGCAGAACCACGCCCGGTTCCTCGCCGTGAACACGCAGACCAACAGCGCGAACCTCGGCTACAACCTGATCACGCGCTATCCGCGCGCCGACCTGATCTGCATCGACGCGCCGGAAGCGCAACTCGCGGCGCGCGACCGGTTCAGCCGCATCGAGGACGTCGTCAGCGACAACCTAGTTAAGCAGATCGATTGCCCGCGCTTCATCGTGACGCACGGCCAGAACGGTTGCGTGGTTTACGAAAAGGACAACGGCGTCATGCGCATCCCGGCGTTCACCAAGACCGTCGTCGACACGGTCGGGGCCGGCGACGCGTTCTTCGCGGTCGGTGCGCCGATCGCGTCCATCGGCGCGCCGATGGAGGTCGTGGCCTTCACGGGCAATGCCGCCGGCGGCATGAAGGTGGGAATCGTCGGGCACCGCCGCTCGATCGAGAAGGTCCCGCTGCTCAAATACGTCACCACACTGCTCAAGTAACCGCCCACAACAGAGGCAATCGAGAATGACGGAAAGTAACGACAAGAAGTGGCATGTGCTCGTGACCGGCGGGGCCGGTTACGTCGGCGCGGTGCTGGTGCCGAAGCTGCTCGCTGCGGGGCACGGGGTCACCGTCCTCGATCTCTATCTCTACGGCGACGATGTCCTCGGGGACGTTGCCGGACATCCGAAGCTGCGCGAGGTCAAGGGCGACCTGCGCGACGCGGCGACGGTCGCCGACGCGCTCGAGGGCTGCGACGCAGTGATTCACCTGGCCTGCATTTCCAACGACCCGTCCTACGACCTCGATCCGGATCTCGGCAAGTCGATCAACCACGATGCGTTCCTGCCGCTGGTCAGGGCCGCCAAGGCGGCGGGCGTCAAGCGCTTCATCTATGCGTCCTCGTCGTCGGTCTACGGCGTCAAGGACGACCCGGAAGTGACCGAGGACCTGGAACTGGAACCGCTCACGGACTACTCGAAATTCAAGGCGCTCTGCGAAGAGGAACTGGAAGCCGAGCGCGCGCCCGGTTTCGTCACCTGCGTGGTTCGCCCGGCGACCGTGTGCGGATATTCGCCGCGCCAGCGCCTCGACGTGATCGTCAACATCCTGACCAATTTCGCCGTCAACAAGGGCGCGATCCGCGTCTTCGGCGGCAGCCAGAAACGTCCCAACATCCACATCGAGGACATGGCCGACCTCTACCTGTTCCTGCTGCAGAAGGAGGACGCGGAGATCGACGGCAAGATCTACAATGCCGGCTACGAGAACCACACCGTGATGCAACTGGCAGAGATGGTGAAGAACGTGGTCGGCAACGATCTCACGATCAACGTCGAACCGACCGACGATCCGCGCTCCTATCACGTGTCCTCGGATAAGATCAAACTCGAGCTCGGCTTCCAGCCGACCCACTCGATCCAGGACGCGGTCACCGACCTTGTCGAGGCGATGAAGGACGGACGGCTCACCGACACCATGGAGAACCCGATGTACTTCAACATCAAGCGCATGCAGGACGTGGACCTGAAGTAATCTCCGACCCGTGCGCATCGGCATCGATTTCGACAACACCATCGCCGACTACTCGGGCGTTTTTCCCCGCGTCGCCGTCGAGCTCGGCCTCCTGGACCGGGAGTTCTCGGGCACCAAGACCGAGGTCCGCGACGCGCTTCGCGGCCGGCCCGGCGGCGAGGAGGCCTGGCAGCGGCTGCAGGGCCAGATCTACGGGCGGTTTTTGCCGCTGGCCCGGCCGATGCCGGGGGTGATGGATTTTCTCGGCGCCTGCCGGGAACACGGCGCGAAGGTGTACGTGATTTCACACAAGAGCGAGCACGGCCATTTCGACGAAGCGCGGATCAACCTACGCGAGGCCGCCATGTCGTGGATGTCGGAGAACGGCCTGTTCGATGCGGCACGCTCTCCGCTGTCCGCCAAGCACGTGATGTTCGCCCCGACCCGGACGCAGAAGATCGTGCGCATCGGCAAGGCCAATGTCGCGCACTTCGTCGACGACCTTGCGGAGGTTCTCGCCGATCCCGGGTTCCCGGCAACGACCGCGGGATATCTGCTCGGGCCCGACGGGTACCGGCACTGGGACGACGTTCGCGAGGCGATCTTTGGTGCTTGATCAGAACAACATGACAATCGACATCGATGCCGCCGCCGCGCGGCTGCTCGCGGCGCCGCTGATCTCGGCGGCACCGGCCGCCGCCGGCGGCAACAACCGGGTCTACCGCGCCGAAACCCGCGACGGCGTCTACGCCATCAAGTTCTACCCGCGTCAGGACGCCGACCCGCGCGACCGGCTGGGCCAGGAGTTCGCCGCCCTAGAGCTGATGGGCGCATGCGGCATCGGCGGCATCCCCAAGGCCTATGCCCGGGATTCGGAACTGGGATGCGCAATTTACGAATGGATAGACGGCAAGGCCCCGGGCAAGGTCACGGACGGCGATGTCGACGCCATGTCGGCACTGGCCAAGGGGCTGGCGGCGATCGAACCCAGCGGCGCGGCGGCGGTCGGAACGGCGTCCGCGGGCTGCTTCTCAGGGGCGGATGTGACGGCACAGTTTTCCGAACGGCTGGCGCGGCTCCGCGCCGCCGCCGACGACGACCCCGCGCTGAACGCGTTCCTCGTCGATCGCCTCGAACCCAGTTTCGCGGTGCTGTGCAGACGGGCCCAGGAACTCTATGCGGGTGCCGGAGTGGATTTCGGCGCCCCGTTGAAGCCCGCCCGGCGCACCCTGAACCCTTCGGATTTCGGGTTTCACAATGCGCTGCGCCGCGCCGACGGCACGCTCGTGTTTCTCGACTTCGAGTACTTCGGCTGGGACGATCCGGTGAAGATGATTGCCGACGCGGTGTGGCATCCGGGCTCGGCCATGGACGCGCATGCGGCGACCAGGTTCCGGGACGCCATGCTGGATTTCTTCGCGGCCCGCGACGGTGAGGCTTTACGAACCCGCTTCGAGGCTCTATCCCCGCTTTTCGGCGCGATCTGGTGCCTGATCGTCCTGAACGAGTTTCTGCCCGAACGCTGGGCCCGGCGCGTCGCCGCCGGCGGCACGGGCAATGCAGCCGAGGCACGGACGCGTCAACTGCGGTCGGCGGACGCTTTATTCACGAAAGTGACGACATTATATAATGACTGATACCCCCCTCGACGAACGGTCCCTCTATCTCCGGCGCCTCGTCATGCGCGCGCTGGTCAACGGCGGGCGCGGCCACGTCGGCCCGGCGATGTCGCTGATCGAGATCATGCGCGTGCTGTATGACGACATTCTCAAGTTCCGCCCGGACGATCCGGCATGGGCCGGGCGCGACCGCTGCATCCTGTCTAAGGGGCACGGCTGCCTCGCGCTTTACGCCCTGCTTGCCGACAAGGGCTTTTTTCCGGTCGATACCCTGGATACGTTCTGCAAGACCGGTTCGATCCTCGGCGGGCACCCCGAGCACGGCAAGGTGCCGGGCGTCGAGGCGTCCACCGGTTCGCTCGGCCACGGCCTGTCGATCGGCCTCGGCATGGCGCTGGCGCTCAAGATGCGGGGCTCTGATGCCGGCGTCTACGTCGTCATGGGCGACGGCGAGATCAACGAGGGCGCGGTCTGGGAGGGTGCGATGACGGCGGCCAAGCACAACCTTTCGAACCTGACCGCCATCGTCGACTGCAACGGCATTCAGTCCTACGGACCGACGGCGGAGGTGCTCGACATGTCGCCGCTCAAGGACAAATGGGAAGCCTTCGGCTTCGATACCGACGACATCGACGGCCACGACGTCGGCGCACTCAACGACACGCTTTCGAGGCCGCGCGGCAACCACCCCCGCGCCGTGATCTGCCGAACGGTCAAGGGCAAGGGCATACCGATCGCCGAGCACGACGCCGGCTGGCACCACAAGAGCAAACTCAAGGACGATGAGCTTGCCGCCATTACCGGCGCGCTGGGAGAGCTCTGATGCGCAGAACCTGCACCGACATGGTCTACGCGCTGGCCAAACAGGATCCGCGCGTAGTGTTCGTCGGCTCGGACTTGGGCGCCGGGCTGCTCGACGACATGAAGGCGGAAATGCCGGACCGCTTTTACATGGAAGGGGTGTGCGAGCAGAACCTGGTCGGCATGGCGGCCGGTCTGGCGATGGAAGGCTACATCCCCTACGTCAACACCATCGCCACATTCATCACGCGGCGCTGCTTCGAACAGATCGCCATCGATCTGTGTCTGCACAACCTGCCCGTACGCCTGATTGGCAACGGCGGCGGCATGGTCTACGCGCCGCTCGGACCGACGCATATGGCAACCGACGACATCGCGATCCTGCGCGCCCTGCCTAACATGGCGATCGTCGCGCCGACGGACGCAGAGGAAATGAAACGCTTCATGCCGTGCACGGTGGATTGGCCGGGGCCGGTCTACATCCGGCTCGGCAAGGGCGGCGACGACGTGGTGTCGAATCCGGACCACGGGTTCGAGATCGGCAAGGGCTACATGCTGCGCCCTAAGGGCAGCGTGCTGCTGGTCACCACCGGCGTGATGGCGTCGCGCGCGCTCGGCGCCGCCGAGACGCTTCAGGCCGAGGGCGTTTCCTGCGGCGTGCTCAACCTGCCGACCGTCAAACCGCTCGACGAGGCGCAGCTTCTGTCGCTCACCGCCGAGGCCAACATCGTCGTCACCGTCGAGGAACACACCAAGGTCGGCGGTCTGGGCAGCGCCGTCACCGACGTTCTCGTCGAAAACCTCGGTGCGCGGCTGCCGCTGATCAAACGCCTCGGCCTGCCGGACGTGTTCCCGGAAGATTACGGCTCGCAGGACTCGCTGATGGACCACTTCGGCCTGCAGGCGCCGGGTATCGCCGATACCGTGCGCGCCGCGCTGGCACAACTGAACGATCAATCCAGGAGCACAGGCTGAACATGCAATTCAAGGCACGCTATTCCTACCTGCCGCAACAATTCGCCGAGCCGGGCGAAATTCTCGAAGAGCTGGAGCGTCTCGTCGCGACCGGCGATTTCACGCTGGGCAAACCGGTCGTCGAGTTCGAGAAGAAGTTCGCGGATCTGATCGGCACCAGGCACGCGATCGGCGTCGGCTCCGGCACCGACGCGCTCAAGCTGCCTCTGCGCGCGCTCGGCATCACCTTCGGCGACGAGGTGATCACCGCCGCCAACACCTTCATCGCCACCGTCGGCGCCATCAACGAGGTCGGCGCGAGGCCGGTGCTAGTGGACTGCGATGACAGTTTCTGCATGGACGTGAACCAGCTCGAGGCCGCGATCACCGAGAACACCAAGGCGATCATGCCGGTACAGCTGACCGGCGAGGTCACCGACATGACGGCGCTCATGAAGATCGCCGAGAAGCACCGCCTGCCGGTCATCGAGGACGCGTGCCAGGGCATCCTGTCGGAAACCGACGGCAAGCGCTCCGGCACGTGGGGCATTGCCGCCGGGTTCTCGCTGCACCCGCTGAAGAACCTCAACGTCTGGGGCGACGCAGGCGTGGTCGTCACCAACGACGACGGGATGAACGAGAAACTGCGCCTGATCCGGAACCACGGGCTCAAGAACCGCGACGAGATCGCGGTGCTGGGCTGCAACTCGCGGCTCGATTCGGTGCAGGCGGTAGTCGGCAACTGGCTGATCGGCCAGACCCACGACATCACCGACAAGCGTATCGCCAATGCCGCTTACTATGACGTCGCGTTCGCCGGCATCGACGGCATCGAGGTGCCGGCGCGCCGCAACCACGTGAAGCACGTCTATCACCTTTACATGGTGTTAGCGAAGGACCGCGACGCGCTCTACCAGCACTGCATGGACAAAGGCGTCGAGGCCAAGATCCATTATCCGATCCCACTCTACCGGCAGGAAGGCCTGCAGCACCTGGGTTACGGACCGGGCACGTTCCCGGTGACCGATCGTCACGCCGAGACGGTCATCAGCTTCCCGGTCGACCAGCACATTTCGCGGGACGAACAGGACATCGTCATCCGCACCGTGAAGGACTTCTATGCCTGACGTCGCCTCTCAGGCGCGGCGCGTCCGCTACGTCGACTTCCCGGCGCAGTACGCGGAAGAGCGCGACGCCATCGTCGCCCTCGTCGACGACGTGTTCGGCTCCGGTGCATTCGTCGGCGGCGCGCATATCGAGCGCTTCGAGCAGGCGGCCGCGGCCTACGTCGGTGTCAAGCACGCGATCGCGCTCAATTCCGGCACCGACGCGCTGATCCTCGCCATGAAGGGGTTCGGTATCGGCCCCGGCGACGAGGTCATCACACCGCCCAATTCGTTCGTCGCCTCCACCGCGGCGATCACCGCCACCGGCGCGGTACCGGTATTCGCCGACGTCAAGGCGGACCAGAACGTCGACCCGGACGCCGTCGAAGCGGCGATCACGGAGAGAACAAGGGCGATCATGCCGGTGCACCTGACCGGCCGCGTCGCCGAGATGGACCGCATCATGGAGATCGCCGACCAACACGGCATCAAGGTGATCGAGGACGCGGCGCAGTCGTTCGGTTCGCGATACCAGGACCAGATGAGCGGCGCCATCGGGCATGCCGGCTGCTTCTCGGCGCATCCCCTGAAGAACCTCAACGCCGCCGGCGATGCCGGGTTCATCACCACAGACGACGACGCCATGGCGGCGCGGGTCCGGCTGCTCCGGAATCACGGGCTCAAGGACCGCGAAACGGTCGTCGAGTGGGGCACGGTATCGCGTCTCGACAACTTGCAGGCGGCGATCCTGACGCACCGGCTCGGCCGCGTCGACGCGGTGATCGGGAAGCGCCGCGCCAATGCGGCGCTGTACCGCGCACTGCTGCCGGAAGCGCATGTCTTCATGCCGCCCTGCCGTCAGCAGGAGTTCAATACCTTTCATACCTTCGTCGTCCAGGTCGACCGGCGCGACGAATTGCGCGCCTACCTGATGGAGCGCGGCATTGAAACCGCGGTGCATTACCCGGTGCCGATCCACCTGCAACCGGCGGCGTCGGCCCTCGGCCACAAGGCGGGTGATTTTCCGGCGACGGAAGAACAGGCGGCGCGGATCGTCAGCCTGCCTGTTCACCAGTTCCTGAGCGAGGACGACATCCGCTACATCGCATCGACCATCGAGGCGTTTCACAAATGAGCAGCGACCAGATCGATTTCATGACCGACGACGAACGCCGGGCATCCGACGCGTTCATGGAGCACGGCCATGTCATCGTCGACGCCGAGGATCCGGCGCTTTTGAACAGGCTTCGCGATCGCATCGCCGGACTGGCGGCGGCGCATCTCGGTCTCGAGGCGCCGGCGGATGCGGGTGCGTTTCTCAACGGCATTCACGAGCGCGTCACCATCAACGACCTGAATGCACTCCGGCTCGCCGTGATCAACGGCCTGGCGTCGGAAAGCTGGGTCCGGGCGGCGTACTACAATCTGGCGCGGACGGCGCTCGGCACCATCGTCGGCAATGAACTGGCGATGCAGCGGCGGATCAATCTCTCGATCCAGCTGCCGAACGACGCCAGCTCCCTGCTGCCCGTGCATGCCGACGTATGGTCGGGCGATTCCCCTTTCGAGGTCGTCATGTGGCTGCCGCTGGTCGACTGCCACCGCACCAAGTCGATGTACCTGATGCCGCCCGGCAAGGACCGCGCGGTGCAGGCGAAACTGAACGAAATGAACGGCAAGAGTTCGGAAGACCTGTTCCACGTGATCGAGAACGACGTTACGTTCATGGATGTGCCGTACGGCGAGGTACTGCTGTTTTCGCAGACGCTGATGCACGGCAACCGGATCAATGCCGAGCCGGATACCCGCTGGTCGATGAACTGCCGGTTCAAGTCCGCGTTTTCGCCCTACGCCGACAAGAAGCTCGGCGAGTTCTTCCAGCCGGTCACGCTCAAACCCGCGAGCCGCATGGCCATGGCATACGACCTGCCGGGAGGTTTCGATGTCGAATAACAGAACCGGGCACCGGGGCTACGTCTTCAGCCGCCCGTTCTTCGAACATCGGGTGCCGCAGCACGTACAGAACCTGGTGATCCGCGATTACTGCCGGCAGAACGGCTTCACCTATCTGCTGAGCGGCACCGAGTACGCCATGGAGGGCTGCCACATGGTGCTTCAGGAGATCGTTCAGGATCTCGACAACCTGGCCGGCATCGTCATGTATTCGATCTTCATGCTGCCCGAGGCGCCGCGCGCGCGCCATGCGATCTACGACACGGTCCTTGCAAGCGGCGCGTCGCTGCACGGCGCGGTCGAGGGGCTGAGCATCGCATCGCGCGCCGACATCCAGATGGTCGAGGACATTTGGATGATGCAGCAATGTCTCAGGAAAAACGGCACTCCCGTTCAGGCGTTCACCGCGGAGGCCGGCACCCTTGGCTGAGATCGACTTCATCGGCATGCTGCACAACCGCACCAAGCGTGACTATGTCGGACGTGTCACCGAACACGACAAGGCCGAGTGCGCCGAAATCGCCAAGCAGTACGGCTACGATTATTGGGACGGCGAGCGCCAGTACGGTTACGGCGGCTACAGCTACGACGGCCGCTGGCGCATCGTCACCGACGCCATGGTCGAACACTACGGCATCAAGCCCGGCGACCGCATCCTCGATATCGGCTGCGGCAAGGGATACCTTTTATACGAGTTCACCCAGTCCATGCCGGGGGTGGAGGTCGCGGGCATCGACATTTCCGAATATGCCGTCGAAAACGCCAAGGAAGAGATTAAGCCGTTCATGCAGGCGAGCCATGCCAGGGCGCTCCCCTTCGAGGACAGTGCCTTCGATTTCGTCGTTTCGCTGGGCACGTTTCACAACCTTAAGCTTTCGGAACTTTACATGGCGCTCCGTGAAATGGAGCGCGTCGGCAAGAACGGCCGCAGTTACTTCATGGTCGAATCGTTCCGCAATGAGCGCGAGCGCGCCAATCTTCTTTACTGGCAGCTGACCTGCGAGTCGTTCCATTCACCGGAAGAATGGCAATGGATCGCCGACCAGGCCGGCTATACCGGCGACCTCGGCTTCATTTTCTTCGAATGACCGCATCCCGGACGAGCCGTGTCCGGTACTGGAGTATATGAACAATGATGCACGTCCCCCTGCTTGATCTCAGCATCAAGGATCCGGCGCTGAAATCGGAATTGTTGAGCGCCGTCGAACAGGTGCTGGATCACGGCCGCTTCATTCTCGGCCCGGAACATGACCAGTTTGAAAAGGCGATCGCAGCGTATTGTGGCACAGCCCATTGCGTCGGCGTCGGGTCCGGCACGGATGCGCTTTATCTTGCGCTCAGGGCGCTGGATATCGGACCGGGTGACGAAGTAATCACCACGCCGATGACCTGGGTCGCGACCACCAATGCGATCGTGCTGTCTGGCGCGACGCCGGTGTTCGTCGACGTTGACGACGGCTTCAACATGGATTCGGTCGGTGTCGAGGCGGCGATCACGTCGCACACCAAAGCGATCCTGCCCGTACATTTTACCGGCCACATGTGCGACATCACCGAGATCCTCGATATTGCCGGCCGCCACGGTATCACCGTCGTGGAAGATGCCGCGCAGGCGTTCGGCGCCGAGTACAAGGGAAGAAAGGCCGGATCGTTCGGCCGCATCGGCTGCTTCAGCATGAACCCCATGAAAGTGTTCCGGGGTTACGGCGAAGCCGGCGCCATCGTCACCGATGACGAAACCATCGCCGAACGGGTCCGCTCGCTCCGCTATGCCGGCACGATTAACAAGGAAAATTGCCAGGAAGCGAGCATCAATGGCCGGCTCGATACCGTTCAGGCCGCCATGCTGCTGGTCAACCTGAAACGGGTCGACGGACTGATCGCTGCGCGCCGGGATATCGCCGCCAAATATACGGCGCATCTTTCGAACGTGGTCGGCTGCCCGGTCGAGAAACCGGATCACAAGCATTCTTATTATTCGTACACCATCGTTTCGGAACGGCGCGACGAGTTGAAGGGGCATCTTGCCGACAACGGCGTCGAAACAAAAATCCAGCATCCATTCCTGATGACTCAGCACGATGCCTACAAACAACGCTTCGCGACCGACCTGCCCAATGCCGAACGTCTGGTGAAGCGCATCCTGTCGATCCCGTCTCACGAGGATCTAACGGATGAGGAACTCGACTACGTGGCTGAAAAGGTCACGGCATTTCACAGCGCGTAATTAATCACGGCGTAAATTACGAAGGCCTGACATGACGTCTCCATACACAATCCAGGATCATTTGGGATTCTATCTGCAGCACAGTATTTCGCCGGTACGCCAAGACATCAGCGATCTGTCACGACATCTGCAACGGCGCGGCAATCTGTACCGCAGTCTGGGCATGAATGAACTTGCGTTCGCCGGAAGCCGCGTTCTCGAAGTCGGTCCCGGTTCCGGGCACAACAGTCTGCTGGTCGCATCTTGGCTACCTGACGCCCTTGACCTGCTGGAGCCGAACCCCACGGGACGCGCCGGGATCGAACAACTCTATGAGGGATTCCAACTACCGCACACGCAGCCGAACGTCGTCCCCGAAACGTTGCAGGATTTCGCGCCGGACGAACTTTACGACATCGCCATCGCCGAAGCCTGGATCGGCGGCACCCCGGACGAATTGAAGCTGATGCAGAAAATGGCGTCGCTGGTGCGGCCGGGCGGTGTGCTGATTACGACCGTGACATCGCCGATTTCGATGCTGGCCAACACATTCCGCCGCATCCTCGGCGACCTGCTGATCGTCGGCATCGACGATATCAACGAGCAGACGCGCGTGCTCGACGAAGCGTTCGGCAGCCACCTCAACACCATGGCCGACATGTCGCGACCGCACGAAGACTGGATCCAAGACAGCCTGCTCAACCCCGGTTTTCTGACGTCGAGCCTAACGATCGAAAAGTTTTTCGACTGCATCGGCGGCGGCGCCACCTTCCATAACAGCTATCCACGCGTTCATACCGACTGGCGCTGGTACAAATCGCTCTATGGTGAACAGGCGCAATTCAACGAACGGTTCATCGAGAGTTACTACAAGGAATGCCATAATCTCTACGACTTCCGCACGACGCTTAAGCCGCGTACCATCGAACACAACAAACAGCTTGAAGCCTGTTCCGAGCGGCTCGTCACCCTTGTCGCCGACAGTTGGAACAAGTCGACGCTTCCACCCAGCGACGACGTACTGGAATGCACGCACAAGATCAGAGAGGCGATCGCGCATACCTCCGAGGAATGGGCGGAAAGCGTCGACGACTTCATCGCTCTCTATTCGAAAGACGGGCTCACCGCCGCCGACTGCGACGCTGCAATCCATCTAAAACCAATCTTCGGACGTGAGCTTTTGTATATGGCTATGCAGAGACATTCATGACCTGTGCCGTTGGCGGCTTGACCGCAACAACCAACAACTGAAATCGGTCCGGTCTTGACTGTCTTCGTTCGGAAATTCGGCGGGCGCATTTTCCGTGCTGCATTGCGGGTGTCGTTCTTCATCATCTGTTTTCCGATGCTGTTCATGCTGGAAGCTGTGCGGCCGGTCCGTTTCAGCCTGATGTTCACGCGCCGCGTCGGGCATCTGGCCGGCAACACCGAGTGTTTTCTCAGGAAGCACCGGGCCGGCCTGATCGACAACTCGAAGCATTATATTCTTGCCGGCGCTGACCCCGCCAACGAACAGCTGATGAAGATGCTGCGACGGAGCGCGCCGAAAGGCGTCACGATCTGCGACAGCATCTGGCTGGCGCGGGTGGTTTCGGCGCTTGAACCCTGCCTGCAGAAAACGCGTTTCTGGCAGTCACTCTATTGGGATGAGGCGGAGTACAAGCTGTTTAACAACGTCAGCACATCGCTTTCCTTCACCGATGAAGAACGCGCGCGCGGGTATGCCGAGCTGGAAGCGATGGGAATCCGCCGGGATGACTGGTTCGTTTGCTTTCATAATCGGGATTCCGCTTATCTCCGCGAAACCCAACCGCAACACTTGAAGCTCTGGAACAGGACGGATTACCGCAACACACCGCTTGATTCCCTGGTGCCGGCAATGCGTCTCATCACCGAACGGGGCGGGTTTGCCTTGCGCATGGGCGCGATCGTCGACCAGCCGCTGGACGATGCGGGCGATCCGAAAATCATTGATTATGCCAACCTGTACCGCAGTCCGTTTATGGATATGTTCCTTGCCAAACACTGCCGCTTCTTTATTGGCACTGCGTCCGGTGCATTGATGATGGCGACGGTACAGGATGTCCCCGTTATCTCGACCAACCATGTGCCGTACAGCCATTTTCACAATCACAGTTACGACATGGTACTACCCCGGCTTGTGCTCGACCCTGAAACCGAGGAAACGATCTCGTATGCGAGAGCGCAGGAGCTTGGTTTCTATTCGGATTCGAGTCCCAGTTCCAAAGCCGCGCAGACACTCGATTACGGCTGGCGCGAAAATGATGTCGAGGATATCCGCAACGCGTGCGAGGACATGCTGAGATATCTGGACGGAGAGCCCGTTCCGGCCGAGATCGCCGAACTTCAAACCGCCTTTGCGCGCAAATACCTGCATGCCCTGCCGGATCACGATCTTGCGGCAAAAATTGCTCCGAGCTGGGCCGCCAAGTATGCCGAGTATTTCTGAACATTCCGCTGCCATTCACCCATGAACCAAACTGTGCGACAGACCATGCCCGCCGTTGACGGCAACACCGACACCCGCGTCCTTTATGACGAAGTCATGGCGCATTATGCGGCAAGCACGTTCGGTGGCGCGCATCTGACGGATCACTGGCAGCACACCCTGCAGCAGCGCGGGCGCAATCATACGTACCGGCAGATGATCGACATGCTGGTTCCCGGCACACCCGTCAACGCCCGTATCCGCGATACGTCCTACCTTGTCGACGCAACGCTGGTCGACCTCGAAGACGATGTGCACAAACGTCTTCTCGACATCGGCGAGCCCGATTTCGGTTTTCCCGACAAGGATATCGAGATCGCCGGCGTGCAATACAGCAGCGCGTTCATAAATACCGTGCCGCTTGCCGCACGTATCATCCGGCGGATCGAGGCCCTGCCGGCCGCCCGGCCAACGGTTCTGGAAATCGGCGGCGGGCTGGGTTTCGTGTCCTACCAGCTGCTGGCCTATTTCGATGGCACGATCCGGTTTATCGCGTTCGACATTCCGGAAATCCTGATCGTTCAGGAATGGTATTTGCGCAACTGCCTTCCGGCACTCAAGACGGGTTATATCGCCGGCGACAATACCGCCGCGCCCGAGGACGCCGATATTCTTTTCGTCAATGCGCACATCGCATTGGACACGGATTTCGATCTGGACGCCGCGATCAACATCAATTCCTTTCAGGATATGAGCGCCGAGATCGCGAACAGTTATATCGGATATGTGGAACGGCACATCTCCCCGGGCGGCGTGTTCTATTTTCAGAATACAGCCGGCCAGAGCACCTCTTCGGTCCCCGAGCCGAGCGGCTATGCCTTCGATACGCATTGGGAAACGCTGGAATGCGGCCTCGCCGAACAGCTAGAGACCTGCCTGCCGACAACGGAACTGCGTCTTGTGCTGGCACGCGGCAAGAATGGACAGGACCCCGATATGCGGCGTGCGGTCTTCGATTTCTGCTGGCATGGCCTGAATGCGGGCAGCGCGTGGGCAGCGTCGGGCGTGCCGGGCGCATTGTTGCGTCCCGGAGAAGCGCTGCCGGCGCTGATCCGGAACAACGGCCTGGATACCCCTTGGGACATTTATAAGAAGTATCCCGCAAAGGCATTTACTGACCCGGCGCTGGTCGCGTTGCCCGGACAGCACGCGATGACGTATCCGCGCTTGGCTGCCAACGTATTTCGCCATGCCCAGGCCGGGGTTATCGCCCTCATGGAAAACGCCGCCAAAGGCGGCGACTCGGATGACATCGCGCTGAACCGCAACCGGCTTTGTAAAGACGTTGCAGCGATCTGCCGTGAACAGGGCTTTCCCCGATCCGAATACTGGACCGGATACCTGGCGTCGTTTCTGTACGGTCTGAACGAACACGAGCTGGCTCTGGACACCCTGAACGAGGCGCTTGAATCGGTGTGCAACATTTCCTGGAAGATCCGTTTCGCCAGGCTGGCCCTGATGATGAGTTCGACTGAAACCGCCGCCAGGTATATCGCAGCCGCGAACGCGACACCGACAACCAATCGCGGCACGGTCATCGCACGCGCAGAAACGGAGATCCGGCTCGGCCGTTCCGCCGGGGCGGCCGCCATCTTGCGCGAACTGGCGGGCGATGCCATGACCCTGCCCGTCCATCACCGCGCCATCTGTCACGCATTGGCCGGGATCGATGATTACGAAGGCGTTGCCGGCTCTTTCCACCGGCTGCTGGAAACCGACAGCCCGGACGCCGAACGGATTTCTTTCGATCTGATCGCAGCCCTTGCGGAGACGGCGCCGCCGGAATCCCTGCAGAGCCTGTGGGCCGCAGCGGATGCGAAAGCGCACCACTTTACGTCCGACATCGGCGTCGCCATCTCGCGCGCGCTTGCACGCCGCCAGGTGATCGACACCAGGGATGCGTTGCAGGTCTTGACGGAAATCACCGAAACGGCCTGGGGCCGTTATTATGAACTGGGCCGACTCGGCAGCATCTATCTTTCATTCGGCGACGCAGAGAAGTCTGGACAATGCTTTGAACGTTCGATCGCATTGAAACCGAACAACTTCATGCACTATGAGTTCGTCGGGGAATGCTATCTGCGCGCCGGGCATCACGATATCGCACTGCGCCACCTTGAAACCGTCATCGGTATGAAACCATATCTACGACATGTGCATGGGCGCGTCGCGTACTGCAAGCTGCCGCCGCAAGTTCGAGATCGCGCGTTGCTGGGCAGCCCAAAAACACTGGGCATGATTTTTCAGTGCAGCCAGACTTTTTACGATTAGCGAAATGCCGGGAACCGATATGTCCGATATGCCTTTTGAAAAGATCAACGACGAGGTTTACGTCTCGACGGACGACGTCACGACTGTCACGGCAACGGAACTCGCGTTTCTGAAGGAGTGCGCGCAGGCAAATCCGCGCAAGCGTGTCCGCCTGTGTGTGCACGCCACGTCGGACGACCTGCTGCACGAAATGTTGATCGTTCATGCGCGCGGCAACTATGTGCCGCCGCACCGCCACATCAGAAAAAGCGAATCGTTCCACATGATCGAAGGCCGCCTGAAGATCGTCCTGTTCGACGACGACGGCGGCATCTCCCGTGTCATAGAAATGGCCGTCGACGATCCGGCGGCAACGGTGTTTTACCGTCTGTCGGCGCCGGTGTATCACACCGTTATCCCAATGACAGACTTCGTCGTTTTTCACGAAACGACAAACGGGCCGTTTCGCCGCGAGGACATGCAGTTCGCCCCCTGGGCGCCTGCGGAAACGGCATCCGCCAGCGAGCAGCAAGCGTATGTATCCGGCCTCGCCGTTTAATCTACAGCACCCGAACAAATATAAACGTGGATTTAAATACCCCCGGTTTTTGGCTATAGTACGGTTTCTCATGACAGATTCGCTAACGTCGGGATATCCGGGGTGAACGGACCGATCGGAGGAGAGCGCGTTGCTAGCTGATAACATGGACGATCAGACCATTCGGCAAGAGACGCCGATTGAGCACATTGAACGGCGCCTGCTGCATCCGATGAATGTGCTGGAGCGGTTTCCGAAGTACTTCCTGATTGAGACCACCAACACCTGCAATGCGCGGTGTATCATGTGCGGCATCGACTTCGACAAGAAGGCCAAGCAGATCATCCAGGACGAACTCTACGAGCGGATCGCCGAAGAAATCGGGCGCTTTTCCGATCACGTGGAAAAGGTCATGCCGTATCTCGACGGTGAGCCGATGATCGACAAGAAGCTGCCGATGCGCGTCGGACAAATGAAGGCGGCGGGCGTAAAGAACGTCAACATTGCATCGAACGCCAGCCTGCTGTCGGAAAAAATGGGCCGCCAGCTGATCGAGGCAGGGCTGGACGAAATCTACATTACACTGGATTCGATGAAGAAGGATGTCTACGAGGCGATCCGTATCCGCCTCAACTTCGATACCGTGTTCGAAAACATACACCGCTTCATCGCACTCCGTAACGAGCTCAATCCCAAACTGCGCATCCGTATGCAGATGGTTCTGCAGGAGCTCAACTTCACCGAAGGCGCTGCCTTCGAAAGCTACTGGCGCGGCAAGCTCGGCTCCAACGATCAGATCGTCCTGCAGAAAGCGCACAACTGGGCGAACGCCGTCGATGTTATGACCTTCGGCGACGAAAACGACGCCAACGCCATCCCGTGCATCGCGCTTTGGGGAACGTTCGTTATTCACGTCAACGGCGATACCGCACTATGCTGCATGGATACCGAGACCAAGCATTTGCTCGGGAACGTCTGGGAACAGTCGATCGAAGAAATCTGGAACGGTCCGCAGATGGCCGAAATTCGCGCGAAGCACCTGGAAAACCGCCGCCACGAAATCAAAATCTGTGACGGCTGCACGCTGTGGCGCGAAGAAAAGCACCAAACCGAACAAGCCGCCGAATAGAAGTAAAGCTGGAGATTATGGCCAATACCGATCAAACACCGATAGAAGCGGCGCAACACGACAACGCACGCTTTCGTGCCTACTGCGAGAAACTGGTTCAGGAGATCCCCCAAAACCGGAAAATCCTGTTCGTGCAGATTCCGCAGGTCATCCTTGATGCCTTCAACAAGGGGATCGCACTGAACCGCGGGTATTACATTTTCCCGCCGACCGGGCTTCAGTACATCTATGAATCGATCAAGCACCGCAATGTCGAAGTCGATATTCTCGATCTCAATTACGAGATTCTGCGGCGCGTACACGAAGACGAAAACTTCGACCCGCTGTCGTGGCCGGAAATTCTCAGCGAACGGCTGAAGGAATTCAAACCGTCCATCGTCGGCGTATCGTGCCTGTTCGATGTCGGCATTAAGCCGATGCTGCAAACGCTTCGCGCCATCCGTGCCGACGGCAACGCCATCACGGTCGGCGGCGGCGTAATTGCGACCTATGAATGGAAAACTCTGCTCGGTGACGATCTGTGCCACTTCGTCGTGCGTGGCGAGGGTGAGAACAAGTTCAATTTCCTGTTGGACAATCTTCTGGATGACAGCGAAGGCACCCGCGATCTGCCGGGCATCTATTTCAAGGATGACGACCACCGCGAAACGGCGGGGGCGCCCGACAACGTCGAGATTCGTGCCAACCTGATCGATAGCTACGACCTAGTTCCGATCGAGCAGTACTATAAATATGGTTCGCTCAATCCGTTTTCGCGCATGGACCATGTCGACAAGGCGCCGTTCGCCGCGATCCAGCTGTGCCGCGGTTGCCGGGCGCAATGCACCTTCTGCGCCGTACGCGACTTCATGGGCAAGGGTGTGCGTTTCCGAGACGTCAAGAACACGCTCGAGGAGATGGAGTTCCTGATCGAGAAGAAGGGCGTGCGCCATTTCGAGCTTCTCGACGACGACCCGACCTTCTACCGCCACGAGTTCAAGGCGATCCTCAAGGCGATCATCGACCGCGGTTGGGACATCCGTTGGTCCGCGAACAACGGGGTCATCGCCGCCACCGTCGACGAGGAGACCCTGGCGCTGATGCGGGATTCGGGTTGCATCGGATTCAAGGTCGGCATCGAGACCGGCAATCCGGAGATGCTCCGCAAGGTCAAGAAGCCGGCCAAGCACGACAAGTTCCTGAAACTGTCGCGGATGCTCGAGAGCTATCCGGAAATTTTCGTCGGCGGCAACTTCATCGTCGGCCTGCCCGAGGAGTCGTTCTTCATGATGATGGACTCGTTCAAGTTCATACTTGAGGTCAACCTTGATTGGGCGGCGATCACCGTTTGCCAGGTCATCCGCGGCGCCTCGGCGTTTTCGGACGCCGGCGAGTACTTCGAGACGCAGATGAAACAGGACGGCGCCAACGTCACTAACTTCATCCCGAGCCGCAACTCGCGCGAGGGCCGCGTCGAGGTCGGCGCCGGCACGCTGCGAGGACTCGACGTATTCCGCCACGATCCGGAGGCGATCCCGAGCGCCGAACAGGTCAAGGAGATCTGGTTCACCTTTAACATGGTCGGCAACTACATCTTCAACAAGAACCTGCAGCCGGGCGGGCGGCCGGATAAGTTCATCTCGTGGGTCAAGAACGCGCAAAAGGCATACCCGACCAACCCGAACATGCACCTGTTCATGGGTCTCGCATACATCCTCAAGGGCGACCCGGAAATCGGTCGCGAGATGCGCGACAAGGCCGCCGAGTTCGGCGCCGGCGATTACTGGCGTGAGCGTTTCGATCAGTTCGACCTGCAGCAATTGATCGACGATTTCCCGGAAACGCCGGATCAGGTTTATGCGGCGCTCGACAAACTGCAGAATCAGATGCGCACGCATTTCCAGGATTGGCTGGACGTCGATTACGGGGCGCTGCCGGTTCAGCACACGGCCTGACGTGCCGCGGCACCGCTAGCATCGGGCCCGCGCCGGAAACCTTCCGGCGGCCATTCAAGAATGAACAGCGAACTAATCGCCACCCTCCGCAAGACGTTTGCGTTGGTCGACAAGACCACGCAGGTGCGCGCCATCGGCGTACTGCTCGTGATCATCCTCGGCGTCGTGCTCGAAACCGTCGGGATCGGCCTGATATTTCCGTTCATCCAGGTGATCATCGATCCCGGTGCGTCGGGCCCGATAACCGAAGTGCTGCGGTTCTTCTCCATCGAGATCGGCCCGCAGGAGAACGCGTTGCTGATCACGCTCTCGGTTCTCATTCTGGTGCTGTTCGTGCTCAAGAACGTGGTGCTGCTGCTGATCTATTACCTGCAGACCAAGTTCTCCATGGACAACATGCGCATCCTCGCACTCCGCATGTACGCGCACTACCTGCGCAGTCCGTACGCGCTCCACCTGGCGCGCAACTCCTCGGATCTGATTCAGAACATTCACGCCGCCAGCGCCGGCACCTTCGTCGGCAGCTTCATGGGCTTCCTGACGCTGTTCTCGGAAATTTTGCTGATCCTTGCCCTGATCGTGCTGATGCTGACGATCGATTTCCGGACCACGGTCGCCGCCGGCCTGATTCTCAGCGCCGGGGTCAGTGCCTTTTACATGATCTTCCGCAATCAGTTCCGTTACTGGGGCGAACGCACGCTGAAGGTCGACAAATCCGTGCTCAAGTCCCTGCAGCAGGGCCTGCACAGCATCAAGGAAGTGAAGATCCTCGGACGCGAGAATTTCGTGCTCAACGACTACCGGACGCCCCTTAATGAGTTCGTCAGCCTGATCATCATCAAGCAGATCATGGCGCAGGTGCCGCGCCTGTGGGTCGAGACCCTGACCGTCATGACCATCATCGCGGTTATTCTCTACGCCCTCAGCGCCGGCAATTCGGCGGCGTCGATCCTGCCGGTCCTGACCGTCTTCGCCGCCTCGACCCTCAGGCTCATTCCGTCGATGAGCCGAATCGTCATCTCGATGAACCGGATCAACGAGGCCAAGCATTCGGTCGACGTGATCTACGAGGATCTGTTCGAGAACGAGCTCGCCCAAGCGCCCGCCCGGCGAACGGAAGCGGACACGGCACCGTTTACGTTCCGCCGCGAGATCGCGGTCGAGAACGTCTCGTTCCAGTACGCGTCCTCGCCGTCAACGGCCTTAAAGGACGTCTCGGTATCGATTCCCAAAGGGACATCGCTCGGCATCGTCGGGGAATCCGGCGCCGGCAAGTCGACGCTGGTCGACCTTATTCTCGGGTTGCTGACACCGACCAGCGGCAGCATCGAGGTCGACGGACGAGACATCAGCGAGATGCCGCAGGAATGGCAGCGTCACGTCGGCTACGTGCCGCAATCGATTTACCTGATCGACGATACGCTGCGCCGGAACATTGCGCTCGGCGTCGAGGACGACGAGATCGACGAGGCCCGCGTCGCAAACGCGCTTCGCATGGCACGCCTCGATGATTTCGTTGCCGGTCTGCCGGAGGGACTGGACACGGCGGTCAACGAACACGGCGTCCGGCTGTCCGGCGGCCAGCGCCAGCGCGTCGGAATCGCGCGGGCACTGTACAACGAGCCCGACGTCATCATTCTCGACGAGGCGACCTCGGCGCTGGATTCGGCGACCGAACGCGAAGTCAACAAGGCGATCGAGGCGCTGAGCAGCGAGAAGACCCTGATTATCATCGCGCACCGGCTCAGCACCGTGAGAGGCTGCGATCAGCTCATCTTCCTGGACGGCGGACGCCTCCAGGGCCGGGGCTCGTTTGATCAGCTTACGGCGAGCAACCCGAAATTCCGAAACCTGGCGAAACTGGCGGAACTTTAGGACAGCAATGACTCAGACCACGAGTACCGGCGCCGCGGCAGCCTTCCGGTTTTCAACAAAGGCGGAGACGCTGGAGAACCTGAAGGGCCGTCTGCGCAGTGGCCACCTGTGCGATCAGATGATCATCCGGTACCGGCCCTGGTCGGACGACGCCGATACGCTGTTGGCCGAGGCCCTCGAGCGCTTCGGCGATCAGTCGCTGATCGTGCGGTCGAGCGCCGCCAGCGAGGATTCATGGGACAACTCGATGGCCGGCGCACACCTCAGCCTTGCCGACGTCGCACCCGACACCGATGCCTTGCGCGGCGCCATCGCCAGCGTGTTCGAAAGCTACCGGACCCGGAACCCCGCGGATCAGGTGCTGGTGCAGCCGATGGTCCAGAAGGTGGCCATCTCGGGCGTCGTGCTGACGCGCGATCTCGACACCGGCAGCCCGTACTACGTGGTCAACTACGACGACTTCTCGGGCCGCACCGACACGGTGACCGGCGGCCGCGAGAGCACGACCATGCTGATCCGGCGCGCGGCGCCGCACAGCCTGAAATCGCCGCGTATCAGAAAGCTGATCGACTGCATACTGGAACTGGAGGCGATCACCGGGGCGCACGAACTCGACATCGAATTCTGCATCACCGGCGCCGACGAGGTGTTCATCTTCCAGGTGCGGCCGCTCTCGGCGCGCGGCATGTGGAGTGCGCTTGCCGACAGCGACGTCGATCGTTGCGTCGCCGAGATCAGCGAACGTCTCGGCGAGTACATGAGCCCCCGGGACGGACTCGCCGGACAATCCACGATTTTCACGGAGATGACCGACTGGAATCCGGCCGAGATGATCGGCAACACGCCGCGGCCGCTCGCCCTGTCGCTGTACAAGTCCCTGATCACGGACGGGATCTGGGCCGATGCGCGCCGGGAAATGGGCTACCGGATGGTCGACGGCCCGCTGTTGATCGATTTCCACGGGCGGCCGTTCATCGATGTCCGCAAGAGCTTCAACTCGTTTCTGCCTGCCGGCCTGCCGGAGATAGCGGCGGCGAAACTGGTCGATCATCAGCTCTCGCGTCTTGCCGCCAACCGCGAACTGCACGACAAGGTCGAGTTCGAAATCTGCGTCACCTGCTGGGATTTCTCCGAAGAGAAAGCGCTTGCGAGGCTGCGCGATGCCGGACTCGACGCAGACGAAATCGAGACCGTCCGCGGCACGCTGCAGCACCTGACGCGGACGGTCTCGATTTCGTCTGCGTC
>MRWG01000938.1_pt1 | contig 22861 bp, 26 predicted proteins | sample 1013341 | NCBI WGS metagenome assembly MRWG01 (sample SAMN06117577, study PRJNA244670) | biofilm metagenome | biome: Water; feature: Cathode Biofilm; material: Biofilm; isolation source: microbial consortium enriched at the cathode of a solar microbial fuel cell | place: USA: District of Columbia ... | reverse complement strand
TTGTAGAATCGCATATCCAAAAATTCTGTATATTTAAGAAAGTGCTGTCACAATCTAAAAATATAGGGATATGGGGATCAAAAGTTTTATGGGACGCCGGAAGCAGCCTGAAATGGATGAGGTGCCGCTGAAAGTAAGTGATTATATGACGCGCAAGCTCATCACCTTCACCCCCGACCAATCCGTGGAGGAGGTTATTGAAAAGCTGATCCGCAACAAGATATCAGGGGGGCCTGTGGTAAATGAAAAGAATGAACTGGTGGGCATCATTTCCGAAGGGGATTGCATCAAACACATTTCGGAGAGCAGGTATTACAATATGCCGCTAGAAAATGCCAGGGTAGAACACCATATGGTCAGGAACGTGGAAACCATAGACGGGAACATGAACATCTTTGACGCGGCCAATAAATTTTTGGAAGCCAAAAGGAGGCGATTCCCGATCGTCGAAAATGGGAAGTTGGCCGGGCAGATCTCGCAGAAGGACATTCTGAAGGCTACGGTAAAGCTTAAATCCCAGAACTGGAAATAAAGCCTTGCCGCTACATCAAAAAAAAACCCCGTCTGGTACGGGGTTTATGTCTTTTTACTGGCCAAGGCCAACGATCTCCAGGTCGAAGACCAGGTCGGCATTGGGGGGGATGGGCCCGGTGCCCTGGGGGCCATATCCCAGGTGGGATGGAATGAACAACCGCCATTTATCTCCTACTTCCATATGGAGCATTCCTTCTCGGAATCCGGCAATGAGCCTTGATTCCGGGCTATATTCCATGGGAATAGGCTCATACCCGCCCCCTTGCTCTCGCCGGGGGTCGAATACGCCATAGCGCTCTGCCTCTTTCGGATAATTACTGTCAAACAGGGTGCCGTCCATCAGGTAGCCGGCATAGTTGACCAGTACCATCTGCCCGACCTTGGGTTTTTCGCCCTCGCCTTCCGCCAGTACCAGGTATTTAAGGCCCGAGGGCAGTTCCTGGGTCTGGACAACCTGGTTGGCAAATTCACGGGCCATGTCGGTTTTAACCTTTTGCAAGGCTTGTATTTTGGCCTCTTCTTCGGCAAAATAATCGCTGATCACGGCTACCGCGTCAAATTGCTTCGCCTCCTTGCCATTGCGGATGATATGTACCTCGTTCATCACCACATCTTCCACCGGTTTGTCTGCCACGGCGGTTTTGACGTTGGCAATGGTATCTACCACTTCAAGCCCCACTACCACTTCCCCGAAAACCGTATGTTTCCCATCCAGGAAGGGGGTGGCCGTGTGGGTGATAAAAAACTGGCTGCCATTGGTCTTCAAGCCGGCATTGGCCATGGAAAGGATCCCGGCCTTATCGTGCCTCAGGGAGTCGTTGAATTCGTCCTTAAAACGGTAGCCCGGGTTACCGCTTCCCGTTCCGGTAGGGTCGCCCCCCTGTATCATAAAATCCTTGATTACCCGGTGGAAGGTGACCCCGTTGTAGTACTTCCGATCTTTATACTGCTCGCTCACAAAAGGGTTGGTGCCCTCCGCCAGGGATACGAAATTGGCCACCGTTACAGGGGTGCGCCCGTATTCCAGTTTTACAATGATATCGCCCCTGGTGGTTTGTATGTCGGCAAAGAGGCCATCGCCCAAATCCGCGTATTTTCCGGGTTTACAGCTGTAGATAAGGGCTGTAAGGGCAACTAATAATACATAGGTTTTTTTCATGCTGTTTATTGGTTTTGGATACTATCTTGTTGTTTTTCTACCTGCAATAAGGTGATCGTGGCTTTGATGGGCACATTGGGGCCTATCTTCCGATGATCTCCCGGATAGCCGAAAGCCAGGGACGAGGGGTATAAAAACGTGGCGGTTTCCCCTTCTTTCAGCAGCTTGATACTATTCCGCAAGCCTGGGAATATATGTGCCCGGTCTTCCTTGTCTACCAGGTAGTGTTGCACGCCCAGTTCTTCCCGGCTGTATATGGTGTCGTTTTCAAGGCTCAGGATATCGTATTGCAAGGTCACCAGGTCTCCCGGAACGGGATGGTAGTCCGTGGTTTCGTTTTTTTCCTGGTGAAAGTACCAGAAACCGGAGGCAGACGACTGGTACTCATGAAGGCTGTCCAATGCCATAAGGTCCCTGATCCTGGTTTCTTCCTGGGCCAGCAATGCACGGTTTCGCGCTACCGATTCCTTCATAAAACTGCCCGACCGTACCTTGACCGGCCTCCTGGGTTCGGGCCCTCCACAGGAAAGCAGGATGAGGCCTAATCCGAGAAAAATAAATAGTTTCATTTGGTTAACGCTTCTCTGTATGTTCCCAGCAATGATTCAAAATGGGCAATGGTTGCTTCCATGGAATCGTGGCTGCGGCCCCCGGCGGCATTTAGATGGCCCCCACCGCCAAAATGGGTCCTGGCAAATTCGTTGACTGAAAAGTTGCCTTCGGAGCGGAAGGAGATCTTGATGATACCTTCATCCCGGTTTTCGATAAAGATGACCGCAAACCGGATCCCCTCCAGGGTAAGCCCATAGTTCACAAATCCCTCGGTATCTCCCTTTTTATAGTGGCAGGCATCGAGTTCTTCCTGTCGCAGGCTGATGTAGGCTGTGTTGAATTCCTTGAGGATGATGAGGTTCCTTAAGGCGCAGCCCAGCAATTGTAGCCGTTCGGGGGTGTTGGTGTCAAAGATCTTATTGTGGATTTCCGTGTTTTTGGCGCCGCGGTCGATCAGGTCGGCAGCGACCCTGTGGGTGCGGCTGGTGGTTGCCGAAAATTTAAAGGAACCTGTATCGGTAACAATCCCCGCATAGAGGCAGTTTGCCATGTCCGGGTCTATATTGTCCAACCCATCCAGCCCCTCGATCAGGTTATAGACCATTTCACAGGTAGAACTCATGCTGCTATCCGACATCGTGACCAGCGCATAATCACCGGGTTCCCGGTGGTGGTCTACCATGATAAAGGATGCCCTGGCTTCCCTAAGCGGGGCTTCCATGGCCCCGGAACGGCTCAGATGGTTAAAATCCAGGGTAAAGATGAGCTCCGCATCTTCCAGCAACGCCCTGGCCTTTTCCTCCTCTTTTTCAAAATTCAGGGCTTCCTGGTTTCCCGGCATCCATTTCAGGAATCTCGGGTAATCGTTAGGGGTGATGACTACCGCCTGGTGCCCCAAAGCAGTGAGGTAGTGCTTTAATGCCAGGCAGGAGCCCATTGCATCGCCATCGGGATTCTTGTGGGGTACGATGACGATCTTACGGCCCACACGCAGTAGTTCCCGAATGGTCTTTAAATCCTTTGAATTCATTCGCGCAAAGATACAATTTAATAGATTCGGGCCGATTCCTCAAGCGTATTTTATATCAAAGCGCCCGGGAAGTACCCCTGCCCCGACCATTATCAGGACCGTGATACGGGAACTCCCCTGTCCTTGCCAGCCACCATTTCACCCCCTCTAGATTATTGTTGTGCATTGCAGGGAGAAAGCGTACTTTTGCACAAAATTTTTTGAAATGACAGGGAAGAGGACGTTTACAATGATCAAGCCCGACGCGGTGGAAAACGGCCATATTGGGGCCATATTGGAAAAGATCACCTCCGCGGGGTTCAAGATCATTGCCATGAAATACACCCAGTTAAGCAGGCGGGATGCCCGCGAGTTTTATGCGATCCACAAAGACCGCCCCTTTTTTGGTGAGTTGGTGGATTTCATGACCCGAGGTCCCATTGTTTCCGCCATCCTGGAAAAGGAAAATGCGGTAGAAGACTTCAGGGCACTGATAGGGGCGACCAATCCCCAGGAGGCGGCCGAGGGCACCATCCGCAAGCTGTATGCCAGGGATATCGGGGAGAATGCCATTCATGGTTCGGATAGCGATGAGAACGCTGCCATAGAAGGGGCTTTTCATTTCTCTGGAAGGGAGATCTACGGAGGCTAAGGACGCCGGTCGTTCGCACTTCATCCCCTGACCGGCACCCACGGTAGGTGGCGGTTATCGCAGGACCAGCTTCTTGATCAGCTCCCGGCCCAGCTCTTCATTGAGCATGCTGATGATCTTGGTCTTTCCTAAGCTCAGTTCTTCCCTTAACACTGATGAAGAAAGGGATACAAAGAGGGTCTCGTTCCTGAGTTCCACGGAAGTAGTGTAGTTATTTACCCCATTGCCCATCAGGCTTTTCCAGGCTTCGCGGGCGTTTACCCTGTCGATGCCTTTCTGCAATTTGTTCCTGCTGATGAATTCCCGGAGCACGCCCCCCAGGGAATGGTCTTCGTCTTTCTTTTTACTCATGGGTCACTAAGGGTTGGTAGCGCTTGTAATGGTAGCTTATATTGTCGGTGTTTCGTACTGTGAAAGCCATAGAATCCAGGGCGATCAATTGTTCTTCCCATGCCTCCTCCCCATGCCGGTACAACATAAGAATCTGGCCCTCCTGAGGGTGTAATTCAAAGCGCACCGCGTCATCGGAGGTGATAAAGGTACCGTCTATCTGGGGCTGTACCTTTTTTCGGTAGCCCCGCATTCCCTCCAGAGAGAAATAGTCGATAGTGGCGTTCAGGCCGTATTCCCTGCTGCGGCCATCGGGTCCTACCACTTCCTCAATTTCCCAATAGCCCTCCAACCAGCCCAGTTCGGTCTCCGAAAGCTGGTTGCCACAGCTCGCGGAAAGCAGTAACAACCCCAGAAAAGCCCTTGCTATTTTCATACTACAAGTTAAAAATTTTATACGTCTGGTGAACGTTTTTAACAATGGTTTCCGTCCGTTCCTGGTGGGTATCGCTCAAAAAGAGCTGCCCAAAGTTCTTGTCGTCTACCAGGCTGATAATATGGGCGACCCGCTGCTCGTCCAGCTTGTCAAAAACATCGTCGAGCAAGAGGATGGGGGTGGTCTGCGATTGTCGTTGTAACAAGTGGAACTGTGCAAATTTAAGGGCGATAAGGAAGGATTTCTGTTGCCCCTGGCTACCAAATTTTTTGATGGGGTGGCCCGAGATCTCAAATTTCAGGTCGTCTTTGTGTATCCCTGTGCTGGTATATTGCAAGGCGCGGTCCTTTTCAAGGCAGTTTTCCAGCAGCGACTTCAGGTCCCCTTCGTGCAATTGGCTTTCATACCCGAGGCTGATGCGCTCCCGGCGCCCGGAGATGGCCCGGTATTGTTCTTCAAAAACGGGCAGGAATGCGGCTATAAAGACCTTGCGCTTCTCGTATATCTGGCTGCCATAGGTGTGCAATTGACTGTTGTAAACATCCAGGGTGGCCTGGTCAAACGTGTGGTTGGCCGCGAAGTACTTGAGCAGCGAATTTCGCTGCATAAGCACTTTGTTGTAATTGATAAGGGCCTGCAGGTATTCCTTGTCCGACTGGGAGATGACCCCATCCATGAACTTCCGCCGGGTATCGCTCCCTTCGATGATCAGGTCCCGGTCTGCCGGGGAGATCATTACCAGCGGGAGCAGCCCGATATGGTCTGATAGCCGTTCATAGACCTTCCCGTTCCGCTTGATGACTTTTTTCATCCCCTTTTTGAGGCTGCATACAATTTTCTCTTCCTTTTCGTTTTTTTCGAAAATACCTTCTATCACAAAAAAATCCTCCTCATGCCGGATATTCTGGGTGCTGATGGGGTTAAAATAACTCTTGCCAAAACAGAGGTGGTAAATGGCATCGAGCACATTGGTTTTCCCCACGCCGTTGTTACCCACCAGGCAATTGATCTTTGTGTCGAATTCAAAGTCCTTACTGTCTAAATTTTTGTAGTTGACAAGCGATAGCTTCTTTAAAAACATTCGGTCTGGGGAAGAAATTAAATTTTTACGGCTGCGAGGGCTGCAAATTATCGAAAAATAACGAATAATTAGTCTTCAGGTTTTGATAAAACCTTTATTTTTGCGCGACCAATTAAAGTAAGCATGGCTACATACAAGAAACGAGGATATAAACCGAAAAGCAAAGCGGAGGAAGCGCAACTCGAGACCGAGAAAAGCGCCACGGCAGAAGTTTTTACCACCCTGGATGAAAGTGCTTCCCGCTCGGAGCAGTGGGTTTCCAAAAACCAGAATTACATCCTTGGTGCCATTGGCGTGGTAGCGGTGGTCGTACTGGGGTATCTGGCCTATAACCAATTTGTTCAGAGCCCGCGCGAGGAAAGTGCGGCGAACGAACTGTACTACCCGCAGCAATATTTTGACCAGGCCCTGAACGCCACGGCCAAAGATTCGCTGTACAACCTTGCCCTGAACGGAGCCGAAGGGAAATACGGTTTCCTGGACATCATAGATGAATACAGTGGTACCAAAGCCGCCAACCTGGCCAATTATTCCGCGGGAATGGCGTACCTGAACATGCAGCAATACGAGCAGGCGATCAAGCACCTGGAACAATTTAAGTCAGACGATGCGATCCTGGGGGCCCTCGCAAAAGGGGGCATCGCCGATGCGTTCATGCAATTGGGGCAACCGGGGGAAGCCCTGGGCTACTACGAAAGCGCTTTTAAGCACAGTGATAACGAGTTTACCACCCCAAGGTACCTTTACAAGGCGGGAATTGCCGCCATGGAGCTCAACCAGAACGAAACAGCATTGGGTTACTTCCGCCGGATCAAGGAGGAATACCCTGATTCTAACGCGGCCAGTACCATCGATGTCTTTATCGGGATGGCCCAAAAAGGGGCGTAATGGCTACCGAAAACAAAAACCTTTCTGAATACGACAAGGCAGTACTCCCGGAAGCGGGTGCGATGCGGATAGGCCTGGTGGTTTCGGAGTGGAATGCAGCCATTACTGAGAACCTTTTCACCGGTGCCAGAGACGCCCTCCTTGACTGTGGGGTGGCCCCGGGGAATATTACCCGTTGGAACGTCCCCGGAAGCTTCGAACTCACGTTCGGCTGCCATAAAATGATCAGGACACTCAGCTTGGATGCCGTTATAGCCATCGGTAGTGTCATACGGGGCGAGACCAGCCATTTCGACTATGTGTGCAGCGCGGTGGCGCAGGGGGTCAAAGACCTGAACGTACAGACTGGTATCCCTGTGATCTTTTGCGTGCTGACCGATGATACCCTGGCCCAGGCCGAGGCACGCAGTGGGGGCAAACACGGCAACAAAGGTACCGAAGCGGCCATCGCTGCCATAAAAATGGCTTCCCTGGGCACTTAATACCTCCCCCCTCACGTACCATGTTAGGGCCCACATACCCCCGGAGGCCCACTCTTGGGGGAAACTGTTAACAATTTTTGGGAAGCATCCCTCGCCACTTTTTTTGATTTTAAGTACCTTTGATAACGAGAGAGGCATGGGAAGATTCACCAAATTACGAAAGAATAAAAAATTCAGCTATTCACCTCGTTATTACGATGACAAAGGAGAGGGCAACCCCTTTAGGATTGAGCGTAAACTCGATAAATTCCGCACGACCCTCGATTCCCCGGGAGGCCTGAAAGGGAGGTTCACCAGTGCTATGGCCGATATGCGGAAGGCTGGTGACCGCCACCTGAATACCCGGTTGCTGATCATCATCGCAATCCTCGTCCTGATTTTCCTCTACATCATTGATTTTGACCTATCCATATTCTTTAATAACTAATGGCAGACCGCATCCAACTCTTGCCGGATCATGTGGCTAACCAGATTGCCGCGGGGGAAGTGGTGCAACGTCCTGCCTCTGTGGTCAAGGAGTTGATGGAGAATGCCATAGACGCCGGGGCGGGCAGCGTGAAACTGATCGTAAAAGACGGGGGCAAAACACTGATACAGGTCGTTGACGATGGTAGTGGGATGAGCCCCACGGATGCGCGATTGAGTTTTGAGCGACACGCTACCTCCAAGATCCGCAACGCGGAAGACTTATTTGCCCTCCACACCAAAGGGTTCCGGGGAGAGGCCCTGGCCTCCATTGCGGCTATCGCCCACGTCGAAATGCACACCAGGCCCGGGACGGAAGAACTGGGGACCCACCTCAGGATAGAAGGAAGCAAAGTGATGGCCCAGGAGGTGGCGGCTACCCCTGTGGGGACCTCGATTTCTGTGAAAAACCTTTTTTTTAATATCCCGGCCCGCCGCAATTTCCTAAAATCCAACAAGGTGGAGTTGCGCCATATCACCGATGAATTCCACAGGGTGGCTCTGGCACATCCCGACGTGGCCTTCCATTTCTACAACAACGGCAGCGAACTTTTTAACCTGCCGTCGGCAACACTGCGAAAACGAATCGTGCATGTGTTTGGGAGCAAGACCAACGAAAAGCTGGTGCCTGTGGAAGAAGCCACCCAGGTAGTAAATGTTTCTGGTTTTGTCTGCAAACCTGAATTTGCCAAGAAAAGCCGGGGCGAACAATTTTTCTTCGTCAATAACCGCTTTATCAAAAGTCCGTACCTCCACCATGCCCTGGTCGCTGCTTTCGAAGGGCTGATCCGGTCTGACACCCTTCCCGGGTATTTTTTATACCTGGAGGTAGAACCCTCCACAATAGATATCAATATACATCCTACCAAGACCGAGATCAAGTTTGACGATGAGCGCAGCCTCTATGCCATCCTCCGGTCTACTGTAAAGCACAGCCTGGGGCAGTTTAATGTGGCGCCTGTACTGGACTTTGAACACGACAGGAACCTGGATACCCCGTACGCCTTTCAAAACAAGGAGGTAACCCAACCGGGGATCACGGTCGATTCGGGATTTAACCCGTTTCGGGAAGATCCCCGCCCGGCACGCCGGGAAAACGCCAGGCCTGCCGAAAAAGGCGGTGCCTGGGAAGCCCTGTATTCCGGCCTGGAGTCCCCCCGGGGAGGGGATAAGGGTTTTAGCAGCCTGCAGTTGGAATCCGATACCATTACCGGGACCATTTTTGATCCTGATACGCTGGCCCGGCCAGCTGCGACCACCTTCCAGTTGCGGAGAAAATACATTGTTACCACCATTAAATCGGGGATGTTGGTCATCGATCAGAACCGGGCCCACCAACGGGTACTCTATGAAAAATTCCTTAAAAGTATCACCGTGAAGAACGCAGTGAGCCAGCAACTGCTGTTTCCAATGGTACTTTCCTATACCTCCAGTGAGATGGAAATCATACGCGGGATCAAAGACGCCCTCAGCGCTGCCGGCTTTGTCTTTGGAAAAATGGCGAAAGACCAAATTGAAATCACCGGGGTCCCCTTTATGGTCTCCAACAGCGAGGTGGAAGGGGTCATGGACCAGCTTATCGCTGACTGCCAGCGGCATGGAGAACACGAAAACCTTTCCATGAGCGACCTGCTTTGTAAAACCCTGAGCAGGACCCTGGCTGTTAAATCAGGAGAGGTGCTAGACCCGGGCTCGCAGTTGGCCCTGGTAGATGACCTGTTTGCCTGTAAGGAAGCTGGCCTGAGCCCGTTTAATAAACCGGTATACGTGACCCTTACCGAAAGTGAAATCGACAAAAAATTTAATTGAATGGGGAGAATTACCGAAGCCATCAAGCACCTGCTGATCATCAATATACTTTTTTTCGTGGCGACCAACCTGTATCCGGAAAGGATGTACGGCTTGTTTTCACTATGGTTTCCCGAAAACGGAAACTTTGACTGGTGGCAGTTGGTCTCACATATGTTCATGCATGGGGGCTTCATGCATATCCTCTTCAATATGTATGCCCTGTGGGCTTTTGGAGGCCCGCTGGAGCAAATGTGGGGCAAGAACAAATTTTTGTTCTTTTATTTCTCCGCGGGACTCGGGGCGGCACTCATCCACACCGGGGTCAACTATTACTATTTTAACGAGGGGATGAACGCCCTGGCCGCTTCGGGTATGGGAAGTGAACAGGTGCTACAGATTATTGGGGAGGGTAAATACAGCCCGGATTGGTACAACCTGGCACCTAAAAGTACCATCGACAATTTTTTAAGTGCCTTTAACACGCCAGCCGTAGGCGCCTCGGGAGCCATTTATGGCATATTGGTGGCATTTGGCATGTCGTTTCCCAATAGTGAATTGTTTCTTATATTTTTACCAGTACCTATCAAAGCCAAGTATTTTATCCCCGTGCTTATAGGGTTGGATTTGTTTTCCGGCGTTACGGGTTACTCAATTTTCGGGAGTGGGATTGCCCATTTTGCGCACGTGGGAGGAGCCTTGTTCGGGTTCCTTATGATGTGGTATTGGAAAAAAAATCAATTTAATAAGAATCGTTGGGATTAAATGGATACTGGAAACCTTAAATATCAGTTTGTACGCCTCAGTATCGCCGGGAAACTAATTGCCATCAATGTGGCAATTTTCATCGTCAACGGGCTGATCAACTTTCTTTTCGGCCTGCGTTCCGATGCGGTCATGCAATGGTTTGAACTGCCCAAGGATTTTTTTGATTTTATGACCCAACCCTGGTCGATTTTCACCTATTCCTTTTTTCACGGTGGATTCTGGCATTTGTTCTGGAACATGATGGTACTTTATTTTGCCTCGAGGATTTTCCTGAACCTGTTTGGCGACCGCCGGTTTATCAATGTGTATTTCCTGGGGGTGCTGATGGGGGGCTTGCTCTTTTTACTCAGTTATAACGTTCTTCCCGCACTGGTGGGCATACAGACGGCGCTGATTGGGGCCTCGGCAGGGGTAACGGCGGTGCTCATTTTTGTATGCGCCTATATTCCCAACCAGGAGGTCCGCCTGATTTTTTTCAATGTGAAGTTGTGGTACATAGGGGTGTTTATAGTGTTGATCGACCTCATACAGATCCCGAGTAGTGGAAATGCCGGGGGACACCTGGCACACCTGGGGGGCGCCTTGCTCGGTTACTTCTATGCAAGGCAACTGTTGCATGGAAAAGATATAGGGGAAGGATTTTCAAGTTTGCTCGATAAGATCTCAAACCTTTTCAGGAAGCGTGAGAAAAAACCACCCCTGAAAACGGTATACCGCAAGAAACGGTCACAGGCCAGCTCAGGGGTTGATTATGACAAGGAAAGCCGGCAGCGCAAAATAGACAGTATCCTGGACAAGATCAGCAAATCCGGGTATGAAAGCCTCTCAAAAGCGGAAAAGGACTTCCTGTTCAAAGCGGGTAAAGAAGACTGATTCATGACCGGCCTGTCGTTTTTCAACAAGAGTGTGGTCTTCCTCAATGCCGTAGCCACGTTGTTTTTACTGGGTTCGTGCATTACCCCCTATGTAAGCCTTGCGCAACTGCCCCTATTGCCTTACCTGAGCCTGGTGGTACCCATCGTGATTGTCGTTAACTTGCTATTCCTGGTGTACTGGCTGTTTGTGAAAAAGCGGTTGATGCTTATCTCATTCATTCCCCTGGTAATCGCCTTTATCTTCCACGGAACCTTCTACGAGGTCCGCTTTACGGAAAGGCCCGTCCAGGAAAACGAATTGCGTGTCATGAGTTTCAACGCCCGCGGCTTTGACCCCTTGGGGCACCTGAAAAAGGAACATATAGACCGGGAGATCATCGGATTTGTTGCCGAACAGGACCCCGATATTGTATGCTTCCAGGAGTTTGACCACAAACAGACCGAAAAATTTGTACAATACCCCTACAAGTTTTTTAACTACAGAACCAAAAATGGGATTCATGTTCCTCAAGCCATATTTTCCAAGTACCCCATCCTGAAAAAAGGTTCGTTGGATTTTCCGGGGACGCCTAATAATGCGGTGTATGCGGATATCCTGTATAAAACCGATACGCTGAGGGTTTACAATGTGCACCTCCAGTCGTATGGCTTTGTCCCCAAGCGTGGACACCTGCGGGAACTGGCCACCGGGGGCTTCTACCAACGCCTTAACAGGACGTTTCACCTGCAGCAAAAGCAGGCCGAAACGGTGGCAGCACACATGGCGTCAACCCCCTATGCGAAAATCCTTTGCGGTGACCTTAACAATACACAGTTTTCAAAGGTGTACAGGATCATCAAGGGTGATATGGATGATAGTTTCCGGGTTCGTGGAGCGGGCTATGGCCGCACCTTTAACTTCAAATATTACCCGTTGCGGATTGACTTTATTTTTGTGGATGATAATTTTGAGGTCCGCACGCATAACAATTATAATGTGGTCATGTCTGACCACTATCCCCTGATGGCTTCTTTCCGGTTTATAGGAAAGGATAATAGCAATCCGTAAGGTCTGCCAGGATATGGATCATGAAGGCCAGGCCAAAAATCCGTGTTTTGGGGAAAAGCAGGAGCAGGGTATAGCCCCCTATCGCCCAGTAGCTGTGAAGGGGGTGAAAACCAATGCTGCACCGCTGGGGATCAAAGATGGGATCTGCCAGCAGGTGGTCCAGGTCTATGAGGATCCCGCCCAGCAAAATAAGGATGGCCGTTACCCCCTGTTTCCTGTAGAAAGCATAGCCCACTGCGATGGGCAGCAAAAAATGGATGCCGTAGTGCAACAGGAATTTATCCATGGCCAAAGGGGAGTTCCAATTCCTGCAAAGCGGGAAGTGCTGTGGTGCCCAGGTTGAACAGGAGGTCCAGCACACTAAGGTTGGGGATAAATCCATGCCGGTCCCCAAAGACCTGTTGGTACTGCAATGAAAACGGCAGGGGAGCTCCCTTGGCATTTACCAGGAAACGGCCATCAAAAGCTCCCCCGGCCCCTTCTTCATATACCCGGGTCTTTTCCCCGGGCATAGCTACCTGCAGGCAATCGCACAAGACATCAATGGTATGCAGGTTAAAATCCAGTAAAAAGGTAAATTCGCGATGGTACAGGGGGGCAAGTTCGTCCTCGTAGAATTCGAAAAAGGGGGAAGTGCGGTATGCGGTCTGCAGGCTCCGCCAATGCTGTCGCTGCCAGGGGTAGGTATTTTCGAGCCGTACATCCCTGTATTTTTGCCTTCCATGGCGGCCCCCGACATGTTTAATGGGAATGTTCAGCATCTGCCTGCCCTGGTCCGTACAGATATAACATCGGTTCCTGTAGGTCTGTTTTTGATAATTGTCTTCCACCTCCCAGAGGACCTCATGCTGTACCAAAGACGCAAAGGTGATGATATTGGGGCAGTATACTGGGTGGAGGAGGAGTTTCACGTACTTCCGGGGTAAACAGCAACTATTTTAGGGTTTAGGGATCACTATAGCGACCTGTTTGGGGGCCATCAAAGTCATTTTTTGGCTTTCTTCCTGCGCTTTCTGAAATAATCAAAAACAAACCACCCGGCCAACAGGAAGAGGAAATAACGAAAATAGGAACGGGGTTCCCCGTCCCCATGGACGGTAGTGAAAAACCGCTCCCAACGGGGTTTCCAATTACTGATCCCGTCATTGATGCCATCGATACTCATCCATATAAAAACGGGTTTACCAACAATATGGTTTTCCGGGACATATCCCCAGGTACGGCTGTCTTCTGAGCGGTGCCGGTTATCTCCCATCATCCAGTAATAGTCCTGCTTAAAGGTGTAGCGGTCTGTTACCTTCCCGTTGATGCGTATTTCGTTGCCCGAAACGCTTAGGGTATTGCCTTCGTAATCCCGGATGATCTTTTTGTACAACGGTAGTACCTGGGGATCCAGGGCCACGGTCTTGCCGGCCTCCGGGATATAGATGGGGCCAAAATTGTCGTTGTTCCAGGGATAGGCATTGTCATGGGGAAATATGTTAACCCCCGGTTGCCCTATGGGTTGCAATTGTTTCACGACCGAATCTATGGTGCCATTTTGGCGCAAAGCCGCCGCCTCCTTGTCTGTCATGGTAACATAGCGCTCGCGGTCGGTTACCTCCCGTAACGATAAACCCGCCTGGCGCACGACTTTGGCCGGGATACCCCGGTATCCGGTATATAGTTCTATTTCCCCGGCCGTGTTCTGGTTGGCCCCGAGCAGGTATTTGCTGAGGGCGGCCAACTGGGCCTGGTTTAGGGGGGCCGACAGGTATTTGCGATTGAATTCTGTAACCCCCTGTTCAAGGAGCAGGCGCGAGGAAACCCCCTTATTCGCAAAAACCGCGAAGGTATACTGGGGTTTTGCCCTCCCGGGGAGGGCGGTGCGCTCCCCGTTGATATGCACATAGCCCCTTACCACCGAAAGCGAATCTCCGGGAAGGCCCACGCAGCGTTTTACATAGTTTGATTTTTTGTCTATGGGTTTGTCTACCCCTTCCTCTTTCTTGAAGAAAACACGAACGGTATCGGCAGGCCAGCTGAATACCACGATATCGTTGCGTTTGATCTTCTGGAACCCGGGCAGGCGGAAGTACGGGAGCTGGGGTTTCTTCAGGTAGGAGCGCACCCCCAGTACCGGCAGGGTATCATGCACCATCGGGGCCGCGATAGTGGTCATGGGCGTCCTGGCCCCATAATGGAATTTACTGACAAAGAGAAAATCGCCCACCAGGAGGGTCTTTTCCAGGGAGCCTGTGGGGATGACATAGGGCTGCATGAAGTAGGTATGCACCAGGGTGGCCGCCACTATGGCGAATACGATAGAGCTTACCCATTCTCCTGCACCGCTTTTGGGATGGAGGCTTCGGTCTTCCACATAACTTACGTCCAGCGCATAGTTCACATAGTAGGTATAAAAACCCAGGGTAAGGATCACCAGCCAGGTGTCCACCAGGCTATTCCTGCCAAAACTCCGGATGGTCTCTACCCAGATCACGGGAAACATCAGGAGGTTGATAATCGGGATAAAAAGCAGCACGACCCACCATTTGGGACGCCTGATGATTTGCATGAGTACGATGGCGTTGTACACTGGGATAGCCGCTTCCCACGCCTTCCTGCCCGCCTTCCGGTATAGTTTCCAGGTTCCGGCAAAATGTACCAGCTGAACAAAAAGTAGGAAGAGCAACCATTGAGATGCATCCATAATTAAAGGTTTTATGCTTACAGGAATGGTCCTGTCATTCGTTTATTGCCGTTACTTCCCCCGGGAGGCACATTAGTGTGTTTCCTTTCCCAGGTTCAGTACATCTTTCATGCTAAAGACCCCGTGTTTGCCCTGAATCCATTCAGCCGCTACCACCGCACCCAGGGCAAAGCCTTCACGGTTGTGGGCGATGTGCTTTATTTCTATGGTGTCCACCTCGCTTTGATAGGAAATCGTATGGGTACCGGGTACCGTGCCTTCCCTTACCGCATGGATGGCGATTTCCCCTTCGGCAGCCCCTCCGAGTTTCCATCCTTGATAGTCGGTGTTGGCGATAATCCCTTCCGCCAGGGTGATGGCCGTTCCGCTGGGGGCATCCAGCTTTTGGGTATGGTGGACCTCCTCAATCGCCGGCCGGTATTGGGAAAGGGCTTTCATCATCCCCGCCAGGCAGGCGTTGAGCTCAAAGAACACATGTACACCCAGGCTGAAATTGGAGGCGTAGATAAAGGCCCCGCGGTGCTCATGGCACAGGCCTACCGCCTTCTCGTAGTCCCCGAGCCATCCCGTGGTCCCCGAAATAACGGGTACCCCCTTTTCCAGGCACCCTTTGATATTGCCAAAAGCGGCTTCGGGGGTGCTGAAATCTATGGCCACATCCATGGAGGAGTAATCCACCTCAGTGGTGTCTACCTCGATCCTGGCGCAAATTTGGTGGCCCCTGCTAAGGGCTATCTTTTCAATCATCTTGCCCATTTTTCCGTATCCAAAAAGTGCGATATTCATCATCTAGAACTTAACGGTTAAAGCCAGGCCGTAATTGGGATCGGCGGTGATGGGGTGGTAATCCAGGTACGGTTGTATCTCAAGGGCCAGTTTGTCATCCACGTTAAATTGCTTCAGGTGGGCATCCACGTTGGCATCAATGATATTTAAAGCGTACAGGCCTATGGTAATCAGTAAGGACAGGTCACGGTCTCGCTGGAACCGCTCCTGGGCATCCTGCAGTGCCTCATCCGACAGGTCCGGGTTGCCCGGATCGATCCCGGAGTTGTTAATGTCATAGAACTCGTCGTCCGTAAAGCCGGCAAGGCGCCGCTTAAAAGCCGAACGGAAGCGGTCGTACTCCCCGTCGTTGTATAGATAGGCGTATACCCCGGTCCCAATGGCCGCATACACAATAGGGACTTTCCAGTAGCGGCGGTTGTAGATTTGCCCCAGGCCCGGCAATACGGCCGAGTAAAATGCGGCCTTGCTGGGGGCCAGCGGGTTGCTGTTCTCCCTTTTTTTAACATCTTCGATGGAGAAGCCCTTCCCCTGTAAATCGGTTTTCAGGCTATCGGCAGGATTTTTATCGACCGGCGCATCCTGGGAAAGGGAAAGCTGCAGCCATAAAAAGGAAAAAAGGAACAGTAGGGGGTACTTAATCACCGGTGATCAGTTTTTTCAATCGCTCGAACTCCTCTTTGGAACTAAAGGGGATGCTAATTTTTCCCTTGCCGTCGCCGGAGGCTTTTATGGTTACCTTGGCAGAAAGTGCGTGCTGGAATTCTCCGAGGCTGCTTTTTACAAATTCCGGTTCTTCCTGGGATTTTACGGGACGTACCCTGGGCTGCTCCTTTCCGTCATGGTAGGATTGCACCATTTTTTCCGTTTCCCGCACAGAGAGGTTCTGCCCTACAATCTTCTCGTAGATATCGATCTGGTCCTGCTTCTTTTCGATGTTTACCAGGGCACGGCCATGGCCCATGGAAATAAAGCCATCGCGCATCCCCGTCTGGATGATGGGGTCCAGCCTGAGCAGCCTGAGGTAATTGGTGATGGTAGAACGTTTTTTACCCACACGCTCACTTAATTTTTCCTGTGTCAGCTGAATCTCATCGATAAGGCGCTGGTAGGAGAGGGCGATTTCTATGGGATCCAGGTCCTGTCGCTGGATGTTCTCGACCAAAGCCATCTCCAGCGATTCCTGGTCATTGGCAATGCGGATGTAGGACGGGATGGTTTGCAGGCCGATAAGCTTGGAAGCCCGGTACCGGCGTTCTCCCGAAACCAACTGGTAGCGGTTGAAATCCAGCTTCCGGACGGTGATGGGTTGTATCAACCCTAACTCTTTTATGGAAGACGCGAGTTCCTCCAGAGCTTCGTCATTAAAGTTGGAACGGGGCTGAAAGGGGTTCACCTCGATACTGTCCATATCGAGCTCCACGATATTGCCCACTACCTTATCGGCATTTTTATCGCTTACGGAATTGATATCGTTTTCAGGATCTTTGAGAAGGGCAGAAAGCCCCCTTCCCAATGCCTGTTTTTTAGTCGCTTTCGCCATTACACTTTCTCCCTATTTTTTTTCAAGAGTTCGTTCGCCATATTCAGATAGTTGGCCGCACCCTTGCTGCTGGCATCGTACTTTATGATGGTCTCCCCATAACTGGGCGCTTCTCCAAGCCGGACATTTCGCTGGATAATGGTGTCGAACACCATGTCTCCAAAGTGTTTTTTGACTTCTTCCACCACCTGATTGGACAACCGCAACCGCGAATCGTACATGGTGAGGACCATACCTTCAATATCGAGGTCGGGGTTGTGGATGCGCTGAACGCTTTTGATGGTGTTCAGCAGCTTGCCAAGCCCTTCGAGGGCGAAGTATTCGCATTGGATGGGAATAATGACGGCATCTGCCGCCGTGAGGGCGTTCAGGGTGAGCAAGCCCAGGGAGGGTGCGCAATCGATAAGGATAAAATCATATTGCTCGCTGAGCCCTGCGATGGCTTTTTTCATCATATACTCCCGGTCATCCTTGTCAACCAGTTCTATTTCAATGGCCACAAGGTCTATATGGGAAGGGATGAGGTCTACGTTCGGAGAACTGGTCTGGATGATGGTTTCCGCGGCAGACCTGGTATGTTCCATCAACTGGTAGGTGCCCAATTCCACTTCATCTACTTCTATCCCTAATCCTGAGGTGGCATTGGCCTGGGGGTCAGCGTCAATGATCAACACCCTTTTTTCAAGGACCCCCAGCGAGGCAGCCAGGTTTACCGTGGTGGTGGTTTTGCCCACCCCACCTTTTTGATTTGCAATAGCAATAATCTTGCCCATGTTCAAAGTAAGTTAGGGGTTAAAAATACGATTAATTACGGTGCCAAAAAATGTAATTTGTTAACACAACGTGAATAACTTAGGGTGTCGCTGTTAAAGTAACTTAAATATAGGCATGCCGGGCGGCAGCTGCCGGGGGGGCTGTGTTATTTGCTAATTCCCAGGAGGCTGGAAAGGATTTCTGTCGCGGCTTCGCTGATGCTGGTTCCCGGTCCGAAAACAGCCATCACCCCGGCATCCCGGAGGAAAGGATGGTCTTTTTTGGGGATGACCCCGCCTACGACCACGCGGATGTCTTCCCGGCCGTACTTCCCCAGTTCTTCGATCAACTGGGGTACCAGGGTTTTATGCCCGCCCGCCAGGGATGAAACCCCCAGGAGGTGCACGTCGTTCTCCACCGCCTGTTTGGCCACTTCTGCCGGGGTCTGAAACAGGGGGCCAATGTCCACATCGAAACCGAGGTCGGCATAACCCGTGGCGACTACCCGTGCTCCGCGGTCGTGCCCGTCCTGCCCCATTTTTGCGATAAGGATCCTGGGCCTGCGCCCTTCTTCCCGGGCAAAGCGGTCGGAGAGGTCCCTGGCCTTTTTAAAACTACGGTCGTCCTTTATTTCTTTTGAATACACGCCACTGAATGATTTGCTTACTGCCGTATGCCGGCCAAATGCCGCTTCCAGGGCATTGCTGATCTCCCCCAGGGTGGCCCTGGCCCGGGCGGCCTCTACTGCTAAAGCTAGTAAATTTTCCGCAGCTGAGGCGTTTGGGGCAGCAAGCCCTGACCCCTTCCCCGGCATTTTAGATGTTGCCGTTTCCCGTAGGCGGCCAAGGGCCTCCCGTACCCTTTCGGGGTCCCTTTCTTTTTTGACCTGTTGCAGGCGGGCAATCTGTTCCCGGCGTACTTTCCGGTTGTCTACTTCCAGGATATGGAGTTCGTCCTCCTGGGGGTTTTGATAGCAATTGACCCCAATGATCCGCTCCTGTCCGCTGTCTATGCGGGCCTGTTTCCTCGCGGCTGCTTCTTCTATGCGCATTTTGGGGACACCCGCTTCTATGGCCCGGGTCATCCCCCCCAATTGCTCCACTTCCTCGATGAGGGCCCAGGCCTCGTCCACCAGGTTGGCCGTCAAGGTCTCTACATAATAGCTGCCGGCCCAGGGGTCTACGGTACGGGTAACCCCGGTCTCTTTTTGCAGGAATAGTTGGGTGTTGCGGGCAATCCTGGCCGAAAAGTCGGTGGGCAGGGCTATGGCTTCGTCCAGGGCGTTGGTATGCAGGCTTTGGGTACCGCCAAATACAGCTGCTGAGGCTTCTACCAGCGTACGAGCCACATTGTTGAACGGATCCTGGGCGGTCAGGCTCCAGCCACTGGTCTGGCAATGCGTTCGCAGGGCCATGGATTTCTGGTTCTCCGGCTTAAAATCGCGCATCAGTCGGGCCCATAGCAGGCGGGCGGCCCGGAGTTTGGCGATCTCCGTAAAATGCTGCATCCCTATCCCCCAGAAAAAGGACAGCCGGGGGGCAAAGGCATCGATCCTGAGGCCAGCTTTCAGGCCTGTCCTCACATATTCCAGCCCATCGGCCAGGGTGTAAGCCAATTCCATGGCTGCGGGGGCGCCGGCCTCATGCATGTGGTAACCAGAAATGCTGATGCTATTAAATTTGGGCATAAACCGGCTTGTATATTCAAAAATATCGGCAACCAGTTGCATCGAAGGGCCCGGTGGGTAGATATAGGTGTTCCGCACCATGAATTCCTTGAGGATGTCGTTTTGGATGGTGCCCGAAAGTGCTTCCGGCGCAATCCCCTGTTCTTCCGCAGCTACTATATAAAAAGCCATGATGGGGATGACGGCCCCATTCATGGTCATGGAAACCGACATGCGGTCCAGGGGGATCCCATCAAAGAGTATTTTCATGTCCTCTACCGAATCGATGGCTACCCCGGCTTTGCCGACATCGCCCTCGACCCGTTCATGGTCGCTGTCGTACCCCCGGTGGGTGGGAAGGTCAAAGGCCACTGACAGGCCTTTTTGCCCCGCCGCCAGGTTCCGGCGGTAAAAGGCGTTGCTCTCTTCGGCCGTTGAGAACCCTGCATACTGCCGTATGGTCCAGGGCCTGCGCACATACATGCTGGCATAGGGCCCCCTGAGGAATGGAGGTACCCCTGCCCCAAAACCTAGGTGTTCCAGGGCTTCTATATCTTCAGGAGAATACCTGTCCCGGGTATCACCTTGCCCGGTCGCGCTATTTGACGGCCTGGCAGTGAGTTTCATATGTTGCAGGTTCTTTCTACTCATTTGCCAGTCGTTTTTCTTCCAGGCCCGATGCAAGCCGTTTTTCCAACAAGGGCTCTATGAGCGTTTTCCTGGCCCCTTGCCGTTTAAAGGGATTGCGTTCCATCTGCCCTTTCATCTGTTCCCCCTCCTGCAGGTGGGCGTTGGTACCCACCAGGACCAGGCGTCCATCGTCAAATAGCTTTTGCTCCCTGTCGGCGCTTTCCCGGACTTTCTTCTGGATTTGGTGCTCCTTCAGTTGTTTGATAAAACCCCCTCCGGCTTCGAGCTGCTTGAACAGGGCAAGGCCCTTTTCGGCCAATTGCCAGGTGAGTGATTCTATGTAGTAAGCGCCTTCCGCAGGATTCGCCACCGCCCCGAAATGGGCTTCGTGTTTCAGGATGAGCAATGGGTTGCGCGCCATACGGGCACTAAAATCATTGGGTTCCCGGTAAAGGGCATCATAGGGCAGGTTGACCAGGGTATTGGCATTGCCAAGGATGGCCGACATGCATTCGGCGGTGGTGCGAAGCATATTGGTATTATAATCGTACAGGGTTTTGTTCCTGCGGCTGGGGATGGCCACGATATGGCAGTCTTCCGGGAGCTTGTATTCAGCGGCCAGGGAGCCCCATAAGAGCCTCAGGGCCCGTAGTTTCGCGATTTCAAAGAAGAAATCGGAACCCACGGCCACGGTAAAGACCGGGGGGGCGTGGCCGGCATCGCCCAAAATATGGAGGTATTCGTTTGCATGGGCCAGCATATAGGCCAGTTGTTGTACCCGGTTGGCCCCAGCGTTCTGGTAAAGGCTGCCATCTACCCCGAGAAGCTGTAATCCTTTGGTATCGCGGTACTGGCGCAAGAGCATCCGCAACGTTTCCAGGTCTTCCCTTTGCGAGGCCTGCCAATGCCCCCTGGCGGCAAGCCGGCCGATGGGGTCGAGGTGTAAATACATGCCCTTTGTGGGGCTGGTCGCCGAGGCCAGCAGGGAATCGACCTGTTGGGGTTGCAGGCTGTGCAGACGAAAATGAAGCGGCGTATTTTTGAGGTCGATCCCCTGCAACAGCAGCTCTGGTTGCGAGGCCGCTTCATGCATTTCGAATTGTAGCGCTTCGGCCCCGTATCCCAGGGCATGCCGGGCTACCTCGTTCGCACTTTGGGGCGTCGTAACCCGTATGGATTGGGCCAGTTTCCAGGCCCCGGGGCCGGCAAAGGCAGCCGTGCCTTGTTCCCCCAGGTCCTCTTCCGTATAAAATGGCTTTACCTTAATGCCTTCGGGCGATTCCCATACCAGCGCTTTATTGTAATCCTCGCCCTGCAGTTCGTATTGGAGCTGTTGTTTCCATTGCCTGGCACTAAGCGGGGCAAACCCTTCTGAAACCTTACTCTTCCCCATCCTTCTCGTTTTTCAGGCTATCCTCGTATTCAATCAGGTAGATCTCTTCGTTTTTCTTTTTCAGGTAATATTCTTCCCTGGCGAATTTTTCCAGTTCCTCCGGGTCCGATAGTTTTTCAATGATCTTTTTATCCCTGGAGATCTCTTGCTTCAGAAATTCCTGTTGCTTTTCCAGTTTCCTGATCTCCTTGCGAAGTTCCAGGTGTATGAGCAGGGAGTTGGTATCAAAAAAGACCATCCAAATCACAAAGACCGTCAGCACCAGGATATACATATTGCTGATAAGGGCAAACCATTTCTTTTTCCTGAGTTCGCTAAGTCGCATAGGGTTTAGAGGAGTTTCTCATTGATGATGGTGCGGACGATATCCACCGCCACCGTATTGTACTTGTTATTGGGGATGATGATGTCCGCGTATTCTTTGGTAGGTTCTATAAACTGGTCATGCATGGGCTTCAGGGTCGTCTGGTAACGCGTGAGTACTTCCGCGATATCGCGCCCCCGGTCGTTGATGTCCCTCCTGATCCTCCGGATGAGCCGCTCATCGGAATCTGCGTGAACGAAGATCTTGATATCGAACATGTCGCGGATCTGCGGGTTGGTCATGATCAGGATGCCCTCGACGATCATCACTTTCCTGGGTTGTATCAGCACCGTGTCGCGGGTGCGGTTATGCCTGGAAAAGGAATAGACGGGTTGTTGGATGGGGATCCCTTTTTTCAGTTGCGAAAGGTGTTCTCCCAACAATTGGAAATCTATGGCCCTCGGGTGGTCAAAGTTGATCTCGGACCGCTCCGCAAAGCTGAGGTGGGAGAGGTCGTTATAGTAGGCGTCCTGCGAGATGACACCCACTTCGTTCTCGGGAAGTTCCCCGATAATCTGGTTGACCACCGTGGTTTTGCCGCAACCAGTACCCCCCGCTATACCTATGATCAACATTGGCTCAAATTTAGGTCAAAAATAAGGATTTGGTCCGAAAGTTGAACCCACCTTGATCTCCGGACAAAGGTAGCGGTTTTTTGGTTCAGGGTAGAAAGAGGACTCCTGAAGAGGAATCCCTTCGGGCCCCTGTCACCGAGGCGAGCACGTTTATTTTTTCCTCCCGGCGCAATACGCCCATCAACGCGAATATCAGGGCTTCCTTGAATTCGATCAGGCTGCGTTCGGGCACGGCCACTTCTATGCCGGGGCCAAGCCGCTCACGCAATACGTCCATGAGGTAGGTGTTCAGGGCACCCCCTCCGGTTACCAGCAGGCTTTGGCGCCCGCCTGTGTTCAGGCTGCGCAGTTGTACGGCCACCTGTTCGCATATGTGATGCACGCCGGTATGCAGC
>MRWG01000937.1_pt1 | contig 22881 bp, 19 predicted proteins | sample 1013341 | NCBI WGS metagenome assembly MRWG01 (sample SAMN06117577, study PRJNA244670) | biofilm metagenome | biome: Water; feature: Cathode Biofilm; material: Biofilm; isolation source: microbial consortium enriched at the cathode of a solar microbial fuel cell | place: USA: District of Columbia ... | reverse complement strand
GAGCGAGGACATCGCGCGGGCGTTGCGTCGGGAGCTGGAGTAGGGGGGGCGTCTTGCCCGGGGGCGTGGGGGGGCTAGGATTCTCTCCGCGCGCCAGGGAGGCTGCGCGGATCAACTGAACCCGTTTGCACCACCGAGCCGGCCCGATTCTCATGGCCGGGAATGGGCGGACTGAAGGAAGACAGGCGCGGAGGCCTGTCTCAGCCTTGAGCGGCCGGTGGGAGGTGGAGAAGTCATGGCCAAGCGCGAAGTCACTTCGGTTTTCAAGATCATGGCCCCGGGCGGGCAGGCGACGCCGGCTCCCCCGCTGGGTCCGGTGCTGGGCGCCAAGGGTGTGAACCCGGGTCAGTTCATCCAGCAGTTCAACGCCGCGACCGCGCAGCTCAACGGCAAGGTCGTGGGCTGCGTCGTGACGGTGTACTCGGATCGCTCGTTCGAGTTCGAGATCAAGTCGTCGCCGGCGTCGGTCCTGATCAAGGAGGCGGCGGGGATCGAGAAGGGATCGGGCGAGCCGCAGAACATCGTGGGGAAGATCACCTTCGATCAGTGCCGCAAGATCGCGGAAGAGAAGATGGCGGACCTGAACGCGGGTTCGATCGATGCGGGCGCGCGGATCATCGCGGGCACGGCGCGTTCGATGGGCGTTGAAGTGGTGGGGAGCTGAGCCATGGGAAAGCTGACCAAGCGTGCCAAGGCGAACGACGCGGCGAGGGTTGAGGGGAAGCTCGAAGCCGGCGAGGCGTTCAAGGCGTTGAAGAAGTTCAAGGGTCCGAAGTTCGATCAGTCGGTCGAGGTTTGCTTCCACCTGGGAGTGGATGTGAAGCAGGCGGACCAGATGATCCGCGGATCGGTGAGCCTGCCGAAGGGGATCGGGAAGGCGAAGCGCGTGATCGCGTTCTGCAAGCCCGAGGTCGAGGCGGCGGCGAAGGAAGCCGGCGCGGTCGAGGCGGGCGGCGTGGAGCTGGCGCGGAAGATCGAGGGCGGGTGGTTCGACTTTGACGTCGCGATCGCGAGCCCGGACATGATGCGTGAGATCTCGACGCTGGGTCGGACGCTGGGCCCGAAGGGTCTGATGCCGAGTCCGAAGAACGGGACCGTGACGCCGAAGGTCGCCGAGGCGGTCGCGGAGTTCGCGGCGGGCAAGGTGGAGTACCGGACGGACAAGGGCGGGAACGTGCACGCGGTCATCGGGAAGATGAGCTTCCCGGAGGATGACCTGGTGGCGAACTACAACCATTTTGCCGAGACGATCGAGCGGGCGCGTCCGTCGAGCGTCAAGGGTGAGTACATCAAGAAGATCACCGTGAGCGGCACGATGACCCCCGGTGTGCAGATCGTGGCGCCGGGTGGGGCGGACGAGTAAGGAGATCGGCGATGTCGAAGCCTGTAAAAGAAATGCTGGTCCGCGAGTACGAGGCGAAGCTCGATGGGATCGACGAGGCGGCGGTGATCTCACTGCGCGGGGTCGATGGCGAGAGCAACACGAAGATTCGCTCGGACCTTCGCGAGAAGGACATCCGCGTCACGATCGTCCGGAACAAGCTGTTCGGGCGTGCGTTCGCGGACAAGCCGATCGGGGCGTTGACCGAGGTGCTCTCGGGGTCGAACGCGTTGGTGTACGGCGCCGAGTCGGTGGTCGAGGTGGCTCGGGAGATCGTCGAGCTTGTCAAGCAGTTCCCGGAGATCGAGCTGAAGGGCGCGGTCCTGGACGGGGAGCTGTACGAGGGCGAGGCGGGCGTCGAGAAGCTGAGCAAGTTCCCGACGCGTGACGAGGCGATCGCGCAGGACGTGACGCTGATCCTGAGCCCGGCGCGGAACCTGATGGGCGCGCTCAAGGGGCCCGGCGGGCGTCTGGCGGGGATCATCAAGGCGGTCGAGGAGAAGCTCGAAGGCGGGCAGGAGATCGCCAAGGTCTGAAACGAGACAACATCCCGCGTGCGACTGGCCCGAGGCGAGCGATCGCCGGGTTAAAGAGGCGGCAGAGGGCCGTCCCCTCTCGGACGCGAGCGTGTGAGCCCGGCGGATGGTCGGGTGAGAAAGGTTTGAAGCAATGAGCGACGAAGCGACGGCAAAAGAGTTCGACAAGAAGATCTCCGACCTTGGCGACCAGCTCGCGGGCCTGACCCTGAAGGAGGCCGTGGACCTGGGCGACTACATGAAGGAGACGTACGGCATCGAGGCGGCGGCGGGGGGCGCGGTCATGATGGCGGCGGGCGCGGGCGACGGCGCCGGCGCGGCGGCCGAGGAGAAGACGGACTTCGACGTGGTCCTCAAGGCCGCGGGCGGCGAGAAGATCAAGGTCATCAAGCTCGTGCGCGAGATCACCGGTCTTGGCCTGAAGGAGGCCAAGGAGATGGTGGACGGGGCGCCCTCGAAGGTCAAGGAAGGCCTGTCGAAGGAGGAGGCCGAGGAGATGGCCACGAAGTTCAAGGATGTCGGCGCGGAGGTCGAGCTGGCCTAAGGGCGGCTTGATCCGGGCCGGAGCAGGTCCACAATGCGGGACGCCTCCGTCATGGGGGCGTTCCGATTTTTGGTTTGTGATAGGCAATTTGGAAGGATCCTGCCCTGGAAGGGCTCGCGGAGCGGGTCTGGATCGGGTAGGGTTGGCGGTGACAGCAGGTACGGAGTTGCATTGACGCGGACTCTGCGGAGGCCAGAGCGGGCGACGGGCGCCGCCCCGCCGGGATATTCCCGGACGGGGGGGAGTGGTCGGTGCGCTCCCGACGGGCTACGATCAGAGATTCGGCGCGGCGCGGGGCCTGCAGCACACACTTTGAACGACACGCCAGCGAGGACGGCAAACTCCGGCGTTATTTCCGACCCATCGTGAGGAACGAGATGGCCAGGACACCAGTGCGCGAAGGCGTACAACAGCGGACGGTGCGCAACTTTTCCAAGCGTGGTGACGGGGCGGACATCCCCGATCTGACGCAGGTCCAGCGGGACGCTTACGAGCGTTTCCTCCAGATCGGCTCAGAGCCGACCGGACGCAACAAAGAAATCGGGCTCGAGTCGCTGCTCCACGAGATCTTCCCGATCGAGAGCTACGACGAGACGATGAAGCTGGAGTACATCCAGTACGAGCTGGAGCAGCCCCGGTACACGTCGGACGAGTGCCGCGAGCTTCGGCTGACGTACGGGATGCCCTTCAAGCTGCGTCTGCGTCTGCTGCGTGAGACGCACGGGGACCTGCCCGAGGAGGACATCTACCTCGGGGAGTTCCCGGTGATGCTGGGCGGGGGCGAGTTCATCGTCAACGGCGCCGAGCGGGTGATCGTCAGCCAGCTGCACCGTTCGCCGGGCGTGGACTTCAGCATTCTCTCGAGCGAGGGTGACCGTCCGCTGCACTCGGCGCGGGTGATCCCGGAGCGGGGCTCGTGGATCGAGCTGGAGGTGACCAAGAAGGACGTGCTGGCGATGAAGATCGACCAGTCGACCAAGCTGGCCGCCACCACCTTCCTGCGGTGCCTGGACGAGTCGGTGGCCACGACCGACGCGATCATCAGCCTGTTCTACGAGGTGACGGAGATCAAGGCGGCGGACGTCCACGAGGAGGACTGGGCCGCGGCCTCGATCATCGACACGGAGACGGGCGAGGAGCTGGTCCACGTCGGTCGTCAGATCGGGGAGGAGGCGGCGGAGGCGATCCGCAACAGCTCGCTCAAGTCGATCAAGGTGGTGCAGAACCCCTCCGACTCGCTGATCCTGAACACGATCGCGGAGGAGAAGCTCGACCAGTTCGACGGTGTGAACGGGGTCGAGGGGGACTACGAGAAGGCGTTGCTGAAGGTGTACTCGCGTCTGCGTCCGGGCAACCCGCCGCAGGTGGAGAAGGCGCGTCAGCTCTTCCACGAGAAGTTCTTTGACGAGAACCGGTACCGCCTGGGCAAGGTGGGTCGTTTCCGGATCAACCGGAAGTTCAACCTCGACACGCCGGAGAACATGATGTTCATCCGGGGCGAGGACTTCCTGCGGGTGATCCAGTACATCCTGGACCTGCGTTCGAACCGGCTGGACCCGGACACGCAGCGTCCGGTGGCGAACGTGGACGACATCGACCACCTGGGCAACCGTCGCCTGCGGACGCTGGACGAGCTGGGGGTGGAGGAGCTGCGCAAGGGCTTCCTCAAGCTGCGCCGGACGGTCCAGGAGCGGATGAGCGTGAAGGACCCGGAGGAGGTCACGAAGATCGCGGACCTGGTGAACTCCAAGTCCATCAGCAGCGCGATCGACTTCTTCTTCGGGCGGAGCGAGCTGAGCCAGGTCGTGGACCAGACGAACCCGCTGAGTTCGCTGGTGCACGAGCGTCGTCTGTCGGCGTTGGGCCCGGGCGGTCTGAACCGCAAGCGGGCGGGGTTCGAGGTGCGCGACGTGCACATCTCGCACTACGGACGTGTCTGCCCGATCGAGACGCCCGAGGGCACCAACATCGGTCTGATCGTGTCGCTGGGGATCTTCTCGTCGGTGGACGAGTACGGGTTCCTGCGTACGCCGTACCGGGTGGTGGAGAAGGGGCGGCTGACGGGGGAGACGGTCCACCTTCGGGCCGACGAGGAGCTTCGGTCGGTGCTGGCGCCGGCCGACGTGCTCGACGAGACGGGGCAGATCCGGGACGGGCTGGTGCTGGCGCGGATCGACGGTGAGCTGGCGGAGGTCTCGCCGAAGGAGGTCAACTACGTTGACATCTCGCCGAAGCAGATCGTGGGCATCTCGGCGGCGTTGATCCCGTTCCTCGAGCACGACGACGCGAACCGGGCGCTCATGGGTTCGAACATGCAGCGTCAGGCGGTCCCGCTGATCAAGGTGGACCCGCCGTGCGTGGCGACCGGGATGGAGCTGCCGGTGGGGATGAACTCGGGCATGGTCGTCAAGGCGGAGCGCGCCGGGACGGTCACGTACGTGGATTCCCAGCGGATCATCATCGACAACGCGGACGAGTACGTGCTGCGGAAGTTCGTGGGGCTGAACGAGCGGACCTGCCAGAACCAGAAGCCGGTGGTCAAGCCGGGGCAGAAGGTCGAGAAGGGTCAGATCATCGCGGACGGCGCCTCGACCCAGATGGGTGAGCTGGCGATCGGGAAGAACGCGATGGTCGCGTTCAACACCTTCGACGGGTACAACTTCGAGGACGCGATCGTCATCTCGGAGCGTCTGGTCAAGGACGACACGTTCACGAGCATCCACATCGACGAGTTCGACGTGGAGATCCGCGAGACGAAGCTGGGTCGCGAGGAGTTCACGCGCGACATCCCGAACGTCAGCGAGAAGATGCTCCGGAACCTGGACGAGAACGGGATCATCCGGATCGGCGCCCGCGTCGGCCCGGGGGACATCCTGGTGGGCAAGGTGAGCCCGAAGTCCAAGACGGAGCTGACGCCGGAAGAGAAGCTCCTGCACGCGATCTTCGGTCGTGCGGGCGAGGACGTGAAGAACGACAGCCTCGAGGTGAGCGCCGGCGTGGACGGCGTGGTGATCGGGGCGAAGAAGTTCTCGCGTCGCGTCCACATGAACGAGTCGCAGAAGAAGGAACTGAAGAAGCAGATCGAGGCGTACGAGGCCGAGCAGGACGCGCAGGCGATCAAGATCTTCAAGGAGATGACCGAGGCGATCGAGGCCGCGACGGGTTCCGAGATGGTGGACCCGATGACCCGCCAGAAGGTGGGCGCCAGCGACATCCCCGAGGTCATCCTGGAGCAGATCAAGACGTTCAACATGAAGTGGGTGAAGGGTTCGAAGGACGCCAAGGAAGAGGCGGCGCGGATCCACGCTCAGTTCTGGCCGCGGATCGAGGCGGTCGAGGCCGAGAAGCAGCGGAAGGTCGCCCACATGAAGCGGGGCGACGAGCTGCCGACGGGCGTGCTCGAGATGGTGAAGGTCTACATCGCCACCAAGCGGACGCTGGCGGCGGGTGACAAGATGGCCGGTCGCCACGGGAACAAGGGCGTCATCGCCCGGATCGTTCCCGAGGAGGACATGCCCTTCATGGACGACGGGACGCCGGTCGAGGTGCTGCTCAACCCGCTGGGCGTGCCCAGCCGGATGAACGTCGGGCAGATCCTCGAGACCCACCTCGGGTGGGCGGCGCAGGTCCTGGGCTTCCAGGCGGTGACCCCGGTGTTCGACGGGTGCACCGAGGACGAGATCCACGCGGCGGTGCGTGAGGCGAACGAGTACGTGCGCAACCGCTGGAAGGATCTCGAGGAGAAGGGCGAGTGGCCGCACCACCGCGAGCTGCTGGCCGAGATGCCCCAGGGCGGGAAGATCCAGCTCTACGACGGGCGCACGGGCGAGCCGTTCCACCAGAAGACGACGGTGGGCTTCATGTACCTGTTGAAGCTGCACCACCTGGTGGACGACAAGATCCACGCCCGGGCGACGGGGCCGTACTCGCTCATCACGCAGCAGCCCCTGGGCGGCAAGAGCCGGACGGGTGGTCAGCGGTTCGGCGAGATGGAGGTGTGGGCGCTCGAGGCGTACGGCGCCGCGTACATCCTTCAGGAGTTGCTCACCGTCAAGAGCGACGACGTGGAGGGTCGGACCAAGATCTACGAGTCGATGGTCCGCGGGTCCAACACGCTCGAGGCGGGCATGCCCGTCGCGTTCGACGTGCTGTGCAACGAGCTCAAGGGACTGGGCATGAACATCACGCTGGAGAAGAAGCAGCTGGAGGGTGGGAGCCTGTTGTAGCGGGCGAATCCCTTCCTCGGCGTGGCGCCCGGACCGGACGCCTTCTTCTGACTCGGTGTGTGCAAGATTGAAGATTCACATCTCTCTGAGGAGATGATCCATGGTAGAGAGCGTCTACGAGCGGGTGAACGACTACAGCGCGGTGAAGGTGACCCTCGCGTCGCCCAACGACATCCGCGCCTGGTCCTACGGCGAGGTCAAGAAGCCCGAGACCATCAACTACCGGACCTACCGCCCTGAGAAGGACGGCCTGTTCTGTGAACGCATCTTCGGCCCCGAGCGCGACTACGAGTGCGCCTGCGGGAAGTACCGCGGCACGAAGTACAAGGGCATCATCTGCGACCGGTGCGGGGTGAAGGTGACGCACTCGCGCGTGCGTCGCAAGCGTCTGGGTCACATCAACCTGGCGAGCCCGATCGTGCACATCTGGTTCTTCAAGAGCCTGCCCAGCCGCCTGGGCACGCTGCTGGGGATGAAGACCAGCGATCTCGAGAAGATCATCTACTACCAGGACTACGTGGTCATCGACAACGGTGACACGGAGCTCAAGCACCGGCAGGTGCTCACCGAGGACGAGTACCGCAGCGCGGTGGAGCAGTACGGGAACGCCTTCACCGCGGTGATGGGCGCCGAGGCGGTGCGTGAGCTGATCGCGCAGCTCGACCTGGACGCCGAGGCGGAGCAGATCCGCGCCGACCTGAAGGCGACGCGTTCCAAGCAGAAGACCAAGGACCTGGCCAAGCGGCTCAAGCTCGTCGAGCAGGTCCGGATGAGCGAGAACGACCCGTCGTGGCTGGTGATGGACGTGATCCCGGTGATCCCGCCGGACCTGCGTCCGCTGGTGCTGCTCGAGAGCGGGAACTTCGCGACCAGCGACCTGAACGACCTGTACCGGCGGATCATCAACCGGAACAACCGGCTGAAGAAGCTGATGGACCTCAACGCCCCCGAGGTCATCATCCGCAACGAGAAGCGGATGCTGCAGCAGGCGGTGGACGCGCTGTTCGACAACAACCGGTGCCGTCGCCCGGTGCTGGGCAGCTCGAACCGCGCCCTCAAGTCGCTCACCGACATGATCAAGGGCAAGCAGGGCCGCTTCCGCGAGAACCTGCTCGGCAAGCGGGTCGATTACTCGGCGCGCTCGGTCATCGTCGTCGGCCCCGAGCTGAAGCTCAACCAGTGCGGCCTGCCCAAGAAGATCGCGCTCGAACTCTTCCAGCCCTTCATCATCCGCAAGCTCAAGGAGCACGGGCTCGCGGACACGATCAAGAGCGCCAAGCGGATGCTCGAGCGCCGCGACGCGGAGGTCTGGGACATCCTCGAGGAAGTCATCTACCAGCACCCCGTGCTGCTCAACCGGGCGCCCACGCTTCACCGCATGGGTATCCAGGCGTTCGAGCCGGTGCTGGTCGAGGGCAACGCGATCAAGATCCACCCGCTGGTCTGCGGCGGGTTCAACGCGGACTTCGACGGCGACCAGATGGCCGTCCACCTCCCGCTGAGCGTCGAGGCCCAGGCCGAGGCGCACGTGCTGATGCTCAGCCCGCACAACATCTTCTCGCCGGCGAACGGCGATCCGATCATCTCGGCGTCGCAGGACATCGTGATGGGCGTCTACTTCATGACCGTCATGAAGGCGGACGATCGCCCGGAGAACGAGCTGCGTCGGTACAAGGACCGCCAGGAGGCGATCCTGGCGTACGACCAGGGTGTGATCGACCTGCACGAGCGGATCATCGTCCGTCTGGACGGGTTCACCGAGGTGGTCAACGCCCAGACCGGCCCGGTGGAGCCTCTCCCGGAGCACCGGCGCGTCGTCACGACGGTCGGGCGTGTGCTCTTCGGTGACGTGGTCTTCCCCGGGATGCCCTTCTACAACTGCTCGATCGGCAAGAAGGGGTGCGCGCGAGTGATCGACGACACGTTCGATTACTGCGGTCGTCCCGCGACGATCGACCTGCTCGACCGGATGAAGTCCACGGGCTTCCGCCACTCGACCATCGCGGGCCTCTCGTTCGGCGTGACCGACCTGCGGATCCCGGAGAAGAAGCAGGAGCTGCTCGACGCGGCGCAGAAGAAGGTGGACCGGGTCGAGAAGAACTACGACCGGGGCATCATCACCGCCCGCGAGCGGTACAACCAGCTGCTCGACATCTGGGCGCACTGCCGTGAAGAGGTCACCAAGGAACTCATCGAGACGCTCAAGAACGATCGTCGCGACGAGATGGGCAACTACGTCTCGATCGAGAAGAAGGAAGGCAAGCACTTCCTGAACCCGGTCTACCTGATGTCCGACTCGGGCGCCCGAGGCAACGTCAGCCAGATGCAGCAGCTCGCGGGCATGCGGGGCCTGATGGCCAAGCCCTCCGGCGAGATCATCGAGACCCCCATCCGCGCCAACTTCCGCGAGGGCCTCTCCATCCTGGAGTACTTCTCCTCGACGCACGGCGCCCGGAAGGGTCTGGCCGACACCGCCCTCAAGACCGCGGACTCCGGGTACCTCACCCGCAAGCTCTGCGACGTGGCCCAGTCGGTCATCGTCGGCGAGCATGACTGCGGCTCCAAGCGGGGCATCTTCAAGCGCCCCGTCTACAAGGGTGAGCAGGTGGACGTGACGCTCTCCGAGCAGATCGTCGGTCGCGTCAGCGTCAACAACATCGTCAACCCCGTGACCGACGAGACGATCGTCCGCTCCAACGAGATGATCACGGCGGAGGCGGCCCAGAAGATCGAGGACATGGGCATCGACGCGGTCATGGTCCGCTCCCCCCTCACCAGCGAGAGCCGGTTCGGGTGCTCGGCGTTGGACTACGGCATGGACATGTCCACCGGCAAGATGGTCGAGGAGGGCATGGCGATCGGCATCATCGCCGCCCAGTCCATCGGTGAGCCCGGCACGCAGCTGACCATGCGGACCTTCCACACGGGCGGCATCGGCACGCGGACCGTCTCCGAGACCGAGTACCGCGCGCAGGTCGGCGGCACCCTCCAGCTCCGCGACTGCAACGAGGTCCCCACCAAGGACGACGACGGCAACGACTGCTTCGTCACCCTCAAGCGGAACGGCGAGATCCTCATCCTCGACGACAAGGGCCGCGAACTCGATCACCAGAAGATCGACTACGGCTCGTTCATCTACGTCAAGAGCGGCGAGAAGGTGAAGCGCGGGCAGGTCATCCTCAAGTGGGACCCGCACCGCACGCCGATCCTCGCCGAGAAGTCCGGTACCGTCCAGTTCGTCGATATCGAGATCGACAAGACGGTGCGCGAGGAGGACGCCGGTCGGGGTCAGAAGGCTCTTGTCGTCATCGAGCACAAGGGGGATCTGCACCCGCAGATCAACGTCACCGACGCGGACGGGAACATCCTCGACTTCCACTACCTGCCCGCGAAGGCTCGCCTCGAGGTGCAGGACGGCCAGGAGGTCGTGGCCGGTCAGATGATCGCGCGTCAGCCGCGTGCCGCGGCCGGCTCGCAGGACATCGTCGGTGGTCTGCCCCGCGTGACCGAGATCTTCGAGGCCCGCAAGCCCAAGGACCCGTCGATCATGGCGGAGATCTCGGGCACGGTCGAGATCCACTCGGACAAGCGCAAGGGCAAGGTGACGATCCGCGTGGTCTCGGACTCGGGCATCGAGAAGGACCACCACGTCCCCAACGACAAGTCCCTGCTCGTGCACACCGGGGACCACGTGCAGGCGGGCGATCCGCTCACCGAGGGCCCCCAGGTTCCGCACGACATCCTGCGCATCAAGGGTGAGGAGGCGCTCTGGGCCTACATGCTCGACGAGGTGCAGAACGTCTACCGGGCCCAGGGCGTGGGCATCAACGACAAGCACATCGAACTCATCCTCGCGTGCATGCTCCGCAAGGTCCGCATCGAGAACGTCGGCGATACGGACCTGCTCCCCCACGAGGTGGTGGACAAGTTCGTCTTCCGCACGAAGAACAACGAGATCGCCCAGATGGTCCGCGTCACCGAGGCCGGCGACACCGACCTGCGGGTCGGCGAGCTGGTCCACAAGGATGTGGTCAAGGAAGCCAACCTCAAGGCCGAGGGTGAGGGCAAGGAGATCGCCAAGGCCAAGCGGGCCCGCCCCGCCACGGGCCGGACCCTGCTGCTCGGCATCACCAAGGCGTCGCTCCAGAGCGACTCCTTCCTCTCCGGCGCCTCCTTCCAGGAGACGACCAAGGTGCTCACCGAGGCCTCGCTCCGCGGCGCCGAGGACCACCTCATCGGCCTCAAGGAGAACGTCCTGCTGGGGCACCTCATCCCCGCGGGAACCGGCTTCCGCAAGTACCAGGACATCCGCGTCAAGCAGCTCGTCGAGGCGGAAGACCTGGACGCTCTGAGCGACGACGAGATGCTCGCCGACGCGGCCAGCGCCGCCGAGGCGCTCGGCGCCGACTCCCAGGCCGTCGGGTCACCCAGTGTCGAGATCCGCGACGTCATCGTGGGCGAGCAGCCCGCGGGCGCCAGCACCTCGGAGAACTGAGCCCCGCGACGGCTCGCCAACCTGATTGAACCTCTCCCGGGCGGGCCCTCAGCGGCCCGCCCGGTTTGCGTTGGCGCCCCCGGCCTCCGGCGGACGATCCTCACGCCGGGCCTGCTCGGGGCTCATCAGGGGCAGGCGGGTCTGGCCGGTCCGTAGCGCCAGGCGAAGGTACGGGCGGCAGGTGCCGCACCCGGTGCAGCAGCGCGTCCGGGCGCTGAGGGACTCGATCAGTTCGTTCTCGCCGAGGGCGCGGTCCGGGTCGAGACGGTCGGCCAGGGCGAGGAGTTCGGCGAACGAGACGCGGTGACAGACGCACCCGAGGACGAGGCTCAAGGGCGCCACCGCAGCCAGTCGGGGACGTAGTGGGGGCCGTTGCCCTCACCCACGCTCCCGAGCGCGTGCTGGGTGTTGCGGATCCACTCGGGCCGACCCTCGACGGCCTTGACGGATCCGTCGGCCCGGGCGGTCACCGCGCGTCCGGGGTCTTCCCCGCCCGCCCGGCGCGCATGGCGGAAGCTGGTGGTGGGGGCGTAGTTGGTGAACCAGCCCCAGGACGAGAAGACCTTGGGGGGGTCGAGCAGGGCGCTGTTGCGCAGGGCGCCGAGCATGATCATCGAGTCGGCGAAGACGAAGACGTCGCTGGGGCGTTGCAGGTCGGAGAGGCGGCGCCACCGCTGCTTCTCCAGCCCGTTGTGCCCGGTCGTGGAGGGGGAGAGGCCGTACCCGTTGTACCCGTAGGTGCTCGTGAACTGATTCAGGCCGGACTGGTAGGTGTAGGTCCCGGGCTTCTGCACGGGGCACTCGTAGACCGACCCGTCGTGCAGGGCGCTGTCCAGATAGACCGAGAGCAGACCGCTGGCGTGGTCGATCCGCCCGAGCTGCTGGTTCTCCACGCCCCACCAGTAGGCGTACCCCTCCTCGATGCGTCCGCCCACGGGGGCGGCGCGATCGTCGTGGTCCGCGCCGTACATCGCCCAGGCGAGCGTGAGCTGGCGTTGGTTCGAGAGGCACTGCGTCATCCTGGCGCTGGTCAACGCGCCCCCGAGCGCGGGCAGCAGGATCCCTACGAGCACGCCGATGATCGAGATCACCGCGAGCAGTTCCAGGAGTGTGAACCCCCGGGCGTCCGTCCTGGACCCGAACCGGCGCATCACGTCACTTGCTCTCCATCGCGGGGCGTCGGGGGGATTGCGAGAGCAGACCGGCGCGGGCGAGCCCGTCGGGTCCAACGGAGAAGAGCGCGTCGCCCACGACCGCGGGCGAGGACCCGTACCCCACGGCGCTGTCCACCACGAACCCCGGGTCGGAGGGCGCCCGGTTCAGATCGATCAGGCGGATCTGGTCGTAGGCGAGCAGCGACTGCCCGGAGAGGTCGTTCTCGTTGATCGTTCCCACGTACAGCAGCTTCTCGCCCGGCTCGACCCGGAGCACGGGCTGGTGGCTCCACCCGCCGATGGCGAGGAACTCGCCGGCGTCGAACCGGTCGTTCCCGTTGGTGTCCGACCAGGTGTCGATCGCCGAGTCCCAGAGCAGCTCACCGAACGCCCCGTGGTCACGGAAGAGCTGGATGCTCGGGCGCGATCCGAAGTCCGACTGCTTGGAGGGAAAGAGGCCGGTCGAGAGCGCCAGGCGCCCGTCGCCGATCGGGATCGGGATCGAGCTGGTCCGGTTGGAGGGCGCGGTCCAGACGATCTGTCCCGTCGTGGCGTCGATCTTCACCAGCAGGGAGGAGAGCTGGGCGCCGAAGAACTCGTACGTCGCGGCGAACACGCTCCCCTGCGAATAGCTCACCCCGCCGTAGAACCCCTGCGTGCCCGGCGTCCCCGGGGCGGTGGCGACCCAGAGTGGGGGGGGCGGGGAGGTCGCGGTGGCGTCGTACGCCTCGACGGTTCCGGAGGTCAGGTCGAGGGCGCCCGCGGTGGCGACGTAGACGACGCCGTTGTGGTATGCGGGCGTGGCGCCGGCGGAGGGCTGGGTGAGCACACGCGTCCAGACCACCTCGCCCGGCTGGTACGGGTTGAGCGCGGCGTCGAAGGGATCGACGTTGACGCAGACGAGCTTCCCCGGGGGGGAGACGACGCCGTAGTTGGTGATGAAGGCCCGGTCCGCCGGTCCGAGGTCGGAGGTCACGACGGGCGAGGCGTTGACGAGCAGGGACTCGACGGGGGTGGTCCACACCACGTCACCGTTCTTGCGGTCGAGGGCGAAGAGGGTGTCGAAGACGCTGTAGATCACGGTGCCGTTTCTGAGGTCGATCGCGGGGCTCGCCCACGAGTTGAAGACCGGTGGGGGAAGCGACACGCTCCAGGTGGTCGCCCCGGTCTTGCGGTCGATCGCGACCGCGTGGTGCTGCCCGCCGATCCGCGCGCTGGCGAAGACGTGCTTCTTGTCCACGACCACCCCGCCCGGGCCGGTGAACTCCATCAGGGCGCCGGTCTCGTCCTTGTCGGCGACCCAGGCGATGTCGCCGAGCAGCCCCGGGCCGGGGTCGGCGGCGGTGGCCAGGGCGCGCCGCTCGGGCGTGCGCGCCATGTGGGTCCACACCCCCGGCTGCGGGAGCGGATCGGACAGCGGGACGCCGGCCGCCGGGGCCTGTGACTGATCCTCCTGCGGGTTCGCGGGGATCGAGCCGCCGGCCCAGGTGGGACCGAGACAGACAGCAAGGAATGGGAGCAGCATCAAACGGTTCACCATGAAACGCGGCGCCGGCCTTTCGGCCGACGCAACGTCCCTCTCCTACAGCGAGGCGCCCCGCCTCCGGCGGCGGCAGAGCAAGAACACACCGGGCGGCGCGAGCAACGCAACGCCGCCCGGGCTCGGCACGGACACGTCCGCGAACGCGTCGATCTCCAACGCGCTGGCGGACTCATTGAGGACACGGATAAAGGACACCTCCGACAGCCCGGTGCCCGCCAGATCGAACCCGACGCCCCCCCCGGACCCGTCGTACAGGTCAACGAGCTGGCTGAGGCTCTTGCCGGCCAGGTCGCCCAGCGCGACGGTCGGGTCCACCGGGCGGGTGAAGTCCGTCTCGATCGAGCCGGGGAAGGAATCGAAGGGGCCGGAGTCGGCGTACCCGAGCGTGGGCATCAGGTCGAGGACGCGGGTCTCGACGGTGGTCCAGTCGAGCCCGTTCTGGCTCACCTGCACCGTCGCCTCGCCGCCGACCCCGAACATCGCGGGGGGATCGCCCACCTCTCCGAAGCCGATGAACCCGGCGTTGCCGAAGATCAGGAAGTCGATCCCGAAGGGGTTGTCCGCGTCGTCGCGGATGGCCTGTTCAAACCCGACGGTGATGAAGCCCCCCGACCCGATCGAGACGACCTCATCGACGCCGAACGGGGGGCTGAAGGGACTCACCACGCCCGGGAAGCCGTCCAGCTCCCCGGTGAACCGCTCGGGTGAACCCAAGGCGGTCAGGGCGTTGGTGAACCCCGGTGTCGCGTTCGACCCCGCGTCATACCCGAGCAGGGTGGACGCGAAGGGGTTCGCGATCGTCTCGTTGGCCAGAAGTACTCCGTTCATCGATAGCGCACCGACAGCGCACGCACAAACCGCGCTTCGTCGAATCTCCATGCGTCACTCTCTCTCTGTCTCTCAACACAAGTGGGCGGAGCGCTCTCCAGACGATCCGCCAGCCCTCATCCCGTATCGCGCGGGACGGCTTCCACCGGAAAGGACCGGGAGCACTCGCTTGGGCTGGTTCCGAGGGGATGCCGCGCGGGAAGCGCACACGGCAGTCCGTCGGGCCCGGTTCGCGAGGGCGCCCACGACAACGTCAAAGGCAGGTCTTCCGGCTTCGGGCTCGGCGAGGGCCAGCCTTCCCGACGGTCCCGTGCTGATTGCACGACCGTCAGTGGCTCACAAGGGAGGGGAAAGCCCCGGTCCCTCGTGACCCGAAAGCCCCTTGTTTCCAAGGGCTCTCGGGGGCTCGCGTCGTCACCCGTTACGGCGGCGCGTCCGCGGCGGATTTTCACCGCCTTCCCTATTCTCCCGCCCCGGTCCGGCCCGCACAGCTCGGCCTTCCCGGTTGGGGAACCTTCAACGCCGCAACGTTATCACACCCGGGCGGTCCCTTCAACACAAATCCGCCCGCTCGCCCGATCCGCCCGGCACACGGGCGGAATTCGTGTGTGGACAAACGCTTACGGGTGCAGCACCGCGCACGCGACGTGACGCGCCGGGCCCGTGGTGTCGCGGACGGCAAAGTGCCCGCCCCGGCGCATCATCGCCCCCCCGTACGCCCCGTCCTTGCGCAGCGCGTACATCACGACGTTGAAGTTCGGGCGGTTCTGCGCGTCACGCAGATCCCTGCGTTTCGTGCGCGCGTCGATGTGGCGCAGCACCGCGAGGCACGCCTCGGTCGGCGACATGCCCTGCTCCATGAAGCGCACGGCGAGGAAGGCCCCGCACGACTGGATCACCGCCTCGCCGCGCCCGGTCGCCCCCGCGGAGCCGACCTCGTTGTCCACGTACATCCCCGCGCCGATGATCGGGCTGTCGCCCACGCGCCCCGGGATCTTGTAGCTCAGCCCGCTGGTGGTCGTGGTGGCGCCCAGGTCCCCGTCCCGATCGACCGCGCCGCAGTGGATCGTCCCGTAGGTGAAGGGGATCTCCCCCGCCGCGCCCTGCTGCTGCCCCTTGAGTTCGATGGCCTGGTCCGAGTCGAGCCAGTCATCCCTGGGGCTCGCGTTGCGCTTCCACCGGAGCCACGCGTTGCGCGCCCGCTCGGTCAGCAGGTTTTCTTCGGGAAACCCGTTCTGGATCGCGAAGCGCTTGGCGCCCTCGCCGACGAGCAGCACATGGTCCGTGTCGGTCAGGACCTTGAGCGCCACCGCCGCGGGGTGCTTGATGTTCTCCAGGCAGGCGACGGCGCCCGCCTTGTGGCTCGGCCCGTGCATCACCGAGGCGTCGAGCTGGACGACCCCCTGCTCGTTGGGCAGCCCCCCGTACCCCACGGTCATGTCGTCCTCGTCCGCCTCGACCAGGCCCACGCCCTCGACCACCGCCGCGGCGGGGTCCACGCCCCCCTGCAGGCGTTCCCACGCCCGCTCGCACGCGCTGAGCCCGTTGCCCGAGGCGATCACGCAGGGGCCCCGGTGCTCGTCACCCGGGTGCGTGCCCCGGGCCGGGGAGGGGCGGGCGTTGGCAAGGGTTCCGGTGAGGGCGGCGCCGGCGCCAAGCGCCCCGACCCCGAGAAAGCGACGGCGATCGATCGTGTTCATGCCCCCAGTCTGACAGATCAACGCCGCCGCGTCACGCCCGGGGCGTGGTACGGTGTGCCGATGGATGTCACCAAGCGATTCCGCGTTGAGCCCGGGGAGAAGGTGAAACTCAAGGACTGGGACCCGGACGAGACGCTCGGCATGGACCGCGCCGACGCCGAGGCCCGCCTCGAGGACAACGCCCAGGCGATCGGCAAACTCCAGCACCGCCTCTACGCCGAGCACAAGCGCTCGCTGCTCATCGTGCTGCAGGCGATGGACGCGGCGGGCAAGGACTCGACCGTTCGCCACGTGCTGCGCGAGGTCAACCCGCAGGGGGTGCTGGTGACGTCGTTCAAGAAGCCGACCTCGCACGAGCTGGCCCGCGACTTCCTCTGGCGCATCCACCGGCGCACGCCGCGCAAGGGGCACATCCGCGTCTTCAACCGCTCGCAGTACGAGGACGTGCTCGTGGTCCGCGTGGAGAACCTGGTCCCCAAGGATGTCTGGGAGAAGCGCTACCAGGTCATCAACGACTTCGAGCGCGCCCTCCACGAGTCCGGCACGGAGATCATCAAGATCTACCTCAACATCTCCAAGGACCGCCAGCGCGAAAAACTCATGCGCCGGCTGACCGACCCGGACCGCGCCTGGAAGTTCGAGGCCGCGGACTTCGAGACCCGCAAGAAGTGGGACCAGTACATGGAGGCGTACGAGGACGCGATCACCCGGTGCAACACGGAGCACGCCCCCTGGTTCATCGTCCCGACCAACAAGAAGTGGTTCCGGCTCTGCGTCATCAGCCAGATCATCCGCGACACCCTCGAGCGGATGGACCCGCAGCTCCCCCCGCTCAAGATCGAGCCCGCCGCGGCGATGCGATTGCTCGACGGCATCGACTGATCGCCCCCCGGTCGGGTTCTACCCTTGCCCCCCATGCCCGACGCCCCGACCCTCGAATCCGCCCTCCCGATCCTCCGAGACCGCTTCGGGCTCGAGTCCCTCCGCCCACTCCAGGGGGAGATCATCGCCCGCACCCTGGCCGGCGCCGACTCGCTCGTCGTCATGCCCACCGGCTCGGGCAAGAGCCTCTGCTTCCAGCTCCCCGCCCTGGCCCTCCCCGGGCTCGACGACACGGGCCCGGGCGTCGCCCTGGTCTTCAGCCCCCTGATCGCCCTCATGGAGGACCAGGTCGCCGCGCTCAAACGCAAGGACATCCGGGCCGAGTACATCAACTCCACCCTGGGCAGGAAGGAACGCGAGAAGCGCTACGCCAAGCTCGCCCGGGGCGAATACGAGCTGATCTACGCCACGCCCGAGCGCATGCACAAGCCCGAGTTCATCGAGGCGCTGCGCACGGTCCCCGGCGGCGTCAAGCTGCTGGCCGTGGACGAGGCGCACTGCGTCAGCAAGTGGGGGCACGACCTCCGCCCCGCGTACCAGCAGGTCGGGCAGTTCCGCGAGCAGCTCGGCGCCCCGCCCACACTCGCGCTGACCGCCACGGCCACCCGCGCCGTGCGCGACGACATCCGAGACACGCTCGGCCTCACCCCCGAGGCGATGCCCCTGTTCGCCACGCCCGTGGACCGCCCGAACCTGAGCCTCCGCGTCGAGCCGGTCTGGACCGACGCGGAGAAGATCGACGCCGTGAAGCGGCTCGCCGACCAGCACCACGGCACGGGCATCGTCTACTTCTCACTCATCAAGGATCTGGAGCGACTCGAGGGCGAGTTCATCCGCGCCCTGCCCGGTCGCGAGGTGCGGGTGTATCACGGGCGTCTCGACCCGCGCGAGAAGAAGCGGCTCTCCCGCCGCTTCGTGGAGGCGACGCCGGAGGACGGGCTCGTCCTGCTCGCGACCAACGCCTTCGGCATGGGCGTGGACAAGCCCGACATCCGCTTCATCGCCCACGCCCAGGTCCCCGGCAGCGTCGAGGCCTACCACCAGGAGGTCGGACGCGCCGGGCGCGACGGGCTTCCCAGCGACTGCGTCCTGCTCTACGCCCAGGACGACCTGGCCATCCAGCACCAGTTCGTCGAGTGGCAGAATCCCAGCGCCGACTTCCTCGTCGAGGTCTACACCGCCTTCGAGCGCGCCGCCGCCGCGGGCGGGGACAACTTCGACAGCGAGGATCTCCGCGAGCAGGTCATCGGTCGCGGGCACCGGCACGGGCGCGGCGGGGGCACGATCGAGTACGCCCTCATCACGCTCGCCAAGCTCGGGCTCATCGAGCCCACGTCCATCCCGGGGCGCTACCAGCCCGCCGACCCCACCGACGACCGCATCAGCGGGCACAGCGTGGACGACCTGATCGACCCCGAAGAGATCGACGCCAAGCGTCAGCGCGACCTGCAGCGTCTGCTCGACGTCGTCAAGCTCACCCAGGCCGACGACGTGCGTCAGTTCGTCCGCGACTACTTCGACCTGAGCGACTGACTCACTCGCCCAGGAACGCCCGCAGCATCCACATGTTCTTTTCCATCGTGTCGCGGATCGCGTCGAGCAGGTTCTCCGTGCCCCGATCCCCGGCGCTGCTGGCGACCTCGATCGCCTGACCCATCCGCTCGTGCATCAGGCGCAGGTCCTCGAGCGTGGACCGGACCCGGTCCGCCCCGCTCAGATCCTGCGTGCGTTCCTGGATCTCGGCCTGCTCGAGCGCCTCGCGCAGTGTCCCCACCGGGCGATGCCCGACGGTGAGCACCCGCTCGGCCAGCTCGTCCACGATCTCCGCCCAGCGGGTGTACAGCTCCTCGTACTTCGCGTGCAGCGTGAAGAACTGGCCCCCGGTGATGTTCCAGTGGTCGTTGTGCAGCTTGTACCAGAAGACCGTCGCGTCGCTCAGCAGGCGGTTGAGTGAGTCCGCGGTGGCCTTCGACGTCTCGAGTGGCGTGGTTTGTGTGCTCATATTGGAATCATTCTAGGGAGCGGGGCGCCACTGTTCCACCCCCGCCTAGCATCGCCCCGCCGCCCGATGACCGGGCCGCAGGAGCCTGCCATGAGCGAGCCCGTCAACGAGCTGATCGTCGAGGACATCACCGAAGGCCAGGGCGCCGAGTGCCCCCAGGGCGCCACCGTCAACGTCCACTACAAGGGCACGCTGATGGACGGCACCGTCTTCGACTCCTCCTACGACCGCGGCCAGCCCATCGACTTCCCCCTGGCCAACCTCATCCCCGGGTGGCAGCAGGGCATCCCCGGCATGAAGGTCGGCGGCAAGCGCAAGCTCACCATCCCCTACAACCTCGCGTACGGCGAGCGCGGCAGCCCCCCCGTCATCCCCCCGCGCGCCGACCTCGTCTTCGAGATCGAGCTGCTCGGCGTTCGCTGATCGCCGAGCCCCGCGCTCAGGGGCGGGTCATCCCGTTGATCATCAGGTCCCAGGCGCCCTTGTGCTGCGCCATGGCGTCCTGCGGGCCCCACATCTTCACGAACACGAGCTGATCCGGGTGTTCGATCACCGCGCCGCGGAGGGTGAAGTACGGGCGTTCCGTCTTCGCCCCCGCCGGGGGTCCGTCCAGATACGTCCCGCTCATCTCCACCACGTGGACCTTGAGCCCCGCGATGTCGCGCACGTCCGCGCGGGGGCGGCTTGCGCCCCCCGTGTCATCCAGGATCTGTCCCCCCCAGCGCATCAGGTTCGAGCGCACGTCCCCGCCCGCGCTCGAGAACGTCACCACGCTCTCCCCGAGCGGGTGGGGCGCCCGCAGCTCCGCCTTCCGCATCGGGTTCGCCGGCTCGACCGCGCCCCATCCCTCCGGGACCGACCAGCGCAGCCCCGAGACCTCGACGCTCTCCACGCCCGCGATCTGGTCCGCCAGGCCCTGCGCCGCGGCGTCGCGCTGCTCGATCTGATCGCGCAGGTCGCGCCCCATCGCCGCGGACTTGCCGTACATGCTCTTGGGCTCCTCCACGAGGTTGTCGAGCGCGCCCCCGCCTGATGAGGACGAGGCCCCCGACGAGGAGGAGGACTCCTCGCACCCGCTCGCGGCGATCAGTGACAGCGCCAGCAGCGCTCCGGCAAGGTGTGTGCGCTTCATGCCCAGAGTGTAGTGGGGGAGCGCATCGACGCCAGACCGACCCGCCAACGCCGAACGAGCCTCAGCCCGCCCAGATGTCCCCGGTGATGAGTTCGACCGAGTTCCCCGCCGGGTCTCGGACGTAGATCGATCGGTGCGGGGTGGGGCCCCAGTCCCATTCGATCTCCTCCTCGATCGGGACGCCGTGGGAGGTCAGGCGAGCCCGCCAGGCGGGCAGATCCCCCTCGCCGACGAGCAGGGCGACGTGCCCCGGGCCGCGGGCGCCGTGCGAGGGCACATCGCGCCCGGCCGGCTCGCTCTGGGAGGGATCGAAGACGAGGAGCACCTGGCGCGGGCCGACGCGGAACGTGCGCATCAGGGCGGACCCCTGCCCGACCCGGGGCAGGCCGAGCACGCCCGCGTAGAAACGCTCGGCCTTGTCGAGGTCGTCGGCGTAGAGCACGGTCTCGAGAATGCCGGTGAGGCGTTCCATCCCCGGAGCCTACTGGCCCGGGGGTACGATCGCGTATGAACCCGACCATTGAGCAGATGCACGCCCACCGATCGATCCGCCGGTACACCGAAGAGCCGGTCGAGCGCGAGCACCTGCTCGAGGCCGTGCGTGCCGGGCAGGCCGCCGCCACGAGCAGCGCCGTGCAGGCGTACTGCGCCATCCGCGTGACGAACCCGGAGACCCGACGCGCGATCGCGCAGCTCGCCGGCCCGCAGGAAAAGATCGCACTCGCCCCGGAGTTCCTGGTCATCTGCGCCGACACCCGGCGACGGCGCCTCATTTGCGCCCGCGATCAGATCACCTACAACCAGCGCCTCGAAGCTTTCCTCGTCGGCGCCATCGACGCCTCCCTCTTTGCGCAGAACATGACCCTCGCCCTCGAGTCGATGGGGTACGGCACGTGCTACATCGGGGGCATCCGCAACGACATCCGGCGCCTGGACGAGCTGCTCGCGCTCCCCGAGGGCGTCTATCCCTTCTTCGGGCTCTGCGTCGGGCGTCCCGCCGAATCGCCCCTGCCCCGCCCCCGCCTCGACGCTTCCGCCGTGCTCTTTGATGACGCCTACCCCGATGACGCGACCATCAACGAGCAGACCGAGGCGTACGACGAGGTCTATCGCGCGTACCTCCGTGACCGGGGCGCGCCGCCCGAGCAGATCGAGCGTGCCTGGTCACGCGCCGTCTCCGCCCGCCTGGGCACGCCCTCACGCGTGGAACTGGGCGCGTACTACACGGCCAAGGGCGCGTGCTTCGATCTTGAATGAATATACGTCGCGGGATTCCTGCATACGGGTGTGCAAACCCACATCCCTATAAAGATCGTGCGCGCACGCATATTTCTGCACGCCCCGTCCTCGCGTGCCCGTAGGCTCGCGCCAGGTCCCGGTGGCGTGCCGGGGTCCGGCGTGTGGGGACGCGACGAGAACTGACACCGGTCTCATCAAAGGGAGTGATCCGATGAAACTGCTCATCCCCGCCCTGCTGGCGCTGACGAGCGCGCCCGCGATGGCGCAATCATTCAACATCGACTGGGGCTCGCCCGACCACGTGCCCTCCGACGCATACGCGGGCGTCGGGCTCGCGGGCGTCTGGAACAACTTCGATTCGATGCCGACGTTCCAGCGCCTTCCGCTGGTCGGACTCGACGGCGAGCCCATCGCCGCGGACATCATGAACATCGGGTTCGACGTCATCGAGTCGGCGGATCTGCCCGGCCCCGTGGGGGACGACGCCGCCCTGCTCGACGATTGCTTCACCAGCTTCAACGACCCCGTCGACGGGTGCCTGTTCATCCGCTTCATGGAGCCGGGCGAGTACCGCGTGATTCTCTACGGCGTGGCGCCCGACGATCCCCTGCTCCGCTCGCGCATGCGCATCGATCAGAACGCCGAGGACCCCGTCGAAGTGGGGGGCGCCTGGCCCGGGTCGCACCAGCCCGGCGTGACGTACATGGAGCAGATCGCCACCGTCGGCGACGACGGGCGCCTCGACTTCCACTCCGGGCTTCCCAGCGCCGAGGTGCGTTCCGTGCTCAACGCCATGCAGGTGGTCAAGCTCGAGGCTTGCGTCGCCGACCTCGCCGAGCCCGCCGGCGTGCTCGATTTCTCCGACGTGGTCGCCTTCCTCGGCGCGTTCAGCACGGGCGGCCCGGAGGCGGACCTCGCCGAGCCGATCGGCGCTTTCGACTTCTCCGACGTGGTCGCCTTTCTGGGGGCGTTCGCCGCCGGCTGCCCATAGTCCGGCCTCACGACCAGATCTCCCGACGCGGGCGAAGCACACCCTGTGACCCTTCCGGGTTCGCCGGACGCTTCGCTCGCCTCGGGGGATCCATCGGGCGATCCCTCGCCCGGTCCGGACCACCTCACCGGCCCCACATCTCGGGTTCACAGCCCGGCCCCATCGCCGCCGCCCACCTCTGGGCGGGCGGCGGCGATGGGGCCGGGCTGTGAACCCGAGATGTGGGGC
>MRWG01000935.1_pt1 | contig 22904 bp, 24 predicted proteins | sample 1013341 | NCBI WGS metagenome assembly MRWG01 (sample SAMN06117577, study PRJNA244670) | biofilm metagenome | biome: Water; feature: Cathode Biofilm; material: Biofilm; isolation source: microbial consortium enriched at the cathode of a solar microbial fuel cell | place: USA: District of Columbia ... | reverse complement strand
TACGAGGTGGGCTGGGCCGACGTCTGCAACTACGCGCTGCTCAACAACGTGACCGGCGCCTGGTGCGGCTCCTACTTCGCCAACACCGACTCCTGGGCGAAGGTGCCGGATCACCTGAAGGAGCTGTTCCTCATCACCTGCGACCAGTCGCACTACTATCGCAACGTCTGGTACTGGGGCGGCGAGGCGCAGCTGCGCGCCGAGGGCAACAAGATGGAGCTGACCACCATTCCCGCCAACGAGTGGGACCAGGTGGTGAAGGACGCCGAGGAGTTCTGGGACGAGCTGGCCTCGATCTCTCCGCGCGCGGCCCGCGTCATCGAGACCTTCAAGAAGTACAACGCCACCATGGAAAAGGTCGGCGTTCCCTACCGCTACTCCTGATCCCCCGGATCAGCGGGTTTCAAAAGAGCGGCCGCCGGAGCGATCCGGCGGCCGCTTTGTTTTGCAGTGCAACCTTTCGGCTGCGCGCTCGTATCGAGGGCGCCGAGTATCCGTCTCGAACCATTGTGTTGCCTAACGCATTGATGCGGGGGTACGCTTAAAGAAAACAAACACCGGCTGCAGACCGCGAAGCCGGATCTCGGGAGGTCAGGCCCATGTGCCATATCTTCGCTGGCCAGGATCCGGCCAATTACCAGAACGTCACGCGCTCCATCCGGCTTGCCGGCCACGCGACCAGCGTGCGCCTTGAGAACCGTTTCTGGGAAATCATCGACGTGATCGCCGAAGGGCAGAGCCTTTCCACGCCGCAGCTGCTCTCGAAGATCTATGATGAAGCCCTGGAGTTGCATGGGGAGGTGCCGAACTTCGCCTCTCTGCTGCGCTGCGCCTGCACGCTCTATCTGGAGCAGCCGACCCATGTGATTGCGGATGCCAACGCGGAGATGGCGCGGGCCGTCTGAGCACCGGAGCTTTTCCCGCTCGATGGGGCTTCGTTCCTAACGGCGGCGTAGTATTGGGCTAATACCACTTACCCTGTTTCAGCATGGTACTGATTTGTGACGGCCGGCGTTCGCGGGCCGCCGCGAGCGCACGCGCATTGCACGACCAAGCAGGGAGTTTGGGGTGACGAAGCTCATTCACACGATGATCCGGGTGCTCGACGAGCAGCGCTCGGTCGACTTCTACGCCAGGGCCTTCGGCATGAAAGTCTCGCGCCGTCTGGATAAGGACAGCTTCACGCTGGTCTACCTGAGGGGCGAGGAGACGGACGCCGAGATCGAACTCACCATCAACAAGGGCCGTGACGAGGACTATTCCCACGGCGACGGCTACGGCCATGTCGCCTTCGTGGTCGACGACCTGGAGGCCGAGCACGCGCGCTTCGAGGCGGAAGGCTTCGAGCCGCAGAAGCTTGTGACCTTCCGCGACGATGACGAGCTGATCGCGAAGTTCTTTTTCGTCACCGATCCCGATGGATACAAGATCGAGGTGCTGCAGCGCCACGGCCATTACCAATAAGCAACGAACCAGAATGAAGGATGGGAGGAAATTGAAATGGCGGAAAGGCTTGAAGAAGCGGGCCTGACACGGCGCGCATTGCTGAGGCAGGGCGCTGCGCTGGGCGCCTTCGTGGTCGGCGGCAGTTTCATTGCCGCACCGGATGCGGCCTGGGCCATGGAGGTCACGCACCTGCAGCCCCAGACCATGGCGACCCTCGTCCAGATGGCGCGCGACATCTATCCGCACGACCACGTCGCGGACCAGTTCTACGCCGCGGCCGTGAAAGGCTACGACAGCGGCGAGACGGCGCAGGTCATCGAAGCCGGTGTGGCGGCGCTCGATGCTGCGGCGCAGGGCAAGGGCCACGCCCGCTATCTGGACGTCGCTTGGGAGCGCGACCGTGTCGACATTCTGCGCGCCATGGAGGAGAGCGACTTCTTCCAGAGGATTCGGGGCGGCCTGGTGACCGGCCTCTATAACCAGAAAGCGGTCTGGCCGCTGTTCGGTTACGAGGGCGAGAGCTACTCGAAGGGTGGCTACATCAATCGTGGCTTCAACGACATAAACTGGATCTAGGGAGACGATCGATGACCGCACCTTTCGACCTGAATGACGACAGCGTCATTGTCGTCATTGGCACCGGCGCCGGCGGCGGCGTCCTGTCCAACGAGTTGGCGCAGCGTGGCGTCAGCGTGGTCGCCCTGGAGGCCGGCGGCCGCTACCTGCCGGACGACTATATCAACGACGAGTGGGAGAGCTTCGGCCAGCTTGCCTGGCTCGACCCCCGGACGACCAGCGGCGACTGGCGCGTCGCCAAGGACTTCTCCGGCCTTCCGGCCTGGATCGTGAAGGCTGTCGGCGGCACCACCATCCACTGGGCGGGCGCCTCGTTGCGCATCCAGCCGCACGAATGGAAGGCGAAGACGACCTACGGCGCGGTTCAGGGGGCGAACCTGCTGGACTGGCCGATCGATGCCGAGGAGATGGCGCCCTGGTACGACAAGGCGGAAGCCAAGCTGGGCGTGACCCGCACCGGCGGGCGTGAAGGCCTGCCGGGCAACAACAACTTCAAGGTCTTCGAGGCCGGCGCCAAGAATCTGGGCTACAAGGAAGTGCATACCGGCCGCATGGCGATCAACTCCGCCGACTACGACGGCCGCATCGCCTGCCAGCAGACCGGCTTCTGCTTCCAGGGCTGCAAGTGGGGCGCCAAGTGGTCCGCCGCCTACACCGACATTCCGCGCGGCGAGGCGACCGGCAATCTGGAAGTGCGCGAGCGCGCCCATGTGCTGAAGATCGAACACAACGACGCCGGCAAGGTGACCGCCGTCGTCTATGCCGATGCCGAGGGCAACCAGCACCGGCAGAAGGCGCGCGCCGTCTGCGTCGCCGGCAACTCCTTCGAGAGCCCGCGGCTGCTGTTGAACTCCGCGAGCGCGATGTTCCCGGACGGGCTCGCCAATTCCTCGGGCCAGGTCGGGCGCAACTACATGCGGCACATGACCGGCTCGGTCTATGCAGCCTTCGACAAGCCGGTGAAGATGTGGCGCGGCACGACCATGGCCGGCATCGTCCAGGACGAGGCGCGTCACGATCCCTCGCGCGGCTTCGTCGGCGGTTACGAGATGGAGACGCTGGCCCTGGGCCTGCCGTTCATGGCGGCCTTCCTGGATCCGGGCGCCTGGGGGCGGGAGTTCACCACGGCGCTGGATTCCTACGAGAATATGGCCGGCATGTGGCTGGTCGGCGAGGACATGCCGCAGGAAACCAACCGCGTCACCCTGAACCATGACGTGAAGGACCAGTACGGCCTGCCGGTGCCGAACGTCCACTTCGACGATCACCCGAACGATATCGCCATGCGCGCGCATGCCTATCGCCAGGGTGCCGCGATCTACGACGCGGTCGGCGCGACGCGGACCTTCCCGACGCCGCCCTATCCCTCGACCCACAATTTGGGCACCAACCGCATGTCGGAGAACCCGCGCGACGGTGTGGTGAACAAGTGGGGGCGGACGCACGACATCCCCAACCTCTTCGTCTCCGACGGCAGTGTGTTCACCACCGGGGCCGCCGAGAACCCGACGCTCACGATCGTCGCCCTGGCGATCCGCCAGAGCGATCACATCGCCGGTGCCATGGCGAAGGGCGAGCTGTAAGGGGACCGTTGTCCTGAGGTAAATGCTTGCGGCGCTGCGTTTCACCGACGCGGCGCCGCACCCGCTGTTAGGAGCCGAAAAACCGCAGGATGCTGCGGGTTTTCGGCCGGGCCGCGACGAAACGACATTCAAGCGTTTCATTCGGGCCCAAATGCTCTAGGGTGCGGCGGGTTCCCTGAAGGGGGCCATGAGCACGATTTCCACGCGGATCTGGCCAGAAGCGACCGGGGCCGGTGCCGAAAACCCAGCCAAGTGGGTGCACCCTGCCTCCCGCAGGGCCGCGGAGGCACTTGCCGCCAGACCGCCCGAAAAACCTAACAACGAGGACACTGATGGCGAGAAAGCCCAACTACAATTTTGAACGAAAAGAGCGCGAACGCCTGAAGGCCGAGAAGAAGGCAAAGCGGGCCGCCGCGAAGAGCGAAGCGCGCGAAGAGAAGGCGCAGCAGAGCGAGCCGCAGGAACAGGGCGACGGCCAGGCCCCCGCGTCACCGCCCCCCGGGTCATCGGCTGCCGAGTGACGGCCTCCGGCGGCCGCCCAGCGCCGCCGTACCCTCTGGTTCCGCCCCCGCCGGGGTCGGCTCAATAACGATGCGTGGAGACTGAGCGATGGCTCGCAAAAAGGCCGATCGTAAAGGCGCGGCGTTCACCATGTTCAACGTGACCTATGAAGACGGGACAATGACGTCCAACAGGCGGGTTCCCAACGAACAGCTCGACCTTTCCTTCGGCGATGACCTGCTGGACCTGGCGCGCACCGCCATTCAGCAGCAGGACAACGACATCGCCGCGCGTTCCAACCAGCGGCGCGCGAAGATCAAGTCCATCGCCAAGGTCTGAAGCGCCGGGCAAGGCGCGGCCGGCGTTGCCTGCCGCACGTCCCGATCCTTTCCAATCCGGTGTATTTCGCGCTTGAGGCAGGTCAATGCCCTTGCCTGCGTAAAGGGGCATTGGTTAGCCTTTCGGGGCGGACTCTGAAAAAGGGAGTGATGCGATGCCCTCAAATCCGAAAAAGAAGGGTGCAGCCGGCGCCCCGGCAGCGGGAGGTCTCCCCACCCAGGGATTCGAGAGCCTGGTGGAGGCCAACGCCAAGGCCGCAGAGATCTGGCTGGAATCCTGGGCCAAGCTGGCCGGCGAGTCGGCCGGCTTCGTGACCCGGCGCTGGAAGCAGGACATGGACCTCATCGAGAAGATCTGCGCCTGCAAGACCCCGGTCGAGCTGCTGAAGCTGCAGAGCGAATTCATGCAGCGCGCCCTGGTCGACTACATGAAGGAAGCCACGCGGCTGGGCGACATGGAGACCGACGCGGGCGTCTCGGAGATTGAGGCCCTGGACAAGGGCCTGCGCGAGGCCAGCGAAGAGGCGAAAGGCGCGAAGAGCAAGTGAGCCGGCCGGAATGAACGATGCCGAAACCGGTGCCGCCTCCGGCCTGCTGGAGGAACTGGATCCGCTGCTCATCACGCGCGAACAGTTCAATCGCGCGCGCGCCCACCTGGAAGGCTTCAAGCGCGGCCTCATCGAATTCTTCGAGGTGCCGAAGCGCACCATCTCGGTCTGCTTTCCGGTGGAGATGGAAGACGGCTCGGTGCGCACCTTCCACGGCTACCGCGTGCTGCACAGCCGCGTTCTGGGCCCGGGCAAGGGCGGCATGCGCTACCACCCGGAGCTGACCCGGCACGAGGTCGCGGCCCTGGCCGCGCTCATGACCTGGAAGTGCGCCATCGTGAAGGTGCCCTTCGGCGGCGCCAAGGGGGGCGTGGTCTGCGACCCCAAGGAGCTGACCGAGATCGACCTGCGGCGCATCACCCGCCGTTTCATCCACGAGCTGGGCGACAACATCGGCCCGCACACCGACGTGCCGGCGCCGGACCTCTACACCAACGAACAGACCATGGCCTGGATCTACGATACCTATGACATTCTGCATCCGGGCAGCAACAACCGGCCGGTGGTGACCGGCAAGCCGCTGGACCTGGGCGGCTCGGTGGGGCGGCGCGAGGCCACGGGGTACGGCGCCTTTCTGGTGACCGAGCGCTTCCTGGAACTGGCCCCGCCGCCGGGCTTCGGCGGCCTCAAGGGGGCACGCGTCGCCATTCAGGGCTACGGCCAGGTCGGTGTCGCCGCGGCCGAGGCCTTCCGCGCGGCCGGCGCCAAAATCATCGCGCTCAGCGATTCCCAGGGGGCGATCCTCGACGAGGAGGGCCTCGATCTGGAGGCCGTGGCGGCCCAGAAGCGCGAGCACGGCACCCTGGTCGGCCTGCCGGAGAGCCGCACCCTCACCAACGAAGACCTGCTGGCCCTCGACTGCGACATCCTCATCCCGGCGGCCTTGGGCAACCAGATCCGCAGCGACAACGCCGGGGCCGTCCAGGCCAAGCTGATCGTGGAAGCGGCCAATGCGCCGATCACCCCGGCGGCCGACGACATTCTCTCCGCCCGCGGCATCACCGTGCTGCCCGACATCCTGGTGAACGCAGGCGGCGTCACGGTCAGCTACTTCGAATGGGTCCAGAACATCGAGAATGAAGAATGGGACCTGGAGGAGGTGAACCGCCGCCTGCGCCAGCGCCTGCGCCGCGGCGTCGACGCGGTGGTGGAGTGCTGGCGCGAGATCAAGGGTGGCGCGACCCTGCCGCTGGAGAATTCAGAAGCGGCCGCGGCGGAGAGCGGGAGCAGTGAGAAGCCGGCGCCGGTAAAGCGTTCGCCGGACCTGCGCACCGCCGCCCTGGTGGTGGCCGTGCGCCGGGTCGCGCGCGCGACCCTGAAGCGCGGCATCTGGCCCTGAACCCGGGGGGCGCCGTCGGGCGCAAGAGGCCAAGCCATGTTCGAATGGAATGTTGTCGTCAGCGTCCGCGAGGACAACTACCGCCGGGCCCGGGAGGTCCTCCAGGCGCTCGGCCAGGTGAAGGACACGGATTTCTACAACGTTCTGGTCATGCGGGTAGAGGATCGCGAGGCCTTCCTGGAACGCTTCGCGGAGATGCTGAAAGCCGCGCCCGGATTCCTGGATATCGTCTCCCGCGTCATGCCGGCGGCCGAGGTCTTCCAGTTCCAAACCCCCGAGGCCTTCGAGACCCAGGCCAAGGAGATCGTGCTCTCCTGGGTTCCCCGCCTGACCGGGAAATCATTTCACGTCCGCATGCACCGGCGCGGCTTCAAGGAGAAGATGTCGAGCCAGACGGAGGAGCGCTTCCTTGATGAGGCCTTGCTGACCGCACTGGAAGAGGCCGGCAGGCCTGGACGCATCGACTTCGACGACCCCGATGTCATCATCGACGTGGATACCGTGGGGCAACGCGCCGGGCTCTCCCTCTGGACCCGCGCCGAGCTGGAACGCTACCCCATCCTCAAGCTCGACTGAAGCAAGGCCGCAAATCAGCCGGGCAGGAAGGTCCCGAAGAGCCAGCCGACGGCGGCGTAGGCCGCGCCGGTGATCACCAGGATGCAGAGCAGATTCAGCAGGAAGCCGGCCTTGGCCATCTGCGGGATGCGGATGCGGCCGCTGGCGTAGACGATGGCATTGGGCGGCGTCGCCACCGGCATCATGAAGGCGCAGCTTGCCGCCAGGGCCACCGGCACGGCGAAGACCATCGGGTCGGCGGAGATGCAGGCGCCCAGCGTCGCGGCGATGGGGATGAAGACCGAGGCGGTGGCCGTGTTGCTGGTCACCTCGGTCAGGAAGACCACCACCGCCGTGACCAGCAGGATCAGCGCCAGTACCGGCCAGTCACTGCAGCCGGCCAGCACTTCGCCGATCCAGGCCGCCAGGCCGCTGGCCTGAATGGCCGAGGCGAGGCTGAGGCCGCCGCCGAAGAGCAGCAGCACGCCCCAGGGCAGCTGCTTCGCGGTCTGCCAGTTCATCAGGAAGACGCCGCGCCGCAGGTCGGCCGGGATGACGAAGAGGACGATGCCGCCGGCCAGAGCGATGACGGTGTCGGAGAGCTGCAGCTCCGGCAGCAGGCCGTTCAGCAGCGGGCGGGTGACCCACAGCAGGGCGACGGCGGCAAAGACCAGAGCGACCAGCCGCTCCTCGCGGCGCAGCGGGCCGAGCGCGCGAAGTTGCCCGGCGATGGTCTCGGCGGCGCCGGCGATGGGGCGGCGGTCGATGCGGAAGGCGAGGCGGGTGAGCAGCAGCCAGGTGAGGACCAGCAGCACCGCGGCCAGCGGCACGCCCAGCAGCATCCACTGCGCGAAGCCGATGATGATGCCGTAGCGCTCGGCCAGGAAGGCGGCCAGCAGGGCGTTGGGCGGCGTGCCGATCAGGGTGCCGAGGCCGCCCAGGCTGGCGGCGTAGGCGATGCCCAGCAGCAGCGCCAGGCCGAAGCCGTCGGAGGCACCCGGCGCCGCGCCGCTGTCGCTTGCGCTGCCGCCGCTGTTCTCCAGCAGGCCGACGACGGCCAGCGCGATGGGCACCATCATGATGGTGGTGGCCGTGTTGCTGAGCCACATGCTGAGCAGCGCGGTGGCGGCCATGAAGCCGCCGATCAGGCGCGCCGGCGAGGAGCCGACGACCGTCAGCAGGGAAAGCGCGAGGCGCCGGTGCAGGTTCCAGCGCTCCACCGCCTTGGCGATGAGGAAGCCGCCCAGGAAGAGGAAGATCAGCGGATGGGCGTAGGGGGCGGTCGCCTCCTTCACGTCCACCACGCCCAGCAGCGGAAAGGCGACGATGGGCACCAGGGCCGTCACCGCCACCGGCAGGGCCTCGGTGATCCACCAGACCACCATCAGGGCGGCCGCCGCCGCCACCGCCCAGGCCGCCGGCGAGAGCCCGGCCGGCGGCGGCAGCAGCAGCAGGATCACAAAGACGATCGGACCGGCGGCGAGGCCGATCAGCGGGACGACTCTGGGCTGCGCGTCGGCCTCTTGGTTCATCTCTGCTGGACTCTGCCTTCGCTTGGGAGCAACCGCCGGCGACCGCCCCGCGCTCACCGCAGAGGCACACTAACGGATCGTGGTGGAAGTTTCACCAACTGGCGAGACCTTGACGCAGATCAAGCGCCGCGGCCAGGGCCGGCAGTAAGGTGGGCGGGCATCTGCCAGGGAATGCGGCCTCTTATTCGGTATCTCTCATCGTGCAAATCCGGGAGGTCGGATGGAAATCAGTTTCTGGACACCGTTCTTCGCAAGTTTGATGGCGGCCTGTGTCACCACCGGCGGCATCTTTGTGATTCGCTATTTCGAACCTTGGGGCCGCCGCAACACCACGTACTTCGCCTGCTTTGCCGCGGGCGTGCTGATTTCCGTCTCCTTCCTGCACATTATTCCCACAGCTTTCGGCATGAGTCCGCAGGCACCGGTCTATCTTCTGGCCGGCTATTTGCTGATGCACTTCCTTAATCGCTTTCTGACCGCCTACGTCTGCGACAAGCCGGAAACCGCCGACTACGCCATCGGCCTGGTCCCCTTGCTCGGCATCGGCTTTCACTCCTTCATCGACGGCGTTATTTATTCGATCACCTTCACCGTCAGCTTCTTTACCGGCATTCTCGCTGCCGTCGGCATGGTGCTGCACGAATTTCCTGAGGGGATTGTGACCTATCTCCTGATGCTGCGTGGCGGCTTCTCCAAGAAGAGAGCCCTGGCATTGGCGTTCCTGGCGGCGGCAGTGACGACGCCGCTGGGCACGGCGGTCTCCTATCCCGTCGTCAGCCAGATCGGCCCGCCGGTCCTGAGCGCATTGCTGTCACTCTCCGCCGGCGCGCTGGTCTATGTCGGTGCGAGCCATTTGCTGCCGCAGACCGAGCGGGAACCCCGGCGCTTCAGCCTCATCGCATTAGGCAGCGGCATCGTGGTTGCCATCCTGATTATCGCCAGCAAGGGTTAGGTCCGCTGTTGCATTGCTTTGGGAGGCCCTGTCCATGACGGCAAAACTGGAGAAAGGCGGCGGCAGCTTCGAAGGCATCAAGCTGCTGCTCTGCGAAAACCCGCTTCCACCGCTCGGCGAAGCCATCGCCGCCGCACAAGGCGAGTTGCCGCGCAGCAACTACTACACTGAGCCGCATTCGGAACCGCTGCGCCGCTTCCTCGCCCGGCAGCTCGCGGTGCCGGAGCGCCTCATTCACATCAACGCCGGCTCCGAGCTGATCCTGCGCCAGCTCTTCGACCGTCTTGGGAGCCAGGTGCATCTGCTGACCCCGACCTACGCGCTGTTCCCGGAGATCGCGCAGCGCTACACGGAAACCCGTCTGCTGCCGGAAAGCGACTTCGCCTTCGACCTCGCCGAACTGGCGGTCCCCGCCGACACCAGCCTGGTGGTCATCGTCAATCCCAACAATCCCAACGGCGGCACTTTCGATATGAGCGCACTGCCCGACCTGCTGCGGCGTCATCCCGAGACCCGCTTCCTGGTCGACGAGGCTTTCATAGGGCTGGGCGGTGAGTCCGTCGTTTCCCTGGTGCCGCATTACACCAACCTTCTGGTCACGCGGACTCTGTCCAAGGCGCACAGCCTTGCCGGTTTCCGGGTCGGCTACGCCGTGCTGCCGGAGCGGCTTGCGGACGACCTCAACAGCAACAACGATGCCTATCCCCTGGCGCGGCCGAGCCAGGCGGCGGCCCTGGCGACGCTGCGGCACGAAGACAAGATCAGCGACCGGGCGGCGCAACTGCGGCGCTGGGCGGCGGACCTGGCGGGACGCCTGACGGCGCTCGGCGTGCGCTGTTTTCCGACCGAGACCTATTTCTTCCTCGCCGATTTCGCCCCCCATGACGCCGGCGAGATCGCCGCACGGCTCGGCGAGCGCGAGATCCTGGTGAAGCCGCTGAACGACCCGCAGCTTGGGGCTGGCTACATGCGAGTGACCACGGCCCTGCCTGAAGACAACGCGCGTTTCCTCGCCGCATTGCAGGCGATTCTCTGACAATGGCCCGCTCCGCGCCTTTCGAGGCCCACAGCGGTCGCTACGAGAAATGGTTCGCCCGCCACGAGGCGGCCTATGCCTCGGAGCTGCTGGCCGTGCGAGCTCTCCTGCCCTACCAGGGCAAGGGCCTGGAAATCGGCGTCGGCACCGCCCGTTTCGCCGCACCGCTTGGCATCGAGTTCGGCCTCGATCCGGCGGCGGCCATGCTCGCCCACGCCCGGCAGCGGGGCGTCAAGGTCGTGCGGGGCGTCGCGGAGGCGCTGCCCTTCACCGCAGACAGCTTCGACTATGCCCTCATGGTCGTTGTGCTCAGTTTTCTCGATGATGCCCCCGCCGGGCTGGCCGAGATCCGCCGGGTTCTGCGGCCCGGCGGAGCGCTGGTGATCGCCTTCATCGACAAGGGCGCGCCCAGCGGCAAGGCCTATCTGGCGCGCCACGCCCACAAGGTGTTCTTCCGCGATGCGACGTTCTATGACGGCGAGAAGGTACAGCAATTGTTAGGTGATGCGGGCTTTCGAGATCTTCGCTGGGGCCAGACCCTCTTTCGCCAGCCAGAAGACCTGACTGAGATCGAGCCCTTGCGATCAGGGCATGGAAGCGGTGCTTTTGCTGCGGTGCGGGCAACCAGCGATTAGTCGGAAGCCCGCTCAGCCGCCGTCCTGCTTGGTCGGCGAGGTGTGCTTTTCCCAGGTGCCGCCGGTCAGTTCCTCCAGCGCCAGGGCCACGCGGCGCAGCATCAAAGGCTTCTCGCCCTGCATGCCTTCTTCCTCGGCGACGGCGACCTCGCTGGCGTCGTATTCCCAGCGGCGCAGGATCTCGATCTTCTGCTCCTTGCTGAGTTCGCCGTGCTGCAGCACCTCTTCCGGCGTCTTGAAGACGTCTGCCGGATCCAGAAGGGCCTTTTCGTAGTCGATTTGCTCGCTCATCGCTGTCTCCCGCTCTCGATACCCACTTTCCGTAGTTAACGTGTTGCGCCACGAGGTCAAGGCGGCAGGCGTCGGCGCTGCAGGACGGCCTTGATCGCGTTGACCAGCTGAAGCTGCCCGGACCAGCCGACGCCGCGCGGCGTGATGTGGGAAAAGCCGTCGATGACGAAGAGCTCGGTTCCCGGCACCGCCTGCGCCAGGGCCTGGCTTTCGCTGAAGGGCACCAGCGGGTCGAGGCGGCCGTGGATCAGGATCAGGCGGCCGGCCAGCGGCGCCAGGTCGCGGCCTTTCAGGGTAAGGCCGCGCAGGCGCGCGGCGACGCTTTCCGGCAGGGCCGTCAGCAGGTCCGGCACGCGCGCCGGGTCGTCGTTGGTGATGAGCGCCAGCAGCGCGCGGCCTTCGGATCCCAGCTCCTTTGCCAGCGCGGCGACGTCGGGGTCGCAGCTGTAGAAGCACTCCCGGCCGAGGGCTTCCAGACGGTGGCGGTCTCCCGCATCGCTCAGCACCGCCGCGTTGCCGGCCAGGAAGATCCACTTGGCCGATTGCAGCGGCTGGCCGCGCTGCCATCGCCGGTCACCCGGCGCACGGTGGCGCCCGGTGGTGGCGAAGGTGACCACGGCCGCCGTGTCGTAGTAGCCGCCGAGGCCGACCAGGAAGTCGGGGCGCGTGGCCGCGTCCAGCTCCAGGGCGGCGAGCATGGCGAGCCCGGCGGCGTAGGAGATGGCGACGACGCCGACGCCCCGGCGCGCGAGCTCCGGGCGCTGTTGCTTCAGAAAGCGCAGGGCATTGGCGATGGTCTGCCTGTCCTCCAGGCGCACGCGCAGTTCGCGCGAGCCCGGCACCTCCGGCACCAGCACGAAAAAGCGCGCGCGGGCGAGGGAGCGTGCCAGTTCCACCACGCGGCTGTCGTTCTTGCCCGCCTCGGTGAAGCCCGGGACCAGCACCAGCGCGCCGCCCGGGGTTTGACCCGGCTCGTAGAGGTCGGCAAGTCCGGGGCGCCCGGCCACGGCATAGCGCAAGGTGGAGCGCTGGGGCGCCGGTGTCGTCTGCTTCAAGGTCGAGGGGCCGCCGGCCGCGTCGATGTCCTGCAGCAGGTGCGTCGCCTCCCAGCTCTCGGCAGTGACGCAGCCGCCGAGCCCGGTGACGAGGAGCAACAACAGGACAGCAGGGCGAGGGCGGGGCGACATGATCAGCCGCCGCGCAGTGGCCAGCGGTCGAGGCCGAGGCGACCGTCGAGCAGTTCTCCTGTGAGACCGGGCAACCCCGCCAGTTCCTCCCGCACGATGGCCTCCAGGTCGGGCTTGAGGTTGTCGAGCGTTGTTCCCTCGCTGGCGACCCGCAGGTCGACAGTCTGCGGCCGGTCGATGGGCTGGCCGATCTGGCTCAGCAGGAAGCAGTTCACGGCCAGAACTTCCGGCACTTCGGCGACCAGACGTTCGGCGATGAGGCCGGCGCAGAGGTTGTACAGCTTGCCGACGTGGGTGACGGGGTTCTTGCCCGCCACGGATTCCATGGTCATCGGCTGGTAGGGCGCGATCAGGCCGTTGACCCGGTTGCCGCGCCCGGCCTCGCCGTCATCGCCGGCCTCGGCGGAGGTGCCGGTCACGGTCAGATAGAGGTTCTCCGTGGCCGGATCGTCGGCGGTGTTCACCGTGACGTCGACCGGCATGTCCGTAAGGCGTGCCGCCGTCGTGCGGGAGAGGTTGGCGATACGTTCCTTGGCCACCAGGTAGTCGTCGACGTTCTGCAGATGACGGTCGATGAGAGCGCAGGCGACGGTGAGCTCGATCCGGCGGCCGCGGCGCAGGCCCATGACCTTCACGTCTTCGCCGAAGGCAGGCTCGCTCTCGTACAGCGATTTCTCGGTCAGCGCCTGCTCGACCGCCAGCACCACCTGCTCCAAGGGTGTCAGCGGCGCGTAGCCGACGCCGCAGGAGGTGTCGTTGGCCAGCCAGATGCCCTCGCGCTGGCTGCGGCGGAACAGCTCGACCAGCTCCGGCGAGCCGGGCCGCACCATGGCGTGAAGCTTGACGTGGGCCTCGGGATTGAGCGCATGGAGGTGGCGGCGCAGCCAGGCGCCGGCGCTGTCCTCGATCAGCTGCGCCAAGGGAACCTCGGCGCCGTCGCAAAGGGTGGTCGCGCGTCCGGAAAGGAAGATCTCCATGGGCTTCACCACCCGGCCGCCGCCGAAGGCCGGCTCCGCCTCCCCGGCGCAGAGCAGCACCTTGTCGACGTTGTGGTGCATGATGAGGCCGCAGGTGTCGCGGTAGAAGCGGCAGAGCGCGAGGCTCAGTTCCTCCGCCAGGGCATCGCAGATACTGTCGGGATGGCCGAGGCCCTTGCGCTCAACGATCTCGACCGGCTGGTCGGCCACTAGAGGCGCGTTGAGCAGGCTGAGGGTGATTGGCAAGGGCCGCTCCGGTCGAAGCTCGGGTTTGCGCAGCAGAAACGATGTCACCGTAAGGGGGGTGGGGCCTGCCCCACCTTGACCTGCGTCAAGCCCCGGAAGCTGTGTCAAACCGGCGGTCACGGCCAGGCGGCGAAGGAGGTGTCGGTCTCGGCCTTCTGCTGCGAGATGTTGTGGCGGAACTTGCCGGGCGGCAGGCCGGCGTGGCGCTGGAAGAAGCGGTTGAAGTAGGCGGCATCCTTGAAGCCCAGCATATAGGCCACCTCGGCGACCTGCAGGCTGGAGCCGGTGAGCAGCGTCTTGGCTTCGGCCATCTGGCGCTGGTGGATGTGGGCCAGCGGCGTGCGCCCGGTGGCGCGCTGCACCGCCGTATTCAGGCGGTCCTTGGAAACGCCCATCTGGCCGGCGTACTGCTGCACCGTCCAGTGGTCGCGCAGGTGCAGGTCGACCAGCGACATGAAGTTGTGGACGATATTGCGGGGCAGGGCCCTGGGGCTGGAGATTTCCGGGCGCGACAGCCGCCAGAACTCGATGAGCAGCAGCGAGACGCAGTACTGCACCACGGTCTGGGCGGCGGGGCCGTTCTCGAACAGTTCCTGCTCGATGGTGGCGATCATCTCGGCCAGCTTGGCGAGGCTCGCCGGCTCCGGGTTGCGCACGATGGCCGGGAAGCCGATGACCTCGCGGATGTGGCTGCCCAGCGAGCCCGCCGGGATCGAGGAGCCGAGCCGGGCGTCGGGAATGCTCAGGACCAGGCCGCGGGTGCCGGCCTCCAGCCGCACGCTGCGCGACTTGCCGTGGGGCAGCCAGCAGAAGCCGGGGCCCTCGAGGGCGTTCTCGCCGTCCTCCGAGGTCAGCAGGCCCGAGCCGGCCTGCAGCAGGAAGAGGTGCGAGCGCCCGCCGCGCAGCACGTATTCGCTGCGCGTCAGCGCACTCTTGATGGTGCGCGCCTGGATGTACTCCGGGGCGGACTCCCGGGCGCCTTGGCCCTGAGTTTCCTTGGGGTCTTCCCTGGGAAATTCCCCGGGGCGTTCTGGGCGGCTTTCCGCGGGCTTGCCGCCGGTTTCCCGGCTTTGGAGGGTGGACATCGGCGTCATCCGGGCCGCTTTCCCGTTGCAGGAGACAGCCCTGAAGGGCCGCAGGCTTACGTCAAATGTACAATTTTCCCTGTGAATTGTCTATTCTCGCCGGGGCGTTCTCTCCCTAGGCTCCGAAAAGCGGTCCCGCCAGCAGGCGGGCCGACAAGAAGGGTTTGTGTCTCCGATCGTCGGAGGCAACGGCCACGACCGGGAGGAAATGGATGTTCACGACGCAACGCAGGGGCGTATTGCGCCTCTTCGCCCTGGCGGCCGGCCCGGTCGCCCAGGACAAGGCGGACTTCATCCTGCCGCCCCGGAACGGCGTCCCCTCTAGCGGAGAAGTGGCAAGATGGATCTCGTAGGACTTCTGATCGATGGTGAAAGCGTCGGGGCGACCGGCGATGCAACCTTCGAGCGGGTCAACCCCATAACCGGCGGCGTCGCCACCACGGCGGCGGCGGCCAGCGTCGAGGACGCCCGCAAGGCGGCCGACGCCGCGGCCAAGGCCTTCCCGGAATGGTCGGAGACCGCGCCGGGCCAGCGCCGCAAGCTGCTGATCGCCGCGGCCGAGGCGCTGCGCGGCCGCTCCAAGGACATCGTCGCGGCCATGGCCGAGGAGATCGGCGCCACCGAGGGCTGGGCCCTGTTCAACATCGGCCTGGCCGCCGACATGCTGCTGGAGGCCTCGGCCCTGACCACGCAGATCAGCGGCGAGATCATCCCCTCGAACCGGCCCGGCAGCCTGGCCATGGCGGTGCGCCAGCCGGTCGGCGTGGTGCTCTCCATGGCGCCCTGGAACGCGCCCATCATCCTCGGTGTGCGCGCGATCGCCACGCCGCTGGCCTGCGGCAACACCGTGGTCATGAAAACCTCGGAGGTCTGTCCCCACACCCACCGCCTGATTCTGGAAGCGGTGCAGGAGGCGGGCTTCCCCACCGGCGTCTTGAACGCCATCTCCAACGCCCCCGACGACGCGCCGGAGATCGTCGAGGCGCTGATCGCCCACCCGGCGGTGCGGCGCATCAACTTCACCGGCTCGACCCGCGTCGGCCGCGTCATCGCCGAGACGGCGGGGCGCTATCTGAAGCCGGTGCTGCTGGAACTGGGCGGCAAGGCGCCCATGGTGGTGCTGGACGACGCCGATCTGGACGCGGCGGTCGCCGCGGCGGCCTTCGGCGCCTACATGAACCAGGGCCAGATCTGCATGTCGACCGAGCGCCTGGTGGTCGATGAAAAGGTCGCCGACGCCTTCGTCGAGAAGATGACCGCCAAGGTGAAGTCCCTGAAGGCCGGCGACCCGCGCAAGGGCAAGACGCCGCTGGGCTCCGTGGTCGACCAGCGCGCGACCCAGCGCATCGAGGGCCTGATCGCGGATGCCGTCGACAAGGGCGCGCTGCTGGCCGCCGGCGGGGCGGCCGAGGGCACCATCATGCAGGCGACCCTGCTGGACCGGGTGACGCCCTCCATGCGCATCTACAACGAGGAGAGCTTCGGCCCGGTGGTCAGCGTGATCCGCGTCGGCAGCCTGGACGAAGCAGTACGCGTAGCTAATGACACCGAATACGGCCTTTCCGCCGCCGTCTTCGGGAAAGATGTGAACCGGGCGCTTTCCGTTGCCCGGCGCATCGAGTCCGGCATCTGCCACGTCAACGGGCCGACAGTCCACGACGAGGCGCAGATGCCCTTCGGCGGCGTCAAGGAGTCCGGCTACGGCCGCTTCGGCGGCGAGGCCGGCATCAACGAATTCACCGAGTTGAGGTGGATCACGGTCCAGGACGGACCACTGCACTATCCGATTTGAGCAGGTAACCGCTCGGAGCTGTGCCATTACGGCAAACTAATACCGGGACGACACTATAAATTGGGCGGCGAGAACGCCAAGGTCGTAAAATGAGCGCAACAAAAGACGTAAAGGGAGGAAACCCAATGAAACCGTTGCATCTTCTGAGGACCGCCGCGCTCGGCGTGGTGCTGGCCGCGGCGGCCGGCTCCAGCGCCGTGGCGCAGGAATACACCTTTAAGCTTCACCACTTTCTGGGCGCCAAGTCGCCGGCCAACACGAAGATGCTGGAGCCCTGGGCGCGCCAGGTGGAGGAGAACTCCGGCGGCCGCGTGAAAATCGAGATTTTCCCCTCGATGACCCTGGGCGGCCGCCCGCCGGAACTGATCCAGCAGGCGCGTGACGGCGTGGTCGACCTGATCTGGGCGGTGAACGGCTACACGCCGGGCCTCTTTCCGCGCACCGAGGTCTTCGAACTGCCTTTCGTGTACCTGAACGACATCAAGGCGACGAACCTCGCCATGTACGACATGTTCGAGAGCGACCTGAGGCAGGAGTACAAGGGCCTCGAGGTCATGTTCCTGCACGTCCATGCCGGGCAGGCCTTCCACATGCGCGAGAAGGCGGTCCACACGCCGGCCGATGTCGAGGGCTTGAAGCTGCGTATCCCGACGCGCACCGGCGCCTGGGTGATCGAGGCCCTGGGTGCGGCCCCGACGGCCATGCCGGTGCCCGAACTGCCGCAGGCTCTGCAGAAAGGTGTCGTCGACGGCGCGCTGATCCCCTGGGAGATCATCCCGCCGCTGAAGATCCAGGAGCAGACCAAGTACCAGGTCGAGGGCTTCAACGAGACCCGCTTCGGCACCACGACTTTCCAGGTGTCCATGAACAAGGCGCGCTGGGACGGCCTGCCGGCGGACATCCAGAAGGCCTTCCGCGATGCCTCCGGCCGCGAGTGGTGGGGCAAGGTCGGCGAGATCTGGCGCGCCGCCGACGACTTCGGCATCAAGCTGGCCGTGGAAGCGGGCAACGAGCACATCGTGCTGACCAAGGAGCAGACCGAGGCTTTCCGCGAGAAGCTGGAGCCGGTGGTGCAGCGCTGGATCAAGGAAGTCTCGCCGCAGGGTATCGGCGGCGCCCGCCTGGTCGAGCAGGCGCGTGAGCTGATCGCCAAGAACGGCGGCGGCAACTGATGACGGCTTCGGGCCAAGAGCAGCGGGCGGGGCTTACGGGCCTCGCCCGCGCCGTCATTACCGGCTGGGCGCTGCTCGGCGGGCTGCTGTTGGCTGCCGTGGTCCTGATGAACGTGCTCTCGGTGATCGGCGGCGTCGTCTGGGAGCCTTTCCCCGGCGACTTCGAGATGACCGAGGTCGGCGTCGCCGTGGCGGCCTTCGCCTTTCTGCCCTACTGCCAGCTGACCGGCGCCAACGTCACCGCGGATATCTTCACCTCCAAGGCCTCGCCGCGCTGGACCGGCATCTTCGCCCTGCTGGCCTCGCTTGTGGCCCTGGGCTTCAGCCTGCTGCTGCTGTGGCGCATGTACTTCGGCCTGCTGGACCAGAAGGCCTACGGCTACACCACGACGATCCTGCAGTTTCCGCAGTGGATCGGCTTCATCCCGATCCTCATATCGCTCGCCCTGCTGGCCGTTGCGGCCCTCATCACCCTCGGCGAGGCCGCGCGGCAGATCGCCCATCCCGACAGTCCGCAGCCCCCTGCAAAGGCGTAATTGGCGAAAGCGTAGTTCATGACGGATCCCCTTCTGATCGGTGTGGCCGGCCTGGCCGTCCTCGTTTTCCTGATCGTCATCCGCATGCCGATCGCCTACGCCATGATCCTGGTCGGCGGCATCGGGGTGACGCTGCTGAACGGCACCGCGATCTTCATGAGCCAGTTGAAGACGCTGGCCTACGGGCAGTTCTCCATCTTCGACCTCTCGGTCGTGCCGATGTTCGTGCTGATGGGCGCGCTGGCGACCCGCGCGGGACTCTCCCAGGACATGTTCCGGGCGGCCAACGCCTGGTTCGGCTGGCTGCGCGGCGGCACCGCCATGGCGGCCATCGCCGCCTGCGCCACCTTCGGCGCGGTCTGTGGCTCTTCCCTGGCGACGGCCTCCACCATGGGCAAGGTCGCCCTGCCGGAACTCAGGCGCTACAACTACTCCGGATCGCTGGCCACCGGCACCCTTGCCGCCGGCGGCGTACTCGGCATTCTCATCCCGCCCTCGGTGGTGCTGATCATCTACGCCATCATCGTCGAGGCCAACATCGTCACCATGTTCATGGCGGCGCTGCTGCCGGGCGTCATGGCTGTCGCCCTCTTTTTGCTGACCATCGCCCTCTATGTCGCGATCGTTCCCAACGCCGGGCCGCGCGGCGACCGCGTCGGCCAGACCGAGTTCGTCGACGCCACCATCAGCATGATCCCGGTGCTGGTAATCTTCCTGCTGGTGATCGGCGGCATCTACGCCGGCTTCTTCAATCCGACGCCGGCGGCGGCGGTGGGCGTCTTCCTGGTCTGGGCCTACGGCGCGGCGCGGCGTGGCCTGGGCTGGGCGGAACTGAAAGACTCGCTGCTGGAGGCCGCCAGGACCACCGGCATGATCTACCTGATCCTGCTGGGTGCCGAGATGCTGAAGATCTTCATGTCGCGCGCCGGGGTGCCCCAGGCCACCGCCGAGTGGATCGGCCAGTCCGGCATGGACCCCATGCTGGTCATGGTGCTGCTGCTGCTGGGCCTCATCGTGCTCGGCTGCCTCATGGACAGCCTGTCGATGATCCTGCTGGTCATTCCTTTCTTCTGGCCGGTGCTGGTGGAGATCAACGGCGGCCTCTACCAGGGGGCCGAGGGCGCCGGCTACGGCATGAGCACCGAGGATCTGAAAGTCTGGTTCGGCATCCTCTCGCTCATTGTGGTGGAACTGGGGTTGATCACGCCACCCGTGGGGCTCAATGTCTTCGTGATCTCCGCCCTGGCCAAGGACATCCCGATGATCCAGACCTTCAAGGGCGTGGCACCCTTCTTCGGCGCCGAGATGGTGCGGGTCGTGGTGCTGCTGCTGTTCCCGGCAATTACCCTCTGGCTGCCGCATCTGCTCGGCGGCGGATGAGGAGGCGGCGGCTATGAGCAGACAGGACGGCATCAGCGCCGGCGGCGCGCTCTTCACCCGGCTGAAGGCGCTGGGCGTCGACTACGTCTTCGCCAATTCGGGCACCGACTTCCCGCCGGTGATCGAGGGCCTGGCCGAGGCCCAGGCCAAGGACATCGAGCTGCCGCGCGCCCTGGTGATCCCGCACGAACACGCCGCCATGGGCATGGCGCACGGCTATTATCTCATGACCGGGCACGCCCAGGCAGTGATGCTGCACACCAATGTCGGCCTCGCCAACGGCGTCATCGGCGCCATCAACGCGGCCTGCGAGCATATTCCGCTGCTGCTCATGTCCGGGCGCACGCCGGTCATGGAGGAGGGCCGCTTCGGCGCGCGCACCGTGCCCATCGCCTGGGGCCAGGAGATGCGCGACCAGGCGGCGATGATCCGCGAGTCCTGCAAGTGGGAGTACGAACTGAGGTTCCCCGAGCAGGTGGCGGGCGTGCTGGACCGGGCGTACGCCATCGCCAATTCGACGCCCAAGGGGCCGGTCTATCTCTCCCTGCCGCGCGAGGTGCTCTGCGAGACGGCGCCGCGCGCGGGCCTGGAGGACCCGCCCAGCATGGTGCCGGCGACCGGCGCGCCCGACCCGGCGTCGATCCAGGCGGCGGCGGAATTGCTGGCCAAGGCCAAGGCGCCGCTGGTCATCGCCCAGCGCGGCGCCGGCGACGCGGAAAACTTCGTTCTCTTCGCCGACTGGGCGAGGCACTGGGGCATCGCGGTCTGCTCCTGGTGGGCGACGCACCTGGCGATCTCCACCGAGCATCCCTGTCACGTCGGCGCCGACCCGGGCCACTGGCTGGCGGAGGCCGACGTTGTGGTGGTGCTCGACAGCCTGGCGCCCTGGTGGCCCGACAAGCACCACCTGGCCGACAGCGCCAAGGTCATTCACATCGGCCCGGACCCGCTCTTCAGCCGCTTTCCGGTGCGCAACTTCCGCTCCGACCTCTCCATCGCCGGCGAGAACCATTTGACGATTCCCGCGCTGGTCGACGCCATGGCCAGCTTGCCGCGCGACGAGAATGCCTTGGCCGCGCGCCGGCAAAGGTTGGCGGCTGTTTCGCGGGCACGGCGCGAGAAGCAGCGCGCGGCGGCACGCGCGGGCCAGGAGCGCGGCATCACCAAGGCGCTGGTCAGCGACCTGCTGGGCGAGGCGCTCAGCGGCCTGAAGTCCAGCGTCTTCTCCGAGCTCGGCACCCAGCTCGGCGTTCTGAAGCGTGAGGATCACAAGAGCTGGTTCCAGGAGCCGCACTCCGGCGGCCTGGGCTGGAGCTTCCCCGCCGCACTGGGCGCGCAGCTCGCCGAGCCCGACCGCGTCTGCGTCGCGACGCTGGGCGACGGCTCCTACATGTTCGCCAACCCCACGGTCTGCCACCAGATCGCCGAGGCTCTGGAACTGCCGGTGCTGGTTATCGTGCTGAACAACGAGGAATGGGGCGCGGTGCGCGCCTCGGTGAAGGGGCTCTACCCGGAAGGCTACGCCGCCAAGGCCAACGCCATGCCGCTGACCGCGCTGCAGCCCACGCCGGACTTCACCCAGACCGCGGCGGCCAGCCGCGCCTGGGCGCGCAGCGTCACCTCGGCCGCAGAACTGCCCGGCGCGCTCGAGGAGGCGCTGAAGGTGGTGCGCGAGGAGCGCCGCCAGGCCCTGCTCAACATCAAGGTGCTGCGCGACTGAGCGGGCGAACTTCTACTTCACCGTCAGGCAGCAGCAGTCGACGGCCTGCGAGACCTTGTGGGTCACGCTGCCCAGCAGCAGCCCGCCGAGGTCCCCAAGGCCGCGCCGTCCCATGACGATCAGGTCGACGCCCCTGCTCTCCACCGCCTGAACGATATGGCCCGCGGGATCGCCGCTCTCCAGCAGCGTCGCGCAGTCGCTTGCGCCGTGATCGCGGGCGCGTTGCTCCGCCTTGTTGAGGATCTCCTGCCCGGCGCCCTCGATGATGTCGTGCTCGGTGACACGCAGGTGTTCGATCTTTTCGAAGGCCAGCAGTTCGCTGGGCACCTGGTAGCCGCCGGCCTGGGTCAGGACATGCAGCAGGGTCACCTTGGCGCCGTAGCGCTGCGCCAGGTCGCCGGCGATGTCGACGGCCCGCCCGGCATGCTCCGACCCGTCGACGGGCACGAGAATATGCTTGAACATGGCAACAGCCTCCCGGTTGCAATAGGAATCCTCAGGACTCCACCACTTTAGGAGTCGCGGCGGCGGCGCCTCCATGACCTGCATCAAGCAGGTGCAGGGGGCGTAGCCTCCTCTGCAAGGCGCTTCAGCGGCGCCGAAACCGTGACCGGATAGGGCCGGGCCGGCTCCAGGGCTTTCAGGGCGGGCGGCAGCTTTTCCAGCCGCGCCAGGGTGGCGACGCGGATGTTTTCCAACGTGGGCAGGGCGGCGATGCAGCGGCCGCCGCGCATCACCGGCTGCAGCAGCGGCGTCCCCTCCTGCCGGTCGTCGACCAGGGTCAGCAGGTCTTCGCGCGGCCGGCCTTCGTCGTCGCTGCGGCGGTAGACCTGCTTGCGCCCCGGCCAGGTGGCCTTGCCCTCGGAGAGCTTGCGCTTGGGCTTGCCGGCGTATTCCTGCAGCTTGTAGGCGCAGTCCAATGCCGGGGCGTCCTGCGAGGTGGTGAGGCCGGTGCCGATGCCGTAGCCGTCGATGGGGGCGCCCTTGTCTCTCAGCTCGGCCAGCGCCCATTCGTCGAGGCCGCCGCTGGCGAAGATCTGCACGGCGGTCAGCCCGCCGTCATCCAGGATCTTTCGCACCTTCACCGCGTGGGCGCCCAGGTCGCCGCTGTCGAGGCGCACGCCGCGCAGAGTGATGCCCTCGGCGGCCAACTCGGGCGCCAGGGCCGCCACTTTCCGCGCCGCCGCCTCGGTGTCGTAGGTGTCGATCAGCAGGATCACGCTGTCGGGGCGCGAGCGCGCGAAGTGACGGAAGGACTCCACCTCGTCGTCGTGGGCCTGCACGAAGGAGTGCGCCATGGTGCCGCTGATCGGGATGCCGAAACGCCGCCCGGCCTCCACCGTTGCCGTGGCGTTGAAGCCGGCGAGGTAGCTGGCGCGCGCGGCCAGCAGACCCGCTTCGGCGCCGTGGGCGCGGC
>MRWG01000934.1_pt1 | contig 22941 bp, 22 predicted proteins | sample 1013341 | NCBI WGS metagenome assembly MRWG01 (sample SAMN06117577, study PRJNA244670) | biofilm metagenome | biome: Water; feature: Cathode Biofilm; material: Biofilm; isolation source: microbial consortium enriched at the cathode of a solar microbial fuel cell | place: USA: District of Columbia ... | reverse complement strand
GCGATGATCGCCGCTCAGTGAACGAGCAACACCAGCTATGAAGAAGCAGGTGGAAGCCAGTTCCTACACCACGTCCAGGGGCACTATCAAAATGGGCCGAGGAACAACGCAAACGCGAGGTTAAGCGCGAACGCGAGAGCAAGCCGACTTGCCTGCACTGCGGTGCGCCGGTCACAGATGGATCGGCGCTCTGCGACGCATGTGATTAACTACCAACGGTACGCCTAGAGTTACATGATGTACCACCTCGCCCAAGTTCGACGTCTAATTCTTCGTTCCATCGTCGACTGCTTCGGCATTGATTGTTGGAGAGTCAGAGAAAGGCTGGTTGCTTTCGCGACGGGTTGAAGGCTGGGAGAGTGGCTTCCGGCGCCTGTCGCGGAGGAATGCCGATGGGCGTTGTGGAAGTTCTGGATCCGGTGCAGCCGGCGCGGGCTGGTGGCTGGAAAGTGGATGTGAGCCGGGGTGAGCGGAACGGGCGGGTGTCGTCCGAATGGTTCAATCGCCCGGATGACGAGCGGTATCTGTCGCTCGATGATCTTTGGACCAACGTGAAGGGTCGGTCCGAGCGCAGCCGCAGCCGGGTGGTGCAGACGGCGGATATCCGGGTCGAGGCCGCGCGCGACAACCCCGAGCGGTTGCACCTGATGCTGCCGAAAGCGCAGGAACCTGTCGCGCCGACGCATTGGGCGTTTGGCCAGCTTGCCAGCATCGTCGGCGCCCCGGCCTCTTACCTGCGGCAGTTGCCCGCGCCGCTAGCGGGGATCAACCTGCAGTACGGGCTGACCAACCACCGCGCCGAGCAGGTGAAAACTTTCGAGACGGAAGATGGCCGCACCGAACTGCGTGCCGTGACCGGCCCCGACTATGGCCGCATCCACGATTTCGAGCTGGTCGAGGCGGTGCAGCGCATCGCGGGCAATGGTACCGGCGACACGCGCTGGAAGGTCCCGGGCGTGCTCGACTGGTCGACCGGGGTCTACAATCCCGATGTCGAAATCAGCCGTGACACGACCACGCTCTACGCGTCGGACCGCGATGTCTTCCTGTTTCTGGTCGATGATCGCAACCCGATCGAGGCGGGCAAGTTGCCGGATGGCTCCCCCGATCTCTACTTCCGGGGCTTCTACTGCTGGAACTCCGAGGTGGGCGCGAAAACCCTCGGCATGGCGAGCTTCTATCTGCGGGCGGTGTGCCAGAACCGCAACCTCTGGGGCGTCGAGGATTTTCAGGAGATCCGGATCCGGCATTCGAAACACGCCGCCTCCCGCTTCGCCCATGAGGCGGCCCCGGCGCTGACGCGGTTCGCCAATTCCTCGCCACAGGGGTTCGTGAACGGCATCAAGGCCGCGCGGCAGCAGATCGTGGCACGCAGCGATGAGGATCGCGCGGACTTCCTGCGCAAGCGCGGCTTCTCGAAGGCCGAGTCCGTCAAGATCATAGAGAAGGTGCTGATGGAAGAGGGCCGCCCGCCGGAAAGCATCTTCGACTTCGTGCAAGGGATCACGCGGCTGGCGCGCGACAAGACCCAGCAGGATGCCCGCCTCGACATGGAAGGGCGCGCCAAGAAGCTCCTCGACCGAGTCGGCTGACAGAGCCCCCACGCAGCGATCGCCCGATCCCGGGGCGGTCGCTGCAGTTATTTCTCAACATGCACGCCGTTGGCCTTGCCCCGAAAGGGCAGGGGGCTTCGGTGTGCGCATTTCAGCGAGACGCCCATGACCCCGCAGGAAGAAACCATCGTCCTCGAGGCCCGCGACATCCTTGGCCGATACCTCAGCCAGAACCCGGTCATCAGCAGTTGGCAGGCGCTGATGGACTATTGTGCGCTGACCGTGCGCGGCCCCATCGAGCGGTTCCACGTCCTCTATCTCGACCGCAAGAACCGCATAATCGCCGACGAGCTTCTCTCGACCGGCACGGTCGACCATGTCCCAGTCTATCCGCGCGAGGTGATCAAGCGGGCTCTGATGCTGAACGCCAGCGCCCTGATCCTGATCCACAACCATCCATCGGGCGATCCGACGCAGTCCGAGGCCGATCTCAGCATGACCAAGGAGATCCAGAAGGGCTGCAAGTATCTCGGCCTGACACTGCATGACCATATCATCGTGGGTGCCGGGACAGAGCTGAGCCTGCGGGATCTCGGCAAACTCTGACGCTCTGGCCAAACCTATCGCCGCCGCCCCTTCGAGGAAGAGGGCGGCGGTTTGGTCTGTGACGGTGAGGCGGGGAGAGTGGCTTCCTGCGCCGTTGGAGATATTGCCATGTTTGACCTTCCCCTGCCGATCCAGCCGAGCTCGCGTCCGATGGGCCCCCTTCCAAATGGCCCGACTGTCGTTCCTGATCCCAGCCTGCCTTTCGCGCTGACGCGGATACACCGGACGCCGGCAGCCCTGATGTCGGGCACCGCTGCCCCCGTGGTCGTCGACCGTTTTGCGACCTTGGCCGATGCCATGCAGGGGGCGTTTGAGCTTGCTGAGGACAATGGCTCCGATGCAGCGCCGCAGCTTCTGGCCATCCTTGATGGCGAGCAGCGTCTGGTTCTTGCCGGAGCGGCCAGCCATGGCGCTGTGGCTTGGTGCCACCCTATCGCCAATGCTCATGAGGCGCGGGCCGTCGTGATCGAGGCGGTTCAACTTCGCGTCCAGGCTGGCCGCGCCACCGATTGGCACGAGTCTGAACTGGCGCAGCGGCTGCGTCACCGTGCCGATCTGCTGGATGCCCGCCTTGTCGATCCGCTCTGGCGCGCCTTTGCCGCCCGCGCGCTGCAGATCGCGGCGTGACGCCCGAGAGACAGAGGAGGGCAGGGGAGAGATGCGCCTTGCGGGGGAGAGCCGAGTGCATCCCCTCGCATGGGCGCGTTGACCCGCAGCTATGTCAAGGAGAGACCCATGCGCCAGAATGAGCCCACGCTGATGGCCCCACTGCCCCCCGCCCGCGCGGATTTTCGCGCGATCCATGCCGGCCATGCGTCGAACGAGGCGCGCATTGCCGCACTGATCGCGGCCAATATGGCCCGGCTTTATGATCATCTGATGGGTGCAGGCATCACCCATGTCGCGGCCAGTTTCATCTGTGATGATGACACCTGCCTGATCACCAGCATCGCGGCCTTCGCCGATGACACGCGCGTGGCCTGCCCGGATATGGACATTCCCTATGTCAATCTGGACCCCGATACTACGGGCGACGCACTTCACAGGCTGCCGCTATCAGACGCAATCACGCGGCTGGCCTGCGATGTGCTGCAGGACCTGCGCGCGGCCTCGGGCACGACCCGGGCTGCCGACGGGAGTCTCTCGCTTGATGCGGCTGCGCGCGCGAACCTGTTGGATTACAACCCACACCCAACAGGCGCGCGCTGATGGACCCGGCCTATGCGCGCCTTGGCCTGGCTGTCAGCGCCACACCCTGCACAGTGCTGCGCGCCGCGATCCGTGCGCTGCATCGCAGCCTGCGGCGCATGCACCCGCTGCGCGCGTCGCGCCACCGGTTCTACCGCGCCATGCTGGCCAGTCACGCGAGCCTGCAGGCTGAGACCACGCCAGTGGGCGCGGACTGACGCTGCCCCCTGATCACCCCAAGCCCCTATACCCCATGCCCGGCCATTGGTCGGGCCTTTTCTAATGGAGATCCGAATGGCGGATTATTTCACCCGTTTTTCCTGCCTGCTGGATGTCGGCACGCCCGACAAGGCGGCGCGCGCCTATGAAGCGTTTCTCGCTCTGCGCAATGACGCCTATTCCGAGACCGAGGCGCTGTGTTGCGGCTTTGACTTGTCGATCCAGACCGATCCTTCAGGATCGACCCTCTGGATCCACGATGGTGACAGCGGCGATCCTGAGGCGGTCATCCACTTCGTGCTGCGCCTTGCGGGAGAGCTCGACCTCACCGGCCTATGGGGGTTCAGTTACGCCCTGACCTGCTCAAGGTCACGCATTGAGGCCTTCGGCGGTGGCGCGCATGTCATCGATCTGGGCGCGCGCAAACTGATCGGCGCGACCAGCACGCAAGAATGGCTGGCCGCCGCGTTGAACGGGGAGGACGCACATGCCTGAGGTCATTTGCACAACAGTCTACCAGTTCCCTGAACTCTCCGACATCGCCAAGGACAAAGCCCGCAGCTGGTATCGCGAGCTTGGCCCCCATGATGATTGGTGGGATGCGGTCTACGAGGATTTCGAGCGTATCTGCGATATCCTCGGCATTCGTCTCAAAACCACGCCCGTGCGCCTGATGGGCGGCGGCACGCGCCAAAAGCCCTGCATCTGGTTCTCCGGGTTCTGGAGCCAAGGCGACGGGGCCTGTCTGGAGGGATACTGGTCCCATGCCAAGGGCGCGCGCGTACGAATCCGTGACTCTGCGCCCCAGGACGCGACGCTGCACGGTATCGCCGACCGGCTGCAGGCCATCCAGCGGCGGAACTTCTACCAGCTCGCTGCCGAGGTCAGCCACCGCGGCCGCTACTACCACGAATACACCATGTCCGTGGACGTCACCCGCGATAGCCCGAGCTGGCAGCCGCCCACCGAGGACGCCGAGGAGATCGTGACTGAGGCGATCCGCGATCTGGCCCGCTGGCTCTACCGCCAGCTTGAGACCGAATACGACCATCTTACTTCGGACGAGACCGTTGAGGACGGCATCATCGCCAATGAATACACCTTCACCGCAGGGGGGCGGCGGTTCGGGTGAGAACGCAGAGTTGAAAACTGTCAGAAAATCGCTTATGTTTCTAACAAGGGAGCGATCATGGAGCGCATGACCGAAAGCATTATGCAAGTCGCAACAACGTTGCCGGAGGGGGTGCCCTTGGCAGCGAAGGGGCTTTTGCACCTCGGTTCGCGCGCGGCAGTCGATCAGACCCTCTCGCGCTTGGCCGCGCGTGGAGAGTTGATCCGGGCCGGACGCGGGATCTACATGCGCCCGGTCCAGACGCGCTTTGGCCCGCGTAGCCCCTCGGCCGAACAGGCGATCGAGGCGCTTGCTGCACAGAGAGGCGAGACGATCGTCCCAAGCGGCGCTTCTGCTGCGAATGCCTTGGGCCTGACGACGCAGGTGCCGGTTCAGTCGGTCTATCTCACCTCTGGTCGAAGTCGTGTACTCAGCCTTGGCCGTCAAGTGGTCGAGCTGCGCCACGCGCCGCGCTGGCAATTGACCCTTGGGAACAAGACCTCCGGGCAGGTCGTGCGTGCTCTTGCCTGGCTTGGGCCGGAGCAAGCGACCGGCGCTCTGCCTATCCTGCGTTCCAAGCTCTCGGACACAGCGAAGATGGAGTTGATCACTGTCGCGCCGCAGTTTCCGACCTGGCTGGCACGAGTGATCGGAAAACTGGTCCATGGCTGAGGCGTTCCTCCGCCTCAGCGCTGGCGACCGTCTGGACGCGCTTGGTGTCGCAGCCGATCAGCTTGGGCGGCCAAGCCATCTGCTCGAAAAGGACGTCTGGGTTGTCTGGGCGATCCAGCAGCTATTCGGATCGCCCATCGGTGCCAGCCTTGTCTTCAAGGGTGGCACCTCGCTCTCGAAGGCCTATCAGGTCATTGACCGGTTTTCCGAAGATGTAGATCTGACCTTTGATATCCGCGCGCTGATCCCGGATTTGCTGGATGGTCGTGAGGATGCCATGCCAGTCTCATCCAGCGAAGAGCGGCGTTGGTCAAAGCGGGTCCGACAGGCGTTGCCCGAATGGGTGGCAGGGACCGTCCAGCCGATCTTGCAGCAAGCCCTCGAGCAGGATGGGATCGAAGCCGAGCTTCGCCTCGACGGCGACAAGTTGTTCATCAACTATCCCAACCTCGCTCAAGGTACGGGATATGTTTCGCCGAGCGTGATGCTGGAATTCGGGGCCCGCTCTACCGGCGAGCCTGCATCTGCGCGCGACATTGTCTGCGATGTTGCTGCTGCGATTGAAGGCGTGGAGTTTCCGGTGGCGCGTCCCCGTGTCATGCATGCCGAGCGAACGTTCTGGGAGAAGGCGACAGCGATCCACGTCTTCTGCTTGCAGAACCGCCTGCGCAGCGATCGCTTCTCGCGCCACTGGCACGACCTTTCCAGGCTCGATGAGGCAGGCATTGCCGCTGCCGCCATCGAAGATCGGGCGCTCGCGGCCGCAGTGGCTCGTCACAAGACGATGTTCTTCTCTGAAAAGGCCGCCGATGGCGAAAAAGTCAACTACTACGCAGCGATTGCTGGACATCTTCAACTGGTCCCAAGTGGTGACGCCTTTGACCTCCTCGCGGACGATTATCGCCGGATGACTGAAGATGGTTTGCTTGCCACGGCACCAGAGCCATTTGACGTCTTGATGGAGCGGTGTGCTGACATTGCATTCAGGGTGAAAACAGCTTTCAAAGCAGAGTAGGCGACAGGGACATCGGACCCAGAGTCACTTGTTCCCGTCGATCCATTTCGACATCAGCCCCTTGTCGCGGAAGCATTCGTCCGGCACGGCACGGCGTTTGATGCGGGCTAGGCGCTCGGCAAAGGCGACCTGCTTTGATGTCGGGCGGCTGTCTTGCGCGCCCGGGTTCATCTTGGCTTGTGCGTCGATCCAGGCGCTCAAGGAGCGCCGATCTTGCTGAACCTCCCACGGTAGAAGCGTTTGGTTGCGCAGGGCCAGCGCCCGCGCATAGGCGATCTGCTTTGGCGTCGCGGGCAGGGATTGGACTGTGCTTTCCATCGGAGGTCTCCCTTCTTAGCGTGGTTCTCAATATAGAACATAACGGGAACAAAATCAAGCTGCCGCGCAGATCATGGGGTTTGAGAGGAAGAGGAGGGCCGGGGAGAGTCAGGCCTGAGGGTGCCCGAAAGAGGGTGTCTGGGCCTGATCCTGTTCCTCATTCCGGAGTTTCCCGATGACCCATCTCGCCCCTTTTGCGTCCGAGCGCGCGCTAGCACCCGTTGTTCTCATCCCGTCCCCCGATACGGCCGCTGCGATCTTGAGCGTGGCCGAGGCGCTGCAGCCTGATTTGGCGCAGGGTTTCCAGATCGACGCGCTGCGCCTGCGCGTTGAGATGGAGCGCGCCTTTGGCGGCTCCGATGCGGAAGGCGCCTGGGACTGGAAACTGGCCTATGAGGCGGGCGAGGCAGCGCTTGTCCTGTTCCTGCGGAAGTTTGGCCGCGCGCTCTTGGCGCGTGCCGGATCACCCGCAGCACTCTTGCCGATCCTTGCCAAGGTGTCCGGCCTCTTGCCGACCCATACGCGGCGATCCGAGGAGATGGAGCGGTTCCAGCAATTCTCGACGCCGCTGCCCATGGGGCTGGCGGCACTGGTTGCGGCAAAGATCACCGCGCGCGATCTGGTGCTTGAGCCATCGGCCGGAACAGGCCTTCTGGCCATCCTCGCCGAGATCGCGGGCGGCAGCCTCGCGCTGAACGAGTTGGCCGACACCCGCGCCGGCCTTCTGCGCCGCCTGTTTCCGGGACGTCCGGTCACCATCTTCGACGCCGCACAAATCGACGATCATCTCGACGCGGGCCTGCGTCCGAGCGTCATCCTGATGAACCCGCCATTCTCGGCCGTGGCCAATGTCGGCAGCCGCACGACAGAAGCGACAGCGCGGCATCTGCGCTCGGCGCTTGCGCGCCTTGCCCCCGGTGGAAGGCTCGTGGCCATCACCGGTGCCGGTTTCGCGCCCGACGCGCCCGCTTGGGCTGACAATTTCTCCCGCCTGACTGAGACCGCGCATCTGGTGTTCACAGGCGCCGTGTCCGGTGCCGCGTTCGCCAAACACGGCACCAGCTTTGAGACGCGGATTTCGGTCTTCGACAATTGCCGCGGTGGCGAGCCGGGCGGCATCACAGCCGATCTGGCGCGCCCGATATCGCCTGATGTGGCCAGCCTGATGTCGCTGATCACCACCCATGTCCCGACGCGCCTCACGCTGGATCAGGTCGCACCAGCAGGGCAGGGCCGATCTTCCCCCTTCCCGGGAAATCCTGCCCGCACCACGCGCACGGCCATCTGCACATCGCGCGCCACAGCAGCAACACCTCCTACCAACGCCGCCGCGCAGATCGATGCCGCAGACCTGGCCTACAGCCTGCGGGATGCAACCGAGGACGATGCCAGCGCGCGTCTGTCGGATGCCATCTACGAGACCTTCCGACTGCAGGCGATCGACATCCCCGGGGCGGAACCGCACCCGACCAAGCTGGTGCAATCGGCGGCCATGGCTTCGGTCGCGCCCCCGAAACCCAGCTATCGCCCAAAGCTGCCCCCCGCCGTCAAGTGCTGTGGCCTGCTCTCCGACGCACAGCTTGAGACCGTGATCTACGCGGGCGAGGCGCATGGCGCATATCTCGCAGGGTCTTGGACCGTCGATGAAACCGGCGACATGGTCTCGGCCGCGCCCGACGATGCCGCGGACGCCGTCCGTTTCCGCCGCGGCTTCTTCCTTGGCGACGGCACCGGGGCGGGCAAGGGCCGCCAGTCGGCCGGGATTGTGCTCGACAACTGGGCCCAGGGTCGGCGCAAAGCGCTCTGGATCTCCAAAAGCGACAAGCTGCTGGAGGATGCGCAGCGCGACTGGTCAGCCCTTGGGCAGGAACGCTTGCTGGTGACACCGCTGTCGCGCTTTGCGCAAGGTCGCGACATCCCGCTGACCGAGGGCATCCTGTTCACCACCTATGCGACGCTGCGCTCCGAGGAACGCGGGGCCAGGAAATCCCGCGTCGACCAGATCGTCGATTGGCTGGGAGCGGATTTCGACGGGGTGATCTTGTTCGATGAAAGCCATGCCATGGCCAATGCCGCCGGATCCAAGGGCGAGCGCGGCGACGTCACCGCGTCGCAGCAGGGCAGGGCGGGTCTGCGCCTGCAGCACAGGTTGCCCAATGCCCGTGTGGTCTATGTTTCGGCCACAGGCGCGACCTCGGTGCATAACCTCGCCTATGCGCAACGCCTCGGACTTTGGGGCGGCGAGGACTTTCCGTTCGCCACCCGGGCGGAATTCGTCGAGGCCATTGAGGCGGGCGGCGTGGCGGCGATGGAGGTGCTCGCGCGCGATCTGCGATCCCTTGGTCTCTACACCGCCCGCTCGCTTTCTTATGACGGCGTCGAATACGAGATGCTGGTTCATGCGCTCAGCCCAGAGCAGCGCAGCATCTACGATACCTATGCCGGGGCCTTCGCCATTATTCACAACAATCTGGCAGCCGCGATGGAAGCTGCAAACATCACTGGAGATTCTGGCACACTGAACCGTCAGGCCAAGTCCGCCGCGCGCTCGGCTTTCGAGTCTGCTAAGCAGCGCTTCTTCGGTCATCTGCTGACCTCAATGAAAACCCCCACCCTGATCGCTGCCATCGACGCCGATCTCGCGGCTGGCCATGCAGCGGTGATCCAGATCGTCTCGACAGGTGAGGCGCTGATGGAGCGCCGCCTGTCGGAGATCCCGACCGAGGAGTGGAACGACATCCGCGTCGACATCACACCTCGGGAATACGTTCTGGACTACCTCGCCCATTCCTTCCCGGTGCAGCTCTACGAGCCATTCACCGACAGCGAGGGCAATCTCTCCTCCCGGCCCGTGGTGCGCGATGGCGAGCCGGTGGAATGCCGCGAGGCCGCCCGCAGGCGCGACGCGCTGATTGAAAAGCTGGCCTCGCTTCCTCCCGTCCCGGGCGCGCTCGACCAGATCGTCCAGCGCTTCGGCACCGATCTCGTGGCCGAGGTCACGGGACGCTCGCGCCGCATTGTGAGGAAGGGCGAGGGAGCCGCCGCGCGCCTCATGGTCGAGTCTCGCGCCGGGTCTGCCAACCTCGCGGAAACCGCCGCCTTTATGGATGACCAGAAGCGCATCCTGATCTTCTCGGATGCCGGCGGCACCGGGCGCAGCTATCACGCCGATCTCGGCGCCAAGAACCAGCGCCTGCGGGTCCACTACCTTCTGGAACCGGGCTGGAAAGCCGATGCGGCCATTCAGGGCTTGGGCCGCACCAACCGCACCAATCAGGCGCAGCCGCCGCTGTTCCGGCCCGTTGCCACCGATGTGAAAGCAGAGAAACGCTTCCTCAGCACCATCGCGCGTCGCCTCGATACGCTGGGCGCGATCACGCGCGGCCAGCGCCAGACCGGTGGGCAGGGGCTGTTCCGACCCGAGGACAACCTCGAGTCGCCCTTTGCCCGCGATGCGCTGCGCCAGCTTTACCGCCGCCTCTACCGCGGCGATGTGGCGGGCTGCTCGCTCGGGGCATTCGAGGATGCCACCGGCCTCAGCCTGACCGATGACAACGGCCTTAAAGACGATCTGCCCCCCATTACGACCTTCCTCAATCGTTTGCTGGCACTGACGATTCATTTGCAGGCCGTCCTCTTCTCGGCCTTCGAAGAACTGCTTGATCAGCGGATCGAGGGAGCCATCGCCGCCGGGGTCTATGACCTCGGTCTCGAGACCCTGCGCGCCGAAAGCTTCCGCGTCACGGATGCACGGGTGATCTACACCCATCCCGGCTCAGGCGCGGAAACCCAGCTGCTGAGTATCGCAGAGAAGCGGCGCAACACGCCGCTGTCGTTGATCGACGCGCTCGACTGGCTGGATGATCCCAAGGCGCGCCTGCTGATCAACAGCCGCTCAAACCGCGCGGCGGTGCAGGTGCCCGCCACCAGCCTGATGCTGGACGACGGCACGATTCAACCCCGCCTGCGGCTGATCCGCCCGACCGAGGCCAGCACGGTGCCTGCCAAGATCATGGACGACACGAATTGGCTCGAGGCAGATCGGGCGGCATTCACCGCCGCCTGGACCGCGGAACTGGCCGAGGTGCCGGAATTCACGGAAACCACGCTGCACATCGTGGCGGGGCTGCTGCTACCGATCTGGAAGCAATTGCCGCAGGATGAGACCCGCGTCTACCGGCTGCAAACCGATGACGGCCAGCGCATCATCGGTCGCCGCGTCTCGCCCGCATGGGTCGCGACCACGCTAGCCGCTGATGCGCCGCAACTGACAGCCGCGCAGGTCCATGCCCTCGTTCTCGAGGGCAAGACCGTGGTTCGGCTCGCCGAGGGGATGGAGTTGCATCGGTCCCGCGTCATGGGGGTGAACCGGATCGAGCTTTCTGGTTTCTCCGAGGCCGCCAAGGACCGGCTCAAGGCCGATGGCTTCTTCTCGGAGATCATCAGCTGGAAGCTGCGGCTCTTCTGCCCAACGGACTCGAACGGCATCGCAATACTGGAGCGTCTGCTTGCACGTTGTCCTGTAACGGGACTACATGCACGCGGAGGTTGTTGAGCCATGTATTCCGAAACCGAAGATGTGATCCGCGCTCTGGCGGAAAATGCAGAGAGCGTGTGTCGCGCGTACCTTCCCGCCGGGCGGCGGGAAGGATCCTACTGGATCGTGGGCGATTTGCAGAACAACCCCGGTCGGTCGCTCTTCGTGCGGCTGACGGGGCCAACGTCTGGACCGGGGGCGCGCGGAAAATGGCAGGACGCTGCTGTCGGATTGCATGGTGATCTTCTGGACATCATCCGTGAGCGAACGGGGATCTCCCGCTTTCCCGACCTTCTGGCCGAGGCGCGGGCGCATCTTGGCCGTCCGCAGCCGGTTCTCCCAGATGCGCCAGTGCCGAAGAAGGCCAAGGCCCCCGGTGGCACACCAGCGGCGGCGGCGCGCTTGTTTGCAGCTTCCATGCCGGTCGCAGGCACGCTTGCCGACACCTACCTCCGCTCTCGGGGCATCCCATGTGGCGCGAAGAGCAACGCCCTGCGCTTCCACCCGAAGTGCTGGCATCGGGATGAGGGCCAGACCCGGAGCATCCCCAGACCAGCGCTGATCGCGGCGGTCACCGATGGCGCAGGAGCCTTGCAGGGTGTGCATCGAACTTGGCTGGCACCTGACGGACAGGGAAAGGCGGCCGTCGAGACGCAACGGCGGGCCATGGGTCACATCCTAGGCAATGCTGTTAGGCTGACCCCGCATGACGACATCCTCTTGGTCGGCGAAGGCATTGAGACCATGCTGTCCCTGTCCGAGGCGGCCCCCGGCCTTCCCGTCTGGGCGGCGCTCTCGTCGGGTCACCTCGGGGCGGTCCTGTTGCCGCAGGGGTTGCAGCGCCTCTATATCGCCATCGACCGCGATCCAGCCGGCCAACGCGCGGCAGAGAGGTTGAGCGCCAGAGCCGTCGATGTCGGGATTGCCGTTCGGGTGCTTGAACCGAGGCTCGGGGATTTCAACGATGATCTTCGGGCAAACGGCAAAGATGCGCTGCGCCAGCATCTGGCGGGTCAGATCGGGCCAGAGGATTGGCATCGCCTGTTCATCTGAGCTGCATCGCGCAGGGGGCGGTCGGGGACAGCGGGGCAGGGACCCTGCATTCCTGTCGTGGCGGTGGACCGTCGCTTTTGCCTTGTTCCCGGCCATGCTCATCCACTCGTCCCCCGAGCGGCCTTCAAGAGATGGGCAGGCGGCCGTCAAAGGGGACGCCCCTTCAAGGACGGGGCGCGACTGATTTCCGCCGGCGGGGAGGAGCCCCGCCTTTGCATCGCGAGACAAATCAGCCGCCCCCCGCCCTCCTCCACATGCGTTCCGGCCCTCGACAAGCGGGGTGAAGGGGCGTCCCCAGTGACAGCTTTCGCAGCCCATGAAGGCCGCGCGGGTTGTCGTGCGGACGAGACAGGCCCGGAGGCAAGAAACCGATGACGATCCACACCCACGACGACGCGTATGAACCCGCCCACACCGCATCCCCGACAGCCCATGCGCTCGACGAGTTGCAGCTCTACGGCTTCCGCCCCTTTGATGAGCCCGATCCACGCCCGATGCCCGATGGGCAGCGCCTTGCGGTCGCCGTCGCCGACATCTTCGATGCCCTCGTCGCGACCCTGGAAGACACCCGCATGGAACCCGACCTCGAAGAGGTGCTCTGGGGGCAGGTCAACCTCTTCCACCGCGCCACGGCGAGGGTTGAGCGGTCGCTCGACGAGAACGAGCAGGCGCAGCGCCGCCTCCAGCGCGAGCAGGATGGCTCCGAGGTGAAATCCAATGAGCTCGAGCGCCTGACGGCCGAAGGCCTGACCCTGATCGAACGGCGCAACTGCATGGACATGATGCGCGATCACGCCGCCACGGAGTTCGTCCATCACACGGGCTCAGCCTGGCGGCCTCGCACCGGCTCGATGGTGAACCGCCAGCACATGACCGCAGCGCTCATCGACAGCCGCGACTTCCTTGCCGCCAAGCGCCGCGCGGAGACCGAGGTGATGCTCCCCGCAGGCCCCAAGGTTGCCCTCACCGGCGGGACCGACTTCAACGATCACCGCCTGATCTGGGGCAAGCTCGACCAGGTCCGGACCAAGTATCCCGATATGGTGCTCTTGCACGGTGGAAGCCCGAAGGGCGCGGAACTCATCGCCGCCAAATGGGCCGAGGCCCGGGGCGTGACGCAGGTGGCCTTCAAGCCCGACTGGACCAAGCACGCCAAGGCAGCCCCCTTCAAGCGCAACGACGCGATGCTCGATGTGCTGCCCGTGGGTGTTCTGGTCTTCCCGGGCACGGGTATCCAGGAGAACCTTGCCGACAAGGCTTCGAGGCTCGGTATCCCGGTCATGAAGTTCGAGAAGGGGGCGTGAGCCCTCTTTTCCCCTCGCGGGGAAAACGAGGTGGAAGCGCAGACTTCCACCTGATATTGTGGTGAAAACCTCAATCGATCACTACATGTACCACAGTCCGATCCAGCTCGATGTCTTCCCGACCGACGTGCAGATGCGCCGGATCGACCCGGCGCGCAACATGCGCCGCTTCTATCGACTGAGCGTGCAGCGCGACCTGTTCGGTGGCGCCAGCCTCGTGCGCGAATGGGGGCGCATCGGTTTCCGGGGACAGATGATGATCGAGACTCACCCCGATGAAGGCAAGGCAATCACTGCGTTGATGAAGCTCGCGGCGGTGAAAAAGCGGCGTGGGTATCGTTTGCTCGATGGGCAAGACGTCAAGGCTTGACGTTCCATATAAGTTTCACTAATTTAATCACAGAAACGAGCATGGAACTCACATAATGTCCAAAGTTGTCGTTGCATTTCCCAAAGGCCAACGACTGCGTTCTCCCTTGGCGCAGTTCTTTCGCATCGGAGAGTCGCACAACAAGTTTGCTGAGATGCATGCTTCTGGGGGACTGCCCGCCTCGCGAGTGGTCTTCGAGGCCGGGCGCCTCAATCGACAGGCAGCACTCGCAAAGGAGCTCAAGTCGGAAGGCGTGGAGATCACGATCGACACTGGAGCGGCCGAAATGTCGAGCCCGGCGCGGTATCGGACGTTTGTGCGCAATTCTCCTTGGTTGACTGAAATCCCTGCGTCACCACTGGGTCCAGATGATTTCGGTGTGGAGGTCATCGAACGTATGGCCGAAATGGCAGTTGTGGCGGGCGCGGATCGCGTTCTTGCTCCCAGTCACTTTTTGATGGATCCACACTTTGACGGCTGGCTCAAGGTAGATGCCGCGTCTTGCTCGGCACTCCGATTGGCGCTTGATCGAATGGGGGGATCCCAAATCCGGATTGACTATCCGGTCATACAAAGCGTGCAAGGCTTGGTGGAGCCCTCGTCGCGGAAGGCGCTTGCTGAGACGCTTTCGATACTTCCGGTAGATACGATTTGGATGCGCCTTTCTGCTTTGGGGAAGGAGCCCGGTCCGCAAAAAGTTCGTTCTTTGACCCGGATGCTCGGCGGTTTCCACAATATCGGGAAGCCGGTCATACTTGACTACTGCTCGGGTCTTAATGCAGAGGCTGCAGAAGCTTTCGGTGTCGCGTCCGGCTCTGCAAGCGGACTCCTTGAGTTGGACCAATTCAATGCTCGGGATTGGCATAAGCCTCCGCAAGAACCCGACCCTGACGCAAAATTCGGTCGGCGCAGCATTGTCCAGGTTCCGGGTCTTGGCAGGGGTTTTTATGCTCACGAGTTCGAATTGCTGGCCAAGTCTCGCGGTGGCAGAAAGTTGCTTTTGCAAGGCGAGTTCGTGACCGCTTCTAGTGTTGAGGAAATGGTAAGAACTCGAAAGCAGGTTCAGGCTCTTCACTTGGTGCGCTCGCAAGAGGCGCTTCAGTCCGTGCCTGATCTCAACCGTGCAGGGCATTTCTTGTCAAAGACGATGGCAGATGCCGAACGTAGGGCAAAAGATGTCAGTTTCCTTAAGCCTACGGAGGCTCAGGCCCAGGCGGCAGGCGTCGATCTGGCCAGTCTGCTCAAGCGGACAAGGGGCCATGCGGAGACTATGGGCAAGGTTGCAGACGCGCTTGAAAAGCTCCATGAGGAGCGTGGTACGGAATCACCGCGAGTTCGGGCTTGCGACTTTAATGTCGCCACAGCCTTGCGCCGTGGCGATCAGAGGTAAAAAATGCAAAGTGCAGTTTCACGCTACATCGGCGAACTTGCCGATATCGGGGGTCTGAGAGGAACCGATATCGCAAATATCACGGATGTCTCCAAAGCGACGGTTTCGCGTTGGAAGTCTGGCGATATAAAACCGCAACCCAAGAACGAATTGATCTTGTCCGACCTGTATTACATCGTCGGACGCCTCAATGAGTACTACGCTCCGGACGAGGTGCGTGCGTGGCTCTATGCGCGGCACCCGCAACTTGGCGGTGAGCGCGCCATGGACCTCATACATAATGATTGCGCGCTCGATGTTCTGGCCGTAATCGATCGGCTGGACAACGATGTCTACGTGTAGGCCTCGTGAATGGTGAAAGCTCGGCGCGACAACCGGCTGATTGATGCGATCGAGGCGATCGAGCCGCTCGTGTTCGAGGGGAATGTCTGGCGCCTGGTGCGCGACGGGCGCGATCCGCTGCAATGCAGCGGGTCCGGGGGTCGGTGGGACGACGCGACGTTCGATGTGCTCTACACGTCGATGTCCCGATCCGGCGCGCTGGAGGAGTTGCGGTTTCACCTGATGCGCGGCCAGCCGGTCATGCCGAGCAAGGTCAGATATCGCATGTTCGAGATCGAGTTGTTACTTGGGCGATCTCTTCAACTCCTTGATCTGGAAGCGCTTTCTCAGATCGGGTTGAACACGGAAACGTTCGGCCGTCTGTCCTACGAGCAAAGGAACGATGAGTATCCTCGCACGCAGGAGATCGGTGAAGTCGCGCATTTTCTGGATTTCGATGGCCTGATTGTCCCGTCCGCAAGGTCGGATGCGAAGAACGTCGTTGTCTTTTGTGACAAGGTGGATGGGCTGCGTGAGAGCACGGTTTCCGATCGTGGAATGATCGATTGGGCCAGCGAATAGCCTGGCGCGAGGCAGCCGCCGTAACGGCGCCGGCAGCCCCGTTTCGCCGGGCGGTAAAACGTCGGTATTCTGTCGGTATCGCGTCGGTTCGAATGTTACGTATGGGGAACGCGCAGGCGAACGCTACAGCCTGATCTCCGCATCCGGGTTCCCGGCGGCGAGCGCGTTCATCCAGGCAAGGCACAGGTCGCGGGAGCGGTAGGTGCCGTGGGTGGCTTCCTCCTGTCGCGCGACGATGGGGAAGGTGGAATAGATGTAGCGGATGTCGTCGCGGTCGGTGAGGCTGTAGAGGTGAAAGAACACCGCGTCGAGTTTCGCGCGCAGGTCGAGGCGGCGGGCGTCGTCCCAGATGAAGGGCGGCAGGACCTCGCCCGCCTCGTCCACATGGCCCATGTCGCGGGCGAAGGGGGCCATGTCATGGGCGGTATAGGTCAGCTCCAGCACCGCCGCGCGGATGATCTCGGCGGCGGTTTTCGGGCCGAACCGGGTGGCTTTGAGCCGCTCGGGCGGGATGACGGGGAGTTGTTCGACGATATACCAGTTGACGCTTGTGCTATGCACCTTTGACCTCGCCACAAAGTCAAAAGCGAGCGTGTTGAAGTTCGCGATGATCTCAGCGGCTCTTTCGCGATAAATCGGTAGGTTCTCGGGAAAGAGCAAGGGCGCTTTGTTCCCGTAACCAGCGAATGGGGCAATTGCACCTATCATCGTCCGCGCGTCGGTTGCCCTTGCGATGTCGCGAAAGGCGATGGTCCAGCCGATGCCTTTGGGCAACGTCACCTCGCGCTCGGGCACCCAGTATTGCGGCACCGGCACAAAGGCCGGGTCGGCCTTCTGCTCTTCGGAAATCGCGCCGCTGAGTGCCGCGTTATGCAGGTTTTCGACGTTCACTTCGACCGAGGCGGCGCGGTGATCAAATTGGTGGATCATCCGGCCCACGTAGAGCGGCACCCACGGCCCCGCGGCACTCTCATAGCGGTTGCCGCCGACGGGGTAAGCGCTTTCCTTATCTTCCAGTTCCGGCTTGGTGCGGAACAGGCTGGAATCGTTGGTCATGTGAAACATGGTGGCATATTTCACCGGCCATGCCTTCACCACCTCGCCCGAGGAGCGGTTCACCAGCGGCACGGCATTGCCGTAGATCGTTGTGGTCAGGTCCGCGTCGCGGCGCGAGCGGAAAATCGGCGCGGTGCCGGTATTGGGGTTCACGCGAGCGAAGTCAGCGGCGCTGAGCGTGAAGCAACGGTCGGGGTCGGCCAGTTCGGTGACCGATTGCAGGAAAAAGGCGCATTGCGCCTCGTGCTCGGTAGGCGAGGGGCTGGCCACGAAGGCGCAGAATTTGAAGCGGCTGTCCACGTCTTCAAAGAAAGGTTTCAGATCATATCGGGTGCGCCGGTTCTCGAAGTCATACAGCGCCTTCAACCGCCCCTCGGTCGCCACGCCCTTGAAGAACGGCGCGGCGGTCTTGTCGGACGCGATGCCCGAGGGCACGATCAGCCCGGTCAGGCCCGTGGGCTGCACCAGTGTCATGGCGCGCTCGACAAAGAGCGAATAAAGGTTCACGTCGCCGCCGGACAAAAACGGGTAATCGCCGCCCTTGCGCGCCATGCGCGTTGCCGCCTCGGCCCTCTGGGATGCCTTGGCATAGTCCTGCGCCAGCGGATCACCGGCCTTTTCCAGATCGGCGATCATTGTCTTGCGGTCCGACGCACGCTGCGCGAAGGCGATCTCGCGCCGCCGTTCGGCGAACCATTCCACCTGTTGCAGCTTCATCCGGTCCCAGGGCGGGTTGCCCACCACGGCGTCAAAGCCCCCGGTCAGAGCCTCGCCCTCCCACTCCGACCAGATGCCGGGGAAGGTGACCTGCCAGTTGAGGAAGTTTTCCTCGGCGATCAGGGTGCGGGCCTCGTCCAGTATCTCGGCAAAGCGCTGATCGGCCTCGCGTTTGATCCTGGGGTCGCGCTTGCCCATGGCGATGGCCAGCGGGTCGCCAAATTGTCCATCAAAAAACACCTTGAGCGCGGCCTTGCCGGGCTTGTCCTTGATATCCAGCCAGTCGAGCGCATGGATGAGCTTCAAGAGCGCATCGAGCGGCGCGGTCATGTCCTGCACCTCGGCAAAGACATCTGCCGAGCGGTGCGCCTCGGCAATCTCGGCGTCGGTCAGCCCCTCGACGATCTGCATCTTGGACGCGGCGCGCAGGGCGCGGTTCATCGGCTCGTGCAGCAAAAGCGGCGTGCCATAGGTCGCGGCCTTGTCGATCCCGGCCTTGACCCATGATCCGAACAGGCTGTCACCACAGCGCAGGTGGTGATCGAGAAACGAAAGCGGCGCGCCCACGGTGAAGGTGTGCAGCCACAACGCCACCTTGGCCAGCTCCACCGCCATGGCGTTCTTGTCCACCCCGTAGATGCAGCGCTTGAGCACCATGCGGCGGATGATGTGGCGGTCGTCAAGCTGGTCCTCGTCGATGGTCCAGTTGCGCGCATCGGCATTCGTGAGAATCGTGCCCCGGATCGTCTCAATCCGCTCGCCCAGGGGCGAGATGTAGTCGCCCCACTCGGCGGGCACCTCAAGCTCGGCCTCGGCCATGGCGGCGATGACCTGATCGGCCATGAAATCCACAAGGCTGACAAGAAAATGGCCCGAGCCCATGGCCGGGTCGCAGATTTTCAGATCAAGCAGCTTGGTCGCCGGGTCCAGCGTCTTGACGATGGTCAGCTTGCGGTCATCGGGCAGGGGGCCTTTTGCCAGTTCCTCGATCTTGTCGCGGAAGGCGCGTTTGCGTTCCTCGATCAGCGGCTCCAGCGTCTCGGTCAGGATCAATTGCACCAGATCGTCGGGGGTGTAATAGCTGCCCGATCCCTTGCGCGCGAAGATATTGGGGCGGACGGTGATCTCGCCCTCGTCGCGCGTCACCTCGTATTCCAGCAGGCGTTCGTAGATCGAGCCGAGTTGCTGCACCGAAAGGTTGCGGTAGTTGATGTATTTGCGGCCCTCGGGCGTGCGCTCGAACGACATGGCGTCGATCACGCGGGCCATGACGGAATCGGGGATGCGGATATTGGTCAGGATTGCGTGCCGGTCCTGATCGAAGAGACCGCCATTATAGGGCGGTAGGCCGATGGAGGTGTCGCCCTGATCGATGGCAATGAAGAGATCGGCCATGGCCCCCCAGTAGCGCGCGGCGGTGTCCGAGAAGGTGTCGTCGCGGTCCTTGCGGTCCTTCACGTCGAGGCGGACCTTGTTGCGCAGGCCGTAATCGTCATAGCGGGTGTCGCGCACCGGCAGCAGGTCGCGATCCTCGGCGTAGAGGATAAAGAGCAGACGGTAGAGCAGGATCAGCGCCGCCTCGCGCACCTCTTGCAGGTCGGCCTCGGGGGCGGCGTTGACGATGGCGCGGACGAGATCGGGAAAGACCTCGCCGAATACCTTGTTCGACAGGTCCTCGGCCACGCGTTCCTCATAGAAACGACCTTCTTCGAGGGCCTTTTCGTGAAAGGTACGCGGATCGGCGCTGGATGGAACAAAAGCGTCGCGCCGGAAGATCAGGTAGAAGACGGTCAGCCAATGGCGGCGGTCGTCTTCGTTCAGGGCGAATAGGCCGTCATTGTGGCCCGGCAGATCGAGGATCGCGGCGATGTCCAGCTCGAAGAACTGTTCGGAAACGGAGCGCGCACCCGAAAAGTAGAGCCGCCATTTCGCCCCATTGGTCAGGATGCCCCAGCGAAGCGTTCCGCTGGTAATATCGTCGATGCGCCGCAGATAGCGCAGCATCTGGGTCGAGGGGGCGGTCTCCTCACCGCGCTTGCCGGACCGGCGGTCGAGCGGGCGGCCCCAGCGTTTGGATTCGACGACGGCGCGGCCAAACTCGTAGCGTTTCCATTCCTCTGGGTGGGTGTTCGCCTTGGTCTTGGTGTCCGCGTCTTTGAACAAAAGCCCGTCTGGCACGTCCTCGCGGCCTTTCGGGGAAAGGTTTTGCTGCCGTAGGCTGTCAGTCCAGCCAAGTGCTTCGAGAACCGGCCAGATCAGATCGTCTTCGGTCTGGCTCTCGTTGGGGGTTAGGTTGATTGGAAACCGCTCGAAACTCGCCCGAACGGTTTTTTCAAACGCGTTGAGGTCCTCCTCGGAAACCGTGTGCCACTCAGGATTTCTCTGAATGGAGTCCGTCAAAAAGTCTGACGTAAACAAACTGCCCTGGTTGACGAACTCACTGCCCAAATCGAGAAATCCTTGCGGTTTTTCGTTAGTTTAGCAGGAGCGCGTTGGTCGCGCACTCGCAAATATCAAAGCCTGCGGTTCATGGCAGCTCACGGCTCATATGGGAAGATCAGGCACTTTCTTCGTACGGCACGTATCTCAAGTTTGCGCCGTCCACCTGATCAAAGCCATCGGACCATCTGGTACGGCGCATGCCGCAGATCCACTGGAACACGACGCCGACCTCGACATCTTCACCGTTCACTGTCGCCCAAATGACTTCTACGGGGTAACCCGCATAATTCTTCATGCTCTACTCCTGACCTCCATTTGGTCGGAGCCGCAGTTATCAGGTGGCAGGTAGATACCTGTACCTATATATGCGCAGCCAACACAAAACGGAGTTTACTAACTTGCTTTACAGGCCTCTACATATTGCGCTCTTTCTGGGCGCGGCTTCATCCTCCGTCGCGGCCGAGTGGGAGGTCGGCTTGTCGCGAGGTCTGGAGACCTATGCTGCGACTGCAAACGACGGAACTTTGCTCTTAGTTTGCGACCCTGACCGTGTCTACAACCCAAACGTGAGCCATGCGTATTTTTTATCGCGTTTTGACGATGACAAAGCGCCACAACGAATTGTCTTTCTTGCGGCGGCCGGCGAGCAGGCTGCCTTCTCTGTGCAGGACGGAATCGCAACGCAACGTGATGCTGATCCTGCCGAATGGGCACAGCTCATCGACATGATCGAGGCGGGCGGTCAAATCGCTGTCGTGACTGCTCGAGATGCCTTTACGCTGGATCAGGACGCGCTGCCCGGACTTCGATGTCGCTGATCTTTTGGGCGAGTTCGTCGATCGAGGATCTCAGCAGCGCCTTGCCGATGGCGGATAACAGTTGTGTCGCCCCGTAGACGTTGAGCGGGTCATCAATGCTCGTCTGCAACGCCGCCACATGGGTGGCATCGAGCCTGATCATCGATTTCATGAAGGGGGCACCGGTGCCTTTGGGCTCGGCCAGGCGTGGTCGTGCAGCCGAGGCAACCTCATGCCAGGTCGCTGTGTCGCGCAGTTTTTGAATGCGGGCGCGAACCGCTTTGATCAAGGCACGCCGAACGTAGTCCGGGTCAAGGCCAGATCGCTCTGCCAGCGCATCAATACGTGCCTGATCCTCAGCCCCGATGCGCACGTAATAGGTTCGAGACTGCCCTTCGGCGCTATTGCTGCAAGCATCATTCGCCAACGGCTGGGTAGATACCCCCGAGTTGATGCGCGCCGTTTCAGCCTTGGCCGCCTTGTCCCATTTCCGGGGTTCTTTCTTGTCCACCGAATTTGCCGCTGGGCCTTCTGTCGTGACCGCTGCCGCCGCACTCTGATCTAAAGCTGCATATTTCGTGGCGCTCGTGGCGAACTGCCGCGACCGTGCCAGCCTGTCTTCGTTCGAGACAGCGGTCCTGGACCGGTTTGGAATCTTCCTAGCCATTGGCGGCGTCCACCATAGCCTCGATGTCACAAAGGACGTCGCCGCACAGTGTCAGGGCCGAGGAAAGATGCCCTGCCTGCAACCTATGGCGCAGATCCTGTTCATAAATATCCCGCACGTATCCCAGCGGTCCGGTCAGCGGCATGCGCTGGATCGCGGCGAGGTGGGGCACCGGCGTTGGTAGGAGCGGCAGGGTTGAAATCACCTCGAAGACCTCGAGGTCCTGCCGGTGCACCCTGCGTTTTGCCGCATCACGCTCAAAGTCATCGCCTGCGATCACGAAATCGATCGCGCGTTTGTCCGCGTTCATCAACACCGCAGAAAACAGCGGGGCGGGGTCGTCCAGCCCGAGGGTCTCGATCATGCGAATGACCCATGTCAGGGTTTTCAGGGCCGCCACGAAATCCGACTGTACCGGCACAGCCGGCACCAGGATCATGTCGCAGGCCAGCGCCAGTGTTTCGGTGTCGGGGTGTTCGCCGGGGCGGGTGTCGATCAGAACCAGATCCACACCTTCAGCCTCAAAGCCGTCCAGCGCGTGGTAAAGGCCTTCAACGGTCTCGGGGGTATCGGCCACGGTCAACCCTGTGGGCCATGGAAGGCGTGGCAGATCACCGAAGTCGGCGCGCGCGCTTTTTGATTCCCATTCGAGGATCTGCTTGTCAGCATCCGCATCCATGACGTGCACACGGCGGCCGCGTGCCAGCATGGCGGACGCAAGCATCTGTATGAGGGTTGTCTTTCCCGAACCGCCCTTCGCGGATATGGCCGTCACAACAAGCATTCAACGTCTCCATAACGTATATCTTGATCCGTTATGGCGATGCCTCGGGATGGCGTCCAGACCTTGAGCGATACAGGCGGTCAACTTTTGGGTCAGAACAATCTGCAGCTGCTGAGGCGATCTGCTGTTGCTGCAATCATCGGCGTACGCGTTTAGTATCCACGCCCTGGAGCAAACCCTCCGACTTCCAGTCGGACGCTGCTTCAGCGTGAAAGAATCGTGTTATGATCGTACCCTCA
>MRWG01000933.1_pt1 | contig 22955 bp, 18 predicted proteins | sample 1013341 | NCBI WGS metagenome assembly MRWG01 (sample SAMN06117577, study PRJNA244670) | biofilm metagenome | biome: Water; feature: Cathode Biofilm; material: Biofilm; isolation source: microbial consortium enriched at the cathode of a solar microbial fuel cell | place: USA: District of Columbia ... | reverse complement strand
TGGAGGTGGTGACGCGGGAGGAGCTTCCGGGGCGTCTGGCGGGGCTGCTGGAGGACGCGTCGGCCCGGTCGGCCCTGCGGGTGCGCGGGTGGGAGGCGATCCGGGGCCAGCAGGGGGCGGCGGCTCGGCACGCCGGGCTGCTGATGGCGTTGGCGCGGGGTGAGCACCCCGGTTTTCACTCCCCCTGATCGCGTCGCCCGGGGTTCGGTCCTACGATCGCGCCTGCGCGGCAGCGTGGGCGTGCGAGAGTGCGCCGGTTTGCCGGGGGCGTAGCTCAATCGGTAGAGCAGCGGCCTTTTAAGCCGTTGGTTGTGGGTTCGAGTCCCCCCGCCCCTACTTGAGAGCGCTCGGATGGAGCGCACGCCGGACGTGTTGGGACCCGCAACGGACGCGGGCGTCGGGCGATGAGCCGGTCCGGGATGGAGTGAGCCGGAACGTGAGTCAGGTCAGCCAAGGCGTTGCAACGGAGCCCGCGGTGATCGTGGTCCACGGGACGTGGTCCGGCGGACGCCTCCACCTCTGGGGAGAGTCGGGCGATGCGTTCGGCTCGTCGGGGGAGGGGGGCGAGGGGGTCCATCCGTTCGGCGCCGACGCCGAGTCCCTGGCCCGGGCCATCGGGGTGCGGGAGGGAGAGTCGAGCGAGATCGAGCTGCGGCTGCCCGTGATCGGGTCGAGCCCGGCGCCGAGCCACGAACTGGCTCTGGCCCTTGGTCGGTCGGCCGAGGGTGAGCGTCCCGACGGGCTCGGGGTCTTCCGGACGCCGACGCGTTCGTTTGACGCGAGCGAGGCCGCGGCGGTGCTCGAACTGCTCTGCGATGACGAGCTGGGGGAATCGACGGGGCGGGCGTCGCTGGGCGCGTCGGTGGGGTACCTGGCGATGGTGGCGCGTCTGGCGCGTCACCTGCTCGGGCGTCACCGGTTCGTCCCGATGGCGTGCCAGGACGGTTCGGGCAAGCTGACCGGGGCGTGGCGCGGATGGATGGGTGACGAGGCGAGCGCCGAGCGGGCGGCGGCGCTCTGCCTGGCGGCGCCCCCGGTGGTGCGCGCCGTGGTGGACGAGAACGAGCACCGGGCGTGGGACATCATCGAGGAGATGGTGGGGGCGCTCATCAACGCGGCGTGTCGGCGGGTGCTGATCGGCGAGGAGATGACCGACACGATCGAGGGCCAGAACCCCGAGGAAGACCCCCAGGTCGCGTGGCTGACGGGGCTGCTGGGGGGCGAGGTGAAAATGCCCGTGCCCGCGGCGCAGCGCACCGAGGTGGCCCGGCGCATCAAGCGCTGGATCGGGGCGCTCGAGGAACGCGGGCAGAGTTCGACCTGGCGGTTGTGCTTCCGCCTCAACGAGCCGCTCGACGAGGATCTGCCGGAGAACCTCGACGACACGAGCGGGCAGCTCGACTGGTCGGTGAGCTTTTACCTGCAGTCGCAGGAGGACCCGAACGTCGTGGTGGAGGCGGCGGATATCTGGCTGCTCAGCCGCGACCGGGTGACGATCGAGGGGTACGCGCTCGAATCGCCGCAGGAGCTGCTGCTGGGTGAGCTGGGGCGGGCCAGCCGTCTGTACAAGCGGCTCGAGTCGGCGCTGAGCGAGAGCGAGCCGATCGAGGCGTCGCTGACGACGCGCCAGGCGTACGAGTTTCTGCGCGAGGTCAAGCCCGTGCTGGTTGAGCAGGGGTTCGGGGTGGACGCCCCGGTGTGGTGGGACTCGCCGGTGGGTCGCCTGGGCGCACGGTTGCGGATCGACTCGGGGGAGTTGGAGCCCGATGCGGGTGAAGGCGCCGGCGTCGCGGCGGGGTCACAGATCGGGCTCTCGGCCCTGGTGGGGTATCACTGGGAGATCGCGATCGGGGACACGACCCTGACCCTGCACGAGTTCGAGCAGTTTGCGAGCAAGTCGAGCCCGCTGGTGCGTGTGGGGGGCAAGTGGGTGGAGATCCGCCCGGAGGACGTGAAGAACGCGATCCGGTTCATCAAGGAGAACCCCGGGGGGCAGATGCCGCTCTCGGAGGCGATGGGCCTGGCGTTCGCGTCCGACGCGAGCCAGACGGGCGTGCCGGTGGTGGGGCTGGAGGCGACGGGGTGGGTCTCGGACCTGTTGGGCGGCTCGGACGAGAAGGCGAAGGTGGAGCTGCCGCAGCTTCGCACGCCGGACGGCTTCCACGGGACGCTGCGGCCGTACCAGGAGCGGGGGTTCAGCTGGCTGGCGTTCCTGGAGCGGTTCGGGCTGGGGGTGTGCCTCGCGGACGACATGGGTCTGGGCAAGACGATCCAGTTGCTGGCGTTGCTGGTGCACGAGCGTGAGGCGGCCGAGCGCGCCGGGGAGGCGGTGGACCCGACCCTGCTGGTGGCGCCGATGTCGGTCATCGGGAACTGGATGCACGAGACGAAGCGCTTCGCGCCCGGGCTGAAGGTGCTGATCCACCACGGGGTGGAGCGTCTGACGGGTGACGCGTTGGTGGCGGAGGCCGAGTCGAGCGATCTGATCGTGACGACGTACGCGCTGACGCACCGTGACCGGGAGACGCTCGAACGGGTGCGTTGGGGGCGCATCGTGCTCGATGAGGCGCAGTTCGTGAAGAACCCGCAGGCGAAGCAGTCGCAGGCGGTGCGGGCGATCGAGGCGCCCAAGCGGATCGCGCTGACGGGCACGCCGGTCGAGAACCGGCTGAGCGAGCTGTGGTCGATCATGGACTTCCTCAACCCCGGTTTCCTGGGGACGGTGGGGAACTTCCGCAGGCGGTTCGCGGTGCCGATTGAGCGGTACCACGACCAGGGCAAGAGCGAGCGTCTGCGGGCGCTGGTCCGCCCGTTCATCCTGCGCCGGGTCAAGACGGACCCGAACGTGGTCTCGGACCTGCCGGAGAAGATCGAGAGCAAGGAGTACTGCCACCTCACGAGCGAGCAGGCGTCGCTCTACGAGAGCTGCGTCAAGCGGATGCTCTCCGACGTGGATCAGAGCGAGGGCATCCACCGGCGGGGCGTGGTGCTCGCGGCCCTCATCCGCCTGAAGCAGATCTGCAACCACCCCTCGCAGATGCTCAAGGACCACGACTTCGCCTCGGCCCGCCCGGCGGACCCGACCCGGTCGGGCAAGTGCGTGCGTCTGCTTGAGCAGCTTGACGAGGCCCTCTCCGAGGGCGATCAGGCGCTCGTCTTCACGCAGTTCCGCCAGATGGGGCACCTGCTCGCCTCGATGCTGCGTCACGAGCTTGGGCGTGAGGTCATGTTCCTGCACGGCGGCACGCCGCAGGGACAGCGCCAGAAAATGGTCGAGCAGTTCCAGTCGGGGGACAACAATGCGCCGATCCTGCTCCTCTCGCTCAAGGCGGGCGGCGTGGGCCTGAACCTGACGGCGGCGACCCACGTGTTCCACTACGACCGGTGGTGGAACCCCGCGGTGGAGAATCAGGCGACGGACCGGGCGTACCGCATCGGGCAGACGCGAACGGTCCAGGTGCACAAGTACGTCGTGCGGGGCACGCTCGAGGAGCGCATCGACGAGATGATCGAGAGCAAGACGGAGCTGGCGGAGAACATCATCGGCGCCGGCGAGCGTTGGCTCACCGAGCTGGACACCGACCAGCTGCGTGACATCCTCACGCTCCGCGCCGACGCGGTGGGGGACGAGGCCTGAGATGACCAGCAACCCCACCCAGCCCCCCCCCGGCCAGCCCTTCCGGCGCGAGACCAAGGTTCCGATCAACCCCCGGCGGGTGCGCGGGGGCGTGCGCCTCAAGACCAAGGAGGGGGAGCCTTGGGAGAGCTGGATCGCCGAGCGGCTCTTCCGGGTGGTCGAACTGAACGCCTCGGGGGAGGCGCTGCGGGAGGGGCTTGAGTACGCCCGTGGGGGGCAGACGCGTCGGATCGAGATCGAGGATGGCTTTGCGAAGGCTTCCGTGCAGGGACGCGCGACCCGCCCGTACCGCGTGAGCGTGGGGCTCCGCCGGTTCACCGACGAGGACCGGGAACGCGTGATCGGGGCGATGAGCGACCAGGCGATCTACGCGGCGAAGCTGCTGGCGGGGGAGCTGCCCACGAACATCGAGGACGTGCTGGCGCCGCTGGATCTGCGACTTTTCCCGGTGGACGCGGGGGAGTTCGAGATCACGTGCACGTGCAAGGAGGCGAACAAGCCGTGGTGCAAGCACGCGGTGTGCGCCGCGTCGCTGATGTGCGAGCGTCTGGGTGAGAACCCGATGCTGATGTTCTCGATTCGGGGCCTGGACGGGGCGGAGCTGATCGAGCGTCTGCGGGAGCGTCGGGTGCTCGCCGGGCGCGGGTCGCGCCCGGGCGACCTGTATACGCCGCGGGCGCCGGGGGCGAGCGACGAGGCCTCGCCGGCGTTGGAGGAGTGCCTGGAGCATTTCTGGGAGGCGGGGCCGGAGCTGGGCTCGATCCACCTGCCGATCGAGAAGCCGGACGTGGGGTACGTGCTGCTGCGTCGCCTGGGGCCGAGCCCCTTCCCGGAGGCCCGGTTCCCGCTCGTGGGGCTGCTGGCGACGTGCTACGAGATCATCGGACAGAGCGCCCTGGAGGAGCCGATCGGGCGTCTGGGGGCGGGGGCGAGCGAGGAGGAGAGCGGATCGTCCCCCGAGGATGAGGAATCGGGTGAGGGCGAGGACTGACCGACGCGGCGGGGGGCGCTAGGATTGGGAGCATTGCGGAGCCGAGCGTGACGGAACCCGGGGTTGGCCCGGGCGAGGCGCGTTCATGGGTCCCCTCTTGTGCCGGGCGAGCCGATCGAGGCGCGTCCCGGTCGCGGCGACGGGGGATCCCGCTCCAAGTCCGCCAACGGGCGGGCGATTGGCGCCGCGGACCCGGTCGTCCCTCTTCGGGCGTCTTGGCCGCGACGAAACGGTTCGAGACGTCGTCCCGGAGAGCCGGGGCATCAACAACGGAGAGGACGCGACGCGCGTCGGCAGGCAAGATTCCGATCCACTGCCCGATGGTGTAATTGGCAACACAGCTGTTTTTGGTACAGCCATTCCAGGTTCGAGTCCTGGTCGGGCAAGTTTCCGCCAAAGCCACGCGCAAGTCGCCCCGGGGCGATGACGAGCACCAACCACAACGCGAGCGCACCGTCGGCGATCATTCTTGCCGCGGGCAAGGGCACCCGGATGAAGTCCGACCTGCCCAAGGTCTGCCACCCGATCGGGGGGCGGGCGATGGTGTGCGCGGTGGTGGACGCCTGCCTGCAGGCGGGGGTGGGCAGGATCGTCGTCGTGGTGGGGTACAAGCAGGAGCTGGTGCGCGAGGCGCTCGCCTCGTACGCGGACCGCGTCGAGTTCGCGGTGCAGGACGAGCAGCTCGGCACCGGGCACGCGGTGATGTGCGCTCGCGGGGCGTTCTCGGGCGATTCCGGCGGGGACGTCTTCGTGCTCTGCGGGGACGGGCCGCTGATCCGGGCCGAGACGCTCGAGACGGTGCTGGCGCGTCACCGGGGCTCGGGGGCGAGCGCGACGCTGGCGACCAGCGTGATCGAGGACCCGAGCGGGTACGGGCGTGTGGTCCGGGACGAGCAGGGGCGGTTCGAGCGGATCGTCGAGCAGAAGAACGCGACGAGCGAGCAGTTGGCCATCCGCGAGGTGAACCCGAGCTACTACTGCTTCGATCGTGACGAGCTGTTCGGGGCGCTCGACCGGCTCGGTCGTGACGGGGTGAGCGGCGAGTACTACATCACAGACGTGCCGCAGATGCTCCGCGAGGCGGGCAGGGTGGTGGAGGTGATCGAGGCGGTCCCGGCGGAGGACGTCTTGAGCATCAACACGCCGGAGCAGCTGGCGGAGGTGGACCGGGTCTTTTGCTCGAGGGCGAGCGGGGTAGCAGACGGAGACGCTTCATGAACGGCGAACTCTCGAACGAGCTGAAAGTCTTTGCGGGGCGGAACAGCAAGGACCTGGCCCAGAAGGTCTGCGCCCAGATGGATATCCCGCTCGGGGATGCGCGCACGAGTCTGTTTCCCGATGGGGAGATCTTCGTCAAGCTCGAGGAGGACGTCCGCGGGCGGGACTGCTACGTGATCATCTCGACCTGTCAGCCGGTCAACGACAACCTGATGGAGCTGCTGGTCTTCACCGACTGCCTCAAGCGGGCGAGCGCCAAGCGGGTGACGATCGTGACGCCGTACTTCGGGTACGGGCGCCAGGACCGGAAGGACGAGGGGCGCGTGCCGATCACGGCGAAGCTGGTGGCGAACCTGATCACGGGCGCCCGGGCCGATCGGGTCATGGCGATCGATCTGCACGCGGCGCAGATCCAGGGCTTCTTCGATCTGCCGATGGATCATCTGTCGGCGACCCCGGTGTTCCTCGAGTACTTCGAGACGATCCGGGAGGAGATGGCGGACCTGTGCCTGGTCAGCCCGGACGTCGGGAATGTGAAGGTCGCCGAGGGGCTGGCGAACCTGCTCGACGGGGACCTGGCGATCATCAACAAGCAGCGGATCTCCGGGACGGAGGTCAGCGTCGGGAACATCATCGGCTCGGTGAAGGGCAAGTCGGTGCTCATGTTCGACGACATGATCTCGACCGCCGGGACGATCTGCGAGGCGGCGCAGCTGGTCATGGACAAGGGGGCCGAGCGAGTGATCGCGGCGGCGACGCACCCCGTGCTCGCGGGCATGGCGATGGAGCGCCTGGCCGATTCGCCCATCGAGAAGCTGGTCGTCACGGACACGATCCCGTGCGGCCAGCGCTGCGAGCCGATCCGAGACAAGCTCGTGCAGCTGAGCGTCGGTCCGCTGCTCGGCGAGGCGATCAAGCGGATTCACCAGAACCAGTCGGTCAGCGCCCTGTTCTCCCGCACCGCGGGGATGAAGCGCTAGACCCGGAAAGCGAACACAAGAACACGCACACACTCACGATCTGGAGAATGAAACAATGAGCGATGAGACCTACACCCTTGTGGCCAAGGCCCGTGAGCGAACCGGCTCACGCTACTCCAAGCGCATCCGCGAAGCGGGGGGGCTCCCCGCGGTGGTCTACGGGCGTGGCAAGGACCCGGTGAGCATCACGCTGGACGCGAAGGAAACCATCTCCCACATCGCCAAGGGCGAGAAGGTCTTCGAGCTGACGCTCGACGGCTCGGACGCCCGCCAGCATGTGATCGTCAAGGACCTGCAGTACGACTACCTCGGGACGAACATCGTCCACGCCGACCTGGCGCGGATCGAGCTGACCGACCGGGTGGACGTGTCGGTCCCCCTGCACCTGGTCGGCGACGCGCCGGGGCTGCGGACGTCCGGCGCAATCATGACGCACCCGGTGACGCAGCTCGAACTCAACGTTCTGGTGACGAACCTGCCCGACTTCATCGAGGTGGACGTCTCGGAGATGCAGGCGGGTGACGTGATCCACGCGGGCGATGTGAAGCTGCCCAAGGACACCATGAAGCTGCTCTCCGACCCGGAAGGCGTCGTGGCGCACGTGGTCGTGCAGGCCGAGGGCGCCGGCGACGGCGAGGAGGCCGAGGTCTCGGGCGACGCCGCCCAGCCGGAGGTCCTGGGTGAGAAGAAGGACGAGGGCGGCGAGGGCTGAGGCCCGAGCCGCGGAGTGATCCGACGTGAAGCTGATTGTGGGACTTGGAAACCCGGGGCTCGAGTATGAGCGGACCAGGCACAACGCCGGGTTCATGGCGATCGACGAGCTGGCCAGGCGCCACGCCGTCGGCGCGGTCCCGCGGTCCAAGTTTCACAGCGCGATTCTCGACGCGAGCATCGGCGGGGAGAAATGCCTGCTGATGAAGCCCACGACCTACATGAACAGATCGGGGCTCAGCGTCGGGGAGGCGGTCCGCTTCTACAAGCTCGAGCCGGGCGAGGACATGCTCGTGCTCGTGGACGAGGTGGCCCTCCCCGTCGGGGAGGTGCGCCTGCGCCCCTCCGGCTCACCCGGGGGGCACAACGGGCTGGCCGACATCGACCGGGCGCTGGGCGGGGCGGACTACCCCCGTCTGCGCATCGGGGTCGGCGCGGTCCCCAAGTTCATGAACCGGGCGGACTGGGTTCTGTCGCGGTTCATGAGCGAGGAGAAGGCGGACGTGGAGCGTGGCGTCAAGGCCGCGGCGGACGCCACCGAGATGGCCCTGTCCAAGGGACTGGACGCGGCGATGAACTCGTTTAACCGGAAGATCGCTCAGCCGCAGAAGCCGGCGGGCGATGCGTCGAAACAGGGCGGGACGACCGAGCCCCGCACCGACGCTGAAACGACAAACAACGACACGAAGATCGATCAGAAGACTGGAGACAAGGCATGACACAGACCGCCGAGAAGACGAACGCGTACGAGGTGATGTTCCTGACCAGCCAGGGGACCGCGGCCGACCTGCAGGGGTTGGTCGAGCACCTGGGTGAACTTTTCAAGCGCTCCGGGGCGGAGATCATCTCGCTCCGCAAGTGGGACGAACGCCGCCTGGCGTTCCCGATCGAGACGCAGAAGCGCGGCGTCTACTTCCTGGCGTACGTGAACATGCCCGTTGACGGGCCGGCGCAGCTGGAGCGTGACTGCGTGATCTCCGAGAAGATCATGCGGGTGCTGATCACCAAGGCCGACCACCTGACGCTGGACGAGATGACCGTCCACGACAAGCGGGACGAGCTGGCGACCGAGGCCAAGCTCAAGGCCGAGCAGGGCGAGGCCGGCGAAGAGCGCCGCTCGGGCGTCTCGCTGGGCGCCCCGGTGGCCCCCGCGGCGCCGGAGGCGCCCAAGAGCGACGAGCAAGCCCCGGCGGCGGAGGAGGCTCCGGCCGAGACCACGCCCGAGGCTTCCGAGGGCTGAGCGGCGGATCTCGCTGTCGGTTGCCCCTGCGGGGGTAGGAGCCTGATAGGATAACCCGAGCGCCGACGCCCCAACGCGGGCGGGCGCGATGGGAGGTATCGCATGGCCGGGAACGTCAACAAGGTCTTTCTGATGGGCAACCTGACGCGCGATCTGGAGATGCGCGCTCTGCCCAGCGGGATGAACGTGGGCAGCTTCGGGATCGCCGTCAACGAGCGGTTCAAGTCCAAGGACGGCGAGTGGCAGGAACGCGCCAACTTCATTGACTGCGAGATCTTCGGCGCCCGGGCCGAGGCCATGGCCCGCTACCTGGGCAAGGGCTCCCCGGTCTTCCTCGAGGGCCGGCTCCGCCTGGATCAGTGGCAGGACAAGCAGGGCCAGAACCGCTCCAAGCTCAAGGTCGTGGTTGACAACTTCGAGTTCGTCGGCGGCGGTCGCGATGGGCAGGGCGGTGGCGGCGGTGGGGGGGGCGGCTCTCGCCGGTCCCAGGTCAGTGTCCCCGACGACGCCCCGGCCATCGATCACGACGACATCCCGTTCTGATCGCGCCTAGCCTTTCCACCCGCCCGGGATCGATCCCGGGCGGCTCACGCTGGGGCCTGCCCGCCGACGTCGGCGGATTCGCGGGCTCCTCAACTGCCCGCCCTGACTCCGGGGCGGGACCAGGACAGCGAAGGAGGCCATCATGGCCAAATCGATCAAGCTGCTGCTCACCGAGAACGTGGACAACCTCGGCATCGTCGGGGACGTCGTCAACGTCAAGATCGGGTACGCCCGCAACTACCTGCTCCCGCGTGAGCTGGCGACCGAGCCCAACGAGGAGCTGCTCGCCCAGCTCGCCGACAAGCGCAAGAAGGCCGAGGAAGAACTCGCCGCGCTGCGCAAGCGTCGTGAGGCGCTGATCGGCAAGCTCGAGGGCATCGAGATCACGATGGAGCGGGCCTGCAACGACCAGGGCCACCTCTACGGCTCGGTGACGCAGCACGACATCGCGGCGGGGCTCAACGAACTCGGCTACGCCGTCAAGCCGCGTGAGGTCCGCCTGGCCCACACCATCAAGCGTCTCGACGCGTACGACGTCACCGTTAAGTTCGACTCGGACCTCGAGGCGACCATCAAGCTGCACGTCGTTCCCGACCGTGAGATGGATTCGGACGACCGCGACGAGATGGAGTTCGACAACGAGGGCAACCTGATCGAGAAGAAGCCCGAGCGCAAGTCCAACGAGGCGACCGCGGAGGCGACCGAGGCGCCCGCCGAGGGCTGATCGCCGACAACGCACCGCGTTCCAAAATCAAAGCCGCCCCCGCGATCGTCGCGGGGGCGGTTGTCGTTGGTCAATCGTCTTGCTTCGCAGTGGGGGGGGCGACGCCCCGAGATCACTCGGCCTCGAACGTCGGCTCGAAGGTGAGGATCACCTTCTCGTCGCCGAAGATGAAGTGCTGGATCTCGGCGCCCTTGCTCACCAGGAAGAGCAGGCGCAGGCTCTGGTCCGAGCGGGCCCGGGAGAGGGTCTTGGGCAGCTCGGTCAGGCTCTCGATCGTGTCCGAGGGCGTGAACCGGATCCAGAGGCCCTCGGCGTCCTCGTAGACCCAGCCGACGGCGTCGTAGAGGTTCCCGTTGGTGTCCACCAGACGGGGCGTCAGGGTCGCGTCGAGTGAGCGGATGACCGAGCCGAGCAGGTTGGCGGGCATGTCCTCGCCGGAGGCGATGATCTGCACAAGGGCCTGATCGGAGGCAATGCCAAAGTCGCTCACCCGGAAGTTCCGCTCGCTGCTGCGTCCCGCGTTGGACTCCTCCGCGGAGAAGGCGCCGCTCCCGCCCACGATCGCGTTGTCGTTCTCGCGATCGACCTGCAGGCCGCGGGTGGCGGTCTGGCGGTCGAGGGTGTAGCCCAGGCGGGTGGTGACGGCGATGCCGGGAGGCGTGGCCTGGCGACTGATGGACTTGGAGACGCCCGACCCGTCCACGATCACCGCGTCGGATTCGTCGAGGGTGAGTTCGGTGCTCCCCTTGATGAGGGCGCCCGAAGTGATCGCGGCGTCACGCCGGGCGACCGAGGGGAAGGCGCGGGGTTCGCCGGCGGGCTTCTCACGCAGGTCCACCCGGGCGTTCTTCACCGTCAGCCCGATCGGCTCGTACCCGGTGGGGAGGAGGAACTCGAACGCCATGGTCACGGTGGAGGCCCCACCCACGGAGGCGATGTAGACCTCCTCCGCGTCGTAACGCCAACGCCCGAACGCCTCGCCGTCCCGTGAGTCGGCGCGGCTGACGGCGGCGATCGGGAAGATGGTCATCGAGCGGGGGCCGTCGGTCGCGTCGTTGGTCTTCTCCGCGACCAGGTGGATCTGCCCGTTGGACATGAGCACCTGGGCGCCCTTGGAGTCTTCCTTCGCGCCCGACTTGAAGTCGATGACGTACCCGACGAGCTGGCCGGTGCTGATCGAGGCGCCGTCGATCGTCTCGTACCCCTGGGGGGTCTCGTCGAAGGTGTCGGTGAGCAGGTCACGGACCGGGGTGCTCGCTTCGCCGACCGTGTAGACGCGGCTGAGGGAGAAGTCGTCGAGATTGAAGGTGTTGCGTCCCGAGCCGTTCTTCGGGCTCAGGCGGGAGGCGAAGCCGGTGAGTTCGACGTTCGGGCGCCACTTGGCCAGCGGCTCGCTGGTCGCCAGCGTGTTCTCGCTCATGGCGCCGTAGAGCTTGGAGACGATGGAATCGACGGGAAGCCAGAGCGTGTCCTTGCGGACGATGCTCCCGTTGCGGTTGTCCGAGTAGTAGGCGGGCTGGTACCCGAGGAAGCCGGTGCTCAAGCGCATGTAGCTGATGCTGATGACGAGCACGCCGACCGCGATGGTCGAGGCGGCAAGCCCGCAGATCAGACCACCCGCGTAATCCACCGCCGAGGCCTGCGTCACGTTCGCCGTGATGAGCTTGTCGGTGATCAGACGGAGCACGACCACCGCGACGACGAAGGGGATCAGCAGCCCGAGCCCCCAGCTCATGCCGTGCAGGAATCGGGCGAACCCGGATGAGGGGACGGCGCCGAGGATCATGCCCCCGATCAGCTCCCAGAACGCAAAGGCGAACGCGCCCGCGGCGACGGTGCAGAGCAGGTGCAGGAAGGCGCTGAAGAACCCCCGGGTCATCCAGAGGTAGGCCAGCCCGAGCACAAGGGCGACGACGATGAGGTTGAACACGATCAGCATGGCTGACTCCGGGGTCTCAAGAGACGCGGTCGCGACTCGGGCTTAGCTCGTGGGCGTGGGGGCGGGCTTCTTCTTGGCGGGCTTGGGGCTCGACGACGCGGTCACGCGCATGACCTCCTCGATGCTGGTCACGCCCTCGACCGCCTTGCGCAGCGCCGCCTGCTGGATGGACGGACGCTGCGTCTTGCGTAGCGCGTTGCGCAGCCCGATCCAGTCCTGCTTGGCGACCAGTCCGCGCATCTCGTCATCCAGGCGATATACCTCGAAGACGCCGGTCTGTCCGACGTAACCGAGTCCTTGGCAGACGGGGCACGGCTCGGGCTTGTTGCGGATGAGCACCTGCCCGCCCTTCTTGTGCAGCTGCTTGACCTTGTCCGCCGGGAGGCCCAGCTTCTTCAGGATCTCGGGCGGCGGCTGGTAGGGCACGCGGCAGTTCTCGCACAGCTTGCGGAGCAGACGCTGCGCCACCAGGCCGGTCAGGCCCTCGCCCGCCAGCTTCGCGTCGCCCACCGCCTTGACCCACACCTGCGCCGCGGCCAGCGCCCCCTCGCCCTTGATCGAGACGTACACCCTCGACCGGCTCAGGTCCGCCTTGGCAATCTCCTTGGCCGTCTCGACGTCCGGAAGCTCCATCACACTCACGATGTCCGGATCACGCCGGAGCACGGAGCGAACGGTGGAGGCGAAGTCCGGGCCGTCCTCGCTCGGCTTGTACTCGATCTGACGCACGCCCTCGAGTTCGTCCTCTTTCTCGACCTCCACGGTCTGGACGTTCTGCGTGTAGGCGTCGTGGAGGTTGAGCACGGCGTACCCGGTGGTGGTGCGACCGTGGTCGTTGGGCGCCGCGAGCAGAACCACGCCCCCCTCGACCTTGCCCATCTCACGCATGTCCTCGAGCTGCTGATCGAGCAGGCCAAGGTCCTCGATGGCCCGGCGGACGGCCTTGTCCGGGTCGAACATCATGGTGAGGCGCATGCCGTTCTTCGAGCCGCTGGTGGTGATCTTGACGCCCGTCTCGCCCACGCCGCCCGAGACCTTGATCTTGCCCGAGAGCTTCCGCCGCCGGTCCTTGAGATCCAGCCCGGCGCACGACTTCCAGAAGTCGATCAGGGCGAGGGCGTCGGGGGTGGGGATCGGGTCGCCCGGCTGGCGGACGCCGTCGATCAGGTACGAGGCCGCGTACGTTGACTCGCTCGCGGGCGCGAAGTCCACCTGCGAGGCGCGGACCTGGCTGGCCTTGATGAAGATCTGCTCGGCGTTGGCGCGGACGGCATACTCGGGCGAGTCCTTCTGCGGGGGCTGCACCGCCATGCCCGACGAGTTCTTGATCTCGAGCTGCACGCTCGCCTGCTGCTTCGAGGCGGCCCGGGCCTCGCGGGCCTCGGTGATGCTCGAGAAGTCCAGGCTCAGGCGGTGCTTCTCGGGAACGCGCTCGTCGCGGTTCGTGATCGCCACGAACAGCCCGATGTCGAGCCCCAGAATGACGAGCACCGCCAGGAACCCGGCGAGGAACCCCCCGATCCCGGGCACCGGCATCAGGAAGCCGGCGACCAGCGCGATCAGGCCGGCGATGAGGTGGATGGCGTTCCACTTCTCGCGGCCCAAAAAGAACCGGGCGGCGTGCTTATCGAACACGTTGGCGATCAGCCACGACCATCCGACGAACGGCGCGAAGAGGATCAACGCCTTCCACCAGGAAACAAGCTGGTGGGCGGAGTCGCCCAGCGTGAGCAGCCCGGCGCCGGACGCGGGGCTGATGGTCATGATCATGGGTTCAGAGAGAATGCTCACCGGGTGATCTTCCTGGTGGGGGTGAGGGAGGGTGAGAGGCTCAGGTTACTTGAGCTTCTTGAGCTTCATCATCAGGTCATCGACGTTGGGCGAGTTCTCCTGGGCCACTCGCATGTGGATGTACTCTTCTTCCACGAGCCGCACGAGCGAGTCGTTGAAATCGATCATGCCCACCTGGCGGGCCTCGATTGAGTTGAGCACCTCGCGCAGATCGCCCTCACGCCCGTCGAGAACATACTTCCGCACGACCGCGTTCCCGATGAGAATCTCGAGCGCGGGGATGCGGTGGATGTTCTCGTGCAGGGTGGGGAGCAGCTTCTGGTAGACAAACGCCCGCATCTGGTAGCCCAGGATCTTGCGGACCTGCTCGACCTCCTCCTGCGGGAAGAGGCCGTAGATGCGGCTGAAGGTCTGCGTCGTGCTCGACGCGTGGATGGTTCCGTAGACGAGGTGGCCCGTCTCGGCCGCGTGCAGCGCCGCCTCGAACGTCTCCTGGTCACGCATCTCGCCCACAAGCACGATGTCGGGGTTCTCACGAACCAGGGCGCGGAGCGCGATCTTGAAGTCCAGGCAGTCGATGCCGATCTCACGCTGGTTGATCGTCGCCTTCTTGTCCTCGAAGATGTACTCGATCGGGTCCTCGATCGTCACGATGTGCACGCTCTTGCGGGCGTTGACGTAATCGAGCATCGACGCGATCGTCGTGGACTTGCCCGAACCCGTGACGCCGCAGAGGAGCACGATGCCCTGCGGCTGCATCGCGATGTCGGACATGATCGGGGGAAGGTGCAGCCCCTCAAACGGGAGGATGTTGCTGGTGATGTTCCGGGCCGCGACGGAGAGCTTGCCGCGGGCCTGGAACAGGTTGACGCGGAAGCGGTTCTTCTCGGAATAGTTGTACGCGAAGTCCACCGAACCGAACTTGTGGAGGTCGGCGAGCTGCTCCTCGGTCAGGATGTGCTTGGCGATGTTCAGGAACTCTTCGCCGGTGACCGGGGGAACGTCGAGCGCCTTGAGCTGACCCTTGAGCCGGATCTTCGGCTGCTGCTCCGACTTCATGATGAGGTCGGAGGCCTCGAACTTGATCGTCGCTTTCAGGAAGTCTCCCCAGCGGGTCGCGTGCGGGTCGTGCTTCTCCACCGCGCTCACGTCGAGGCTGACGTGGCCGGTGTGGGTGTCGTCGAGCTTTGCGTCAGATGAGACCGTCATCGCTGGGGCGTCCTCCCATCCGGACCGCTCAGGGGCGGACCGGGCAGTCATGCTCTCTCGAATCCCGCGGGGGCGGGTCAGACATCCTATTCGCACCGCCGGGTCATCTCAGCACTCGGGACGTGCGAATCCTCCGATTCGCACCCCGCCCGCCGGGGTTGCCCGACCGCCTCCCCAAAGAACACGGGCCCGCCCGGAGGCGAGCCCGTGCCAGATCTCAAGTGATCGACACCCGAGCGGGTGTCAAAGTGGGGCGTCACGCCCCTCCCGACTAGCGGGCGCCGACCTCGGCGCCCTCCTGGGCCTCCTCGGGCTCTCGCGTCCCGAGGAAGTTGACCTCCAGCTGCGTGCGGATCTTCTCCATCGCCTTGTTCTGGATCTGACGCACACGCTCCTTGGTCACCCCGATGATCTGCCCGACCTGCTCGAGCGTCATGGGCTTCTCGCCCGTGTCGCTCTCGAGGCCGAAGCGATGCTCGATCACCGTCCGCTCAACGCTCGTCAGCTCGGCGCTGTTGTCCATGACGATGCGCCGGACCTCGTCGGCGGCGTCCTTCTCGAACCCCGCCCGCTTGGTCTCCAGGTAGTCCGACTTCTCCAGCTTCGGGTCGAAGTCGGTCGGGAACCGCTGGCGGTACTTGCTGAGCTTCATCCCCTGGCGGCTGAACGCCTTGAGAATCGCCCGGCAGGCGTACGTCGAGAACTTGAACCCGCGACCGGCGTCGAACTTGTCGACCGCACGGAGCAACGCCATGTTCCCCTCGGACACCAGGTCCGCGAAGTCCACCTCGCTCATCCGGGTCCGCTTGGCCATCGCCAGCACCAGGGCGAGGTTCGTCTCGGCGATCTGCTCCCGGATCCGGTCGGCCTTGCGGTGCCACCACAGCAGCTTCTCGGCCTGCTCGGGCGTCGGCTTCTTCGCCGGGCTCGCCCAGACCTCCTGCTGCAGCTTCCACACCCGGAAACGGGCGTAGTTGAACTGATAGAACAGCACCCGCTCCTCGGCGCCGGTCAGGATCACCTGCTGGGTGCTCTTGACCGTCCGCGACCGCGCGGAGGTGATGTCGTCCATCACCGGGTGGTACCAGGTGGTGTCCGGCTTGGCGACGTCCGGCGCCTCGTCGTAAATGCTCTGCTCGGCGCCCTCCTCACGGAAGACCTCCGAGTCGATAAAGTCCTGCTCCTTGGCGAGGATCTGCGTGAGCAGACGCTCGTCTTCCTGCGACAAGCGCCGGCGAGGCGTCCTCGACGAGCGGGTGCTCGCCGTTCGGGTCACTCCGACCCGATGCCGACGGCGAACCTGCTCGAGCGGACTCGGAGCCTTCTGTGGTCCTTGCTGCGTCATCAAGAGTCCTTCATTCCTTCCCGGATCCCCGCCGAGCCTCCCGCTGGCGACGACCGATTTCGTGTCCATACGTCCGTCGGGCCCAGGAAGTGCGGCCCCGAACGATTCGTTCCTGATTTCTCCCGCCTTCTTTCCGTCGAGGGGGAGTCGATCCTGTCCGTCGGGCCTACGGAGCCCTCCGGTGATCGCGTGCCAAACCTCTCAGCACTTGGTGTCGTGTGTTCGCCGTGGAACCCTGGGATGGATGCCCGATCCCCGCCTGGGCCCCTCTCTGGACGCCCCCGCCGGGTTGCCTGACCCATACCTCCGGATCAGACGCTTTTAGGTCGGGCGGATCCCGCGATCCACGCCTCTACACCTCGATCCCAGCCGTCCTGGCGATCTCGCCTTCATCTTCTTCCATCCAGAACTCATCAGGTTCCGGATTTATTTAGAGTGATTCGAAGGAGAGAGGACTTCGGATCCGTCATCGGTTGCTGGGGCAAGGGCGTCCTGCCTGCCCGACGATTGGCCTGCGAGCGTCTGGGGTGGTTGACCCAATACCTGCCGACGCCTATTCTCGGACGTTCGACGAATGGTCTTTGCGCCGCTCGAACGGCCGGGCCAAGAGTATAGCCGAAACGACATGGGCTTCGCAACCGCCTGCCCCGTGTGTCGTGACGGCTTTTTATGTCTATTCTGTTCGGGATTTATCCGGAAGGAGAGCCTCATGCCCTTCGAACTCCCCGATCTGCCGTACCCCTTCGACGCCCTCGAGCCCCACATCGACGCGCGCACGATGGAGATCCACCACGACAAGCACCACGCCGGGTACGTCGCCAAGGCGAACAACGCCGTCGAGGGCACCAGCCTCGCCGGCGTGGACTGCCCCTTCCAGGCCTGCGCCCGCCTCGGCGAACTCGACGAGAGCCGACGCACCGCCGCCCGCAACAACATCGGCGGGCACGCCAACCACTCCATCTTCTGGGAGATCATGTCCCCCAACGGCGGGGGGCAGCCCTCCGGCCCGCTCGCCGAGGCAATTAACAACGCCTTCGGCTCCTTCGACGGCTTCAAGAAGGCCTTCTCCGACGCCGCCGCCACCCGTTTCGGCTCCGGCTGGGCCTGGCTCTACGTCGACCCGAGCGGGACGCTCAAGGTCGGCTCCACCGCCAACCAGGACAACCCGGTCATGGGCAAGGCGATCGCCGGCATCGAGGGGCGTCCGATCCTGGGCCTCGACGTCTGGGAGCACGCCTACTACCTCAACTACCAGAACAAGCGTCCGGACTACATCGAGGCGTTCTTCAACGTGATCAACTGGGACAAGGTCGGCGAGTACTTCGCCGGCGCGGTCAGCTGACCCCCGTCCCCGACCAAGCCAATGGGTAGGACCGAGCCGGCGTGTTAACGCACCCGGCTCGGTTTCTTTTTCGGGTGGAGCTAGACTCTCTCGATGCCTCGGCGTGTCAAACAGAACTTGCTGCTCACGCTCTGGCTCATCGCGCCCATCGCGGTTCTCGCGCTGATCGTCGGGTGGATCTTCTACTCCTTCCGGGCCGGGCCCGCGATGGACGAGCCGGGTGTCGGCGCCGGCGCCGGGGACACGGGCGGCGCCAACGCGGTGGGGGAGATGTTCCACGACGACGAGAGCAACTCGGAGCCCGATCCGGACGAATAGCCCCCGTCCGATGCGCCTGCCCACACGCAAGATCTGGCGAGCCTTCCCCGAGTTGGATCGCTTTCCCGACGCCCGGTGCGCCCGATATGTCCGAGAGGCAAAGGCCAGGCGGTGGGTCTCTGGCGCCGCGACCGCGCTGCTCATCCCGGTCTTTGTGATCGTCTGGCTCGTGAGTGTGGTGTTCTCGATCGGGCTGATGGATCTGCTTCATCCGGGGGGCGCCGGGCCGGGGGTGTGGGGAACGCTGCTCGCGTTCGCCCTGTTCGCCGGCACGCCGCTCCTGCTCGCGCTGACGCTCCTGTTGATCCGCGACCGTTGGCTGCACGGGGCGATTCGGGCGCGTCTCAATGTCGCCCGCTGCCTGGGCTGCTCGTACAGCCTGCTCGGTCTGGAGCCGGGAGGCAACCGGTTCGTGGTCTGCCCGGAGTGCGGGAAGACCGCGGACCTGACCGACGAGATGCTCGAGCAGATGCGGGAGCTGGGGGCGTCTACGCCTTGACCACCCTCGTCGGCTTGAACCGGCCTTCAAGGATCGCGTCCGGGTCCTTCGCGCCCATCCAGCTCCCGAGCACGTCGCGGTAGACCGACCGGAAGTCGATCTGGAACTTCAGGTCGCCCTGATCCAGGTCGGTCAGCGAGGGATGGCGCCCGATGACGCCCGCGTTGACCATCGGCCCGAGCAGGAACATCGGCGCCGCGGTGCCGTGGTCCGTCCCGCCCGAGGCGTTCTGGCTCACACGCCGCCCGAACTCGCTGAAGCACATGGTGAGCACGCGCCCATCGTTGCCCTGGGCCTTGAGGTCGTCGTAGAAGGCCTTCGTGGCGTCGGCGAACTGTGCGAGCAGCTGCGCGTGCCGCCCGTTGGCGCCCCCCTGGCCCGAGTGCGTGTCGAAGCCCCCGTGCGTCACGTAGTAGACCCGCGTCCGCAGCCCGGAGCGGATCATCGACCCGACCATCTGAAGCTGGCGGGCGAGGTTGGAGTTCGGATACCGCACCAGCGGCTGGCGGGAGACCGCCTGGCGGATCTGGTCGCTGGAGACCTGGGCGTCCAGCGTCGTGCGCATCAGGAAGGCGGCGTTGGAGTGCGGGTCCGTCCCGGGCGCCACGCCCTGCTTGGCGAGTCGTTCGTACGGATCGACCAGCGCGTCGTGTACGTCCTCCCCCATCCAGCGGAACAGGTCCGCCGTCTCGAAGGCCACGGGCTTGATCCGCCCCCCCTCGAGCGCGAGGGGCGCGGTCCGCCCGATCGCGATCGGGGGATCGATCGAGGCCTGGGCCGAGCCCTCGGCCTGCCCGCTCTCCCCCTTGCCGTACCCGCAGCACTCGCTGTCGATGTATCGCCCGAGCCAGCCCTCGCCGGTGCCGGAGGTGTCGCCGGTGTGCCAGATGTCCATGGACTTGAAGTGTGAGCGGTTGGGGTTGGGGTACCCGACGCCCTGCACGACGGCGCACAGCCCCTCGTCGTAGAGGGACTTCACGCCCGCCATCGCGCGGTGGAGCGCCAGGCCCTCCGAGCCGTTGGAGCCGATCTTGGACAGTTCGAGCAGCTGGTCCTCACCCCGTAGGGCGATGCCCGGGCGGGCGCGGTAGTACGGGTCCTGGCGGAAGGGGATGACCGTGTTGAGCCCGTCGTTCCCCCCGCCGAGCTGGCAGACCACGAGCACGCGGTCCTCGTCCACGCCCGGGATCGAGCTGAGCCCCGGGGCGGCGGTGGGCAGCGCGAGCGCGGAACGCTGGAGGAAGTGGGGGACCGCGAGCGCCGCGCTGGCCATGGTCAGCCCGGAGTGCAGGAACTCGCGCCGCGTGTACGCGTTGGCCTGTGACGGATCATTGTGCAGCGTCATTTTCCGGCTCCTGATGCCCGTGTCCCGATCCCCGGTGCTCGTGTCAGCACAGCTGATACTCCGGCATCGCCGTGATCAGCAGCAGCGCGCCGGTGACGACGTCCTTCCGGACTCCGCCGTGGCTTTCGACAAACTCGGTCAGCACCTCGCGGGCGCTCTGCGGAGTCTCCCCCAGCGTGAGGCGGAGCAGATAGTCCACCACCTTGCGCGCATCGTTGGTCGAGCCCGGATCGCCGGCCTCGAGCGTCGCCAGCAGCGGCATCGGGTCGAACCCCTCGCTCTCCGCCATCGCGTCGTACCCGACCGGCTTCTTCCCCGTGAGCAGGAAGGCCAGGATGTTCTGGCGCACGAACATCGTCGAGGTGTTGATCCAGGCGCGTCCCCCGTCCCACCCCTTCACGCTCGGGGGGAAGAACAAGCGCTGTCCCATGAGGTCGAGCGCGTCGTTGAGCACGCCCAGATCGCGCACCGGGGCGTTGAGCGAGCGCACCGCGCCCACCACCAGCTCCACGGGGCTCTTGATCTGCTCGCCCACGATCCGCGGGTGGTAGAAGTGCTGGCTCGTGAACAGCTCCCGGAGCACGGGGCGGATCTCGTAGTCCGACCGGCGCAGCGCCGAGGCGATCCGCGAGACGATTGCCTGCGTCGGCTCGTCCTGCTGGCGCGGATCGGTCGGGATGTGGCGCACGAAGTATCGGTACAGGTTCGAGGCGAGGTAGTGTGAGCACGCCTTCTGCGCAAGGATCGCCCGCACGAAGCTCTCCCCGTTGTGCGCCGCGCGCACACCCAGGATCAGCTTCGTTCCGGTGTCGTGGTTCTTCCGGTCGAAGTAGAACTCGTCGTCGCGGAAGGTGTACCCGGTCAGGGCGCGGGCGCCTTCCTTGATGTCACGCTCGGAGTATGCGCCCACACCGAGGCTGAACAGCTCCATCAGCTCGCGCGCCAGATTCTCGTTCGGGCGACGCTTGGACGACTCGTCGTTGTCCAGGTACTTGAGCATCGCCGGGTCGTGCACGATCGCGTTCAGAATCGTCCCGAAGTTCCCGGCGCCGTTCGCCCGGAACATCTGGTTCTGCAGGTACATGTGGTACGAGTTCTCGATCGTCCGGTACCCGGTCGCCAGACGCCCGTGCCAGAAGAGCGTCATCTTCTCCTCAAACGGGCGGGGCGTCTCGATCATCCGCTTGAGCCACCACCGCTGCATCTCGACGATCTGCTGACGGTCGCGGCGCTGCGCCTGCTGCCGACGCAGCCGGTACTGCGCCAGCGTGTTCTCGTCCTGCGACCGCTGGGCGTTGCGCAGGCGTTGGCGGTCATCGTCGTTCAGCGGACGCATGATGTCCGGGTCGAACCGATCGGGCGCCGGCGCCTCGTACGGGACCTGCGTGTAGTCGAGGAGGTGATCGACCGCCTTGTCCACCCCCCACGCCGCCAGGGTCTGGATCTGGGAGGGCGTCCCCCCGAACCCGGCCCGCCAGAGCAGGTGCCGCGCCTGCGCGTACCCGAACTCGCGCTTATCGATCGGCTTGAGGTGGGTGGGCGGGGCCTCGCCCGTGTCGGGCTCGGGCCGCGTGCCGAGGCGGGTGGCCATCGTCGCCGTCCTCCTGGAGTGCTCCGGGCGCTCAACGCCCGCGTCCCGCGTCTATTGCCCTCCGTTCGGACATATGCGCGGAGACGCCCCAGAGTATCGGTCCGTTCGCCCCGGTCCCTCAGTTCCAGTGCTTTCCCCCCGGCAGACGCGGTCAGGCCCCGTCCGAAGGGCGGGAGAGCCGGCGGGACCAGACCACCGCCAGCATCACCGCGCCGAACACCAACGCCCCGCTCGCCTGGTGGGTGGTGGTCATGATCGCCTCCACCGCGTTGATCGGGGGCGCCGAGGCGAGTTCCTCGGCGCTCGGGATCGGGCGGTCCGCCTTGCTCGGCGGGGCCATCCCCAGCGCGGCCCACCCGAGCAGGAACTGCCACGCCACAAGCCCGTGCTGGAGCACGCCCACACGACGCAGCGTCGCGCCCGGCCTGCTCTCGCGGGAGCCCTTCATGCACAGGATGCCGTTGACGATGATGAGCGCGAACACCACGAACGACCACCCGATGTGCGAGTAGAGCGCGTGGATCCCCTTCTCCGCCCCCAGGTGCCGGTAGAGCGCGCCGAACACGAGCTGGATGAGCACCGCGAACAGGGTCACGATCGCGAGCTTCCGCGCCCGGCGTGCGGCCTTGCGCGTCTCGTCCTCAAGCAATGAGGGCGCCTCGAGGTAAGCCTTGGTCTGCGCCGCGGCCACGCCGACCGCGAAGACGAACACGATCTGCGCGAACACGCCGTGAACGGCCCCGACCACCCGCAGGTCCTCCCCGACGCGGATGATGCCGAACACGCCCTGCACCACGACGAGAAGCCAAACGCCCCAGGTGAGGGCCTTGATCATCACCCTTCGGTCCACGAACGTCGCGTAAATCGCCCAGATCAGCGTGACCAACCCGACGAGCGACCCGAGCAGGCGGTGCGAATGCTCGAGGAAGATGCGGTCCTCACCCATCAGGCTGAGCGGAAAAAGGAAGCTCACGGCGCCGTAGCTCGTCACCGAGTCGGGCACGGACATCCCCGCTTCGGTTCCGGTGACGGCGCCGCCCACCGCGAGCAGGGGGAGCATCGAGAGCGCACTGACGATCCCGAATCGCCCGAGCCAGCCCTGGGCGTCGGTCCCTGGTCGGCGGGATCGAAGGGAGCCGCCCACCGCGCCCGCGATCGCCCCGGCGAGGGTGCTGGCGAACAGGAAGCCCGCGATCACCAGGGCGGCGTTGGGGCGCAGCTTGTTGGCCGCGTCGCTCATCTGCTCGGTGGATTCGGGCTGCTCGACGATCTGCATGCCCAGGAGCAGGAGGTTGAGCGCGCCGCAGACGAGGCCGGCGAGGAGCCCGATCTGCCAGGCCGGGCGTCCCCGCCCGGTTCGCGAGACGCCCAGCAGGAGCCCGAGGAGGAGAACGCCCCCCAGAATTGGGGTGGCGACGCTGGGGTCGGTCCGGACCCCGGGCATGTGCAGGAGGAACCAGGCGATCCACATCGCGACGGTGACGCCCACGCCAACGACCAGGGCGGGGCCAGCGAGGGGGGAGCGTCCGGGG
>MRWG01000932.1_pt1 | contig 22973 bp, 28 predicted proteins | sample 1013341 | NCBI WGS metagenome assembly MRWG01 (sample SAMN06117577, study PRJNA244670) | biofilm metagenome | biome: Water; feature: Cathode Biofilm; material: Biofilm; isolation source: microbial consortium enriched at the cathode of a solar microbial fuel cell | place: USA: District of Columbia ... | reverse complement strand
TCTTGAATCCGTCGGGAGGCGTTGATAAACAAAGTGTTAGCGTAGCGCAAAAAACACAATAGTCCTCCCGTCATATCCCTTTTTTATGTATTTTTATTATGGGTAAACTCAAGGCCCAATTACATAGTAGACGGTTCGCATTTCCCGTGGTCAGAAGCTGGGAAATGGAGTTGCTTCAAGCGGTCAGGCTGGAGGTAGGGGTCAAGCCTTATAAAGGCCCTTTCCAGGTTGATTTTCATAGGGTTTTTCAGTGCAGTAACCTTTTTTAAATTTTCTTGCAACAAATAGTATAGGGAAGCGTCTATTAGTGTCCTGAAGGGAAACTACGGTATGTTGTTCCCTTTTAGCCGTACCGGCCTTTGCGGAGAAACGAGGCCACCACACTAACAACCTAATTAATTTTTCGACTGTATGGAAAAAAGTGTTTTGTTGCCCCTGTTGGCGGCGATGATACTGGGCGCCTGCAATGGCCCCAAAGAAAAACCGGCGCATGAACTTGCCGCACTTCCCGCCAAGGCGGTTACGGTGTCTGTGCAGCGGGGCGATTACCTGGTGAATACTATTGGCTGTGCCGATTGCCATTCGCCTAAAATCATGACCGAGCACGGCCCGGAGCCGGATCCGGGCCGTGGTTTGTCGGGCCACCCCGCTGGTGCCGAACTATCCCCTGTGTTTGATGGGCCTTTTGAGGGACACATCGTGATGAACATGGACGGTACCGCATTTAAGGGACCCTGGGGCACCTCGTTCTCCGCTAACCTTACCCCCCATGAAACGGGAATAGGTACCTGGACGGAAGAGCAGTTCATCAGGGCCATCCGTAAGGGTAAATACAAGGGGTTGGAAGGCAGTCGCGACCTCCTGCCGATCATGCCCTGGAACTTTTACAAGAACCTGAACGATGCCGACCTGAAGTCGATATTTGCCTACCTGAAAACCCTGAAACCGGTAGACAACGTGGTACGTCCCCCTATGCCACCCGCCGGGGCGTGACAGGGGCAGACCGTATGTAAAAAACCCTTCCCCGGGCCTAGGAAAAAGGCTGGAGAAGGGTTTTGCGTGTTCACTGTTTGGAAATTTGCCACATAGCGTCACCGTAACGGGTTTTGTAGCCATCCACCTGGGTTTAATTACTGAATTCCATGGATGGCCTCTACCATATCTTCCCTGATTAGTTTTGTGACCAGGTACAAAGTATCGAAAACCTCCTGCCGTTCTTTGCCTTTGAAATTGGTTTTAAGGAGCGATTCTTTGTAATAATAGGTTTCGCCCGGGGATACCGGTTGTTTCCTAACGGATATCCAAAATTCCTTATTTCCTTCTAAAACCTTTAGATACAGGTATTTATTTGTTGGATATACATCCTTCACGACCACTTTATGCAGGTCATTACTTAGGCCCTCAAGGGAAATTTGCGCCAGGGGCGCCTGGTAGGGAAAAGTTTCCGATTCCTTGGGCCCCGTTTGACAGGATACGCCCAGGAGGGTCATTAGGAGGATTGTGAGGTAATAGGTGTTGGCCTTCATATGGATATAAGGGGTTTAAAGGCACTGGTATGGCCCAGAGCGAATTGCCTTATTTGTTTACGGCATGTTCCTTTATATAACCATCCAGGACATCTGCCGGCTTTTCTATATGGGGTTGTTTAATCAGTTTGCGCATGACACGGTCTGTCACTGTGGCGATTGCTTCCTCGTCATAGGGTTCGCTTTTGGAAGCCAGATATTGCGTCACCTTCTTGTTCAGGACAATTTTATATCCGGCGAGGAGGGCACGAAAGGGGGCTTCCCGGTACCAGTGTGCATAGGCCGTTAATTCTTCTTCGATAATCCTTTGTACACTACTGATGGCCGAAACCCGCTTGTCTTTTGTTTCTTCCAATTCGGCAGCAATGGCATCCAGGTCAAAGAACGTAATATTTTGGTCCTTGGCCAGTGAACGGTCTATATTCCCGGGCAGGGCCAGGTCTATCAGCAACCTTTTTTTACCGGTCGGCGCGATGTTTTTAATCAGATGGTGGCAGTTGCCAGCTGCGCTTATGATCACATCAAAGTCCTCAAAGGCGTTCTCCTTCACCTTTTCCCACTCATAGACCTGACACCCGTATTTGCTTCCCAGGGCTACGGCCTTTTCACGGGTCCTGTTGCTCAGGTAAAGGTTCTTGAAATTAAATTTGGCATTGTATTTTAAAAGTTGCCTTACGATATCCCCGGTCCCGATCAGGAGGATCTTTTTAGGGGTTGGGTCCCCGGTAAAGGTTTCGCTCACTACTTTCAGGGATTTATAGGCCGTTGAGGTGGTACCGTCCCGGAATTGGGTCTCATTGCTGATCCGTTTATGGGTCTTAAAGACGGTCTGCATGGCCCGCTCCAGCAGGGAACCCTGTAGTTTCAGTTCCATACTAAACTGGAAGGCTTTTTTGATCTGGCATACTATTTCGGCATCGCCCATCACCTGGGACGCCAGGCCGGAAGATACATTCAGCAGGTGGAGGACGGTGGGTTCCGTTTTATCGCTCATTTGGAAGTGCTTCCTCGCATCACTGCCCGAAGCAGGTTTCAGGTCAACAAAGAAGTCCCTAAGGTCTTTTGCCGCGGTGGTGTCCGATTCAAAATAAAGTTCCGTACGGTTGCAGGTAACCAGCAATAGCAGCCCGCGGATATCCTGGTATGTTTGGCGTATTTGCGATATGAGTTGCCTTTTTTCCGAATCGGGGATAAAGAACCGCTCACGTTGTGCAACGGAAGCGGTTTCGTGAGAAATACTGATATAGCGCACTGTTGTATTCATTTTCGTTGGTTCAAATTAAACAAACGTCTGAACGGCTACCAATGATGAATATCATAAAGTAATGCCTGGGGCCGGGTTAAATGGGCAAAGGGCATTTATTCCCTGAGGGTTCTCATATAGTTAACAACCAACCAACGGTCTTCATCCTCTGGAATTTTTTTAGCGAACTCAGGCATGTCATTCCTTCCAACAGTAGTTTTGTAAAAGAGCGCACCATCTGTTTGCGTATGGAATTCAGCCGATGAAAAATCGCCCAGGTCTCCTTTGAGGTCAGCGGCTTTTGTGCCATCGCCATACCCTTCTGCCCCATGGCAGGATTTACAATGTTTTGAATACAGTGACTTACCAATGGCCATGCTTTCTTTGTCAGCGGCATCTGTTGGATTTTTCTTGTTCTTGTATTCGGCTGGGACTACCCATTCATCCTGAAAGGCGGTGTGAAAGGAATACAGTCCGAAACTGAAAATGGCCATTAACGCAATGGGAACTAAATTTTTCATAATCTATGGGTTTTTGGAGTTATTAATTTTGAAAAGATTCACAATGAGCATTACAATCGCTCCCCAAATACCCAGGAGCAGCAAATTGGGAAAGGTCAAAAGGAAGAGCGGCGTTTTGGAAGGCGGACCCCACATGGTTCTTTGGTCAAACGTGGAAGTTGCATCAATAGGGGTTCCCAACGATTCTTCGATCACCACTTTAACCGTACCATAGGGGTCTTCATCGAGGAGGATTACTTCAAGGGCAAGCCTGCCGTTCAGTCCTGGGATGCCGGGTTCAACACCCACCTTCACACTCCCCGAATCATCGGTAATGTAAAAGTCATCCCCTATGCGCAACGGCCTGAACAATCGTTGTACCTGCACCCGTAGCGGAAGGCCTTCCAGTGCCTCGCCGGTAAAAGTGTCGGTGAGTGTTGCATTGAGGTTATTGATACCTTGTTCCGTGTCTATTGATATTTGCAATTGGGTATCTCTGAAATCGATGTCTTTTTCGACCAATTGATATTGGGGGTGCTCCAGCGAAGCAGCCAAGAAGTGATAGGTACCTGTACTATCGGATGCGATACTGCCCAGGTCTTTTAGCGGGAACACAGCGATCCCCTCTTTGTTGGTTTTCGTTTGTCCCAGCAGTACAAGGCTATCGAATTCCAAAACATTGAAGATGTCATATCCCAAATTAGTAGCGGGCATAAAACCATCCTCACCCTTATATTTTGCGGTGATGGTAAGTAGTGATGTTTCGGGCATGATCTTCATGTAATTCAAGGACACCCGAACCTTGTACTTAATATCCTGGGCATAGAGGCCAGAATGAAGGGTCGTGATCCCCGAAAACATCAGGAGCAATATCCATAGGCGGGCAACTGTTCTCATGTTCTCTTTGATTTTTTCAGTTCCTCAATTCCTTTTTCCTCCGCCGTTTCATGTATCGGTATCACGGGTAGATACCGCACCAGCAGGGTGATAATCAGCAAGGCCATTGCCAGGGTTCCAAAAGTGATGATCCATTCCAGGGCCGAGGGGTAATAGTGACGCCAGTTTTCCGGGACCCCCTGAATCGGTAGGAAGGGGTGCAATAAGGTAGGGGTCACAATGAGGTATCGCTTCCACCATGCCCCAACGACCACCAGCATCCCCATCAGGAATGCGGGTATAGGTTTCCTCCCCCTTGGAAAGATTAAAACCACAATGGGTACGATCAGCCCTCCAACGATAGCCAGCCAAAATAGCGAGGCGTATTCCCCGGTGAACAATTCTGCCAGATGCACTGCTTCTTCCTTGGTATTCTTGTATGCCGGTACCAGGTATTCGTTAACGTTAAAATACAGGTAAACCAGGCACAAGAGTACCAGCAGTTTCCCCATTTTATCAAAGTGTAAGTCGGTAATATAGGCTTCCAGGTGGTTTGTTTTTCGCAGGATGAACATAATTGTGACAACCGATCCGGCTCCCGCCACAAAGGCTCCGGCAATGAAATAGGGCCCAAAATTAGTGCTGTCCCAACCAGGGCGGTAGGTAGTTGCAAACAGCCAGGCCGTAACCGTATGGATTCCGAATGCCACTGGGATGATCAACACCGATAGGATACGAATGGATCGGTTATAGAGCGATTTCTGTTTTTCCGATCCGCTCCAGTTCAGAGCCAGGCGGCCATACCACTTACCGGGTTTTGTATTCTTTCCAAAAAAGGTCTTGAGGATGGCAAAATCTGGCAATAGCGGATAATACAGTAGTAAAAGACTGAGCACCAGATAGGTGGAGATAACGATCACATCCCAAATTATGGGGGATTGCAGCCGTCCGTGGGTAAAGAGGTAAAAGAGCCGTTCGGGACGGCCCATATCAATTATTATCGTAAGTCCCGCCATGATGATGGCGGCAACTGCGATAATTTCAGCGATGCGTGTGAGTGGGGTACTCCAATTTGCGCCGGAAAGGCGTAGAATGGCAGTGATTAATGACCCCACAAGACTTATTGCTACAAAGAACACAAAATTGGAAATATATACCCCCCAGAGGGCATAATCGCGCATCTCTGTGATTACCAGTCCTTTGATGAGTTGTTGGCCATAAGCATAGAATGACACCAGGATCATCAGCAGCAGGAAAACAAGCCACACTTTTCCGTACCGGCCAAATTTCTTTGGTGCCAGGTCATTGATTATTTGAGGATTTGTTTCCATCAGTCTTCAGCGATATTTACCGATTTAAATTCATCATAATTTTCCAGGCCTTCATTAAAGTCTACCAGGCGGTTGGAAGGTGGCAAATAATACACACTGGGTTCTGTACCCAGGTTTTCCATTAGCCTGTAGCCGGCTTTTTCCTCCAGGAGCGTACTGAGTCTTAAGGTTTCATCTCCGTTTGTCACAGTATCCTCGTAGGCATCTCCAAAGAAGAAGACCCCGTTAGGGCAGGCGGTTACACAATGCGGGAGTTCTCTTTTATCGATCATATGCGGGCAAAAGTCACATTTGTCAACCGTACCTTTTTGGCTGGGCATACCAGTGTAATCCGGTGAATAATCCATGTGGCCCAAATGGAGGTTTATTTCGGTGGTCTCGCCCTGTGCAGGCTCCTCCCAGTTGAACACCCTGGTAGAGTAGGGGCAGGCTGCCATACAAAAGCGGCATCCTATACAGCGTTCATTGTCGATCAATACGATGCCATCCCTCCTTTTAAAAGTGGCATCTACGGGACATACCTTCACACAGGGGGGCTTGTCGCAGTGCATACAGAGTGTGGGTTGCCAGTATGGGGCTGTCTCAGGGGAATCCTGCATTTTATATACTTTGAGCCAGGCATTTTCCCCGGTGATAAAATGCGACTTATTGCAGGCGCTTATGCATTTTTTAGCATTTTTGCAGCGGGCCAGGTCTACAACCATTACAAATTTTCGGTTGGGGTATCCCTCACGGGCGGTATAGCCCTCACTTTTGAGGCTGGGAATTTCTTCCACTTCTTTGAGTGGCACTTGTATCATAGTGCCGTCTGTGGCCATAAGCTCAATGGTTTCCTCTGGTTCAGTCACGGTATCTTTGCAGCTATTCAACGCCCTTAATGCGCCTGTGGCAACGGCCCCCAGGAGGCCTATTTTAAGGCCCTTGTCTATAAAGTTGCGACGGGTATTATTTGTTTCTTCTTTCATGAGACGGTGTTGCTTTCAGAGCTTCTTAAGCCATCGTAAAAGCGTTTGGTTCGACACATTTTTTTTGACGACCCTGGCATTTTTCAGGGACTTTTTTTTCACGCGCACAACTGACCCATCGGCCTTTAGGAAGGTCTCGTATTCAGTATCGCCCTCTTCCAGGTGATCTGCCCGAGGTTCCTTGGGCATTTTACCCAACCCTAAACAGGGGATCACCAAGGTGCCCAACAGCAGGGGTAGCAGATGCCGCCTTGAAATTGGCTTTTTGACAGTGTTGGTTTGTTTCATTGCAGGCTCATTAATGGTTTTCAGGCACTTTTTCAAAAATTGTATTTCCGTGTAATATTGAATCCAATAAGGAAGTCGCCCGCAAAAAAATCGTTCCTGTTGAACATATAATTTTGCTGGGGAACGATTCCTTTAAAGCTGGAGATAAACAGTTGGAATGCATGTCCGGAGGTTGCAAATTCGGCACCGATACTAAAACCAGCTTTGGGATCCATATCCAGTTCCTCACCCCCCAGGTGGTGCACAAATGGCTGACTGTAATCTAACAGGATAGAGGTTTGGGGGCTAACTTTATAGCGACCGCCCAGGGAGAGTGCTATCACATCGTTGCGCATACGTTGCTCTACCAGGTTGAAATGCGAAATACTAGGGGCAATTTGCATGGAAAAGTTAGGGCTAAACCTTCTAGCAATAATCACCTGGTGAAAAAAGGAATAGCGGGATTGCCTGGTCGGAAAAAGGTTTAATCCTCTTTTTCGGGCGTCGATGGTAAAATTGCCATAATAGGAGACACTGACGGGAATCCTTCCGGAGCGTGTTTGTTCCAGTAACCCTACTTTCCAGTTGAAGTCTTGCAGGCGTTTGTCTTTGGTGGTCCCAAACCCCAGGGTTAACCGGTCGTGTACTGCGTAAGAAGCACCTATTCTGATATTGGCGGATCCCCAAATACCTGCAAGGTCGTTTTCGCCCCCGTTGATCAGCCCGAAACGGTGTGACATCTGTATTTCCAGGGTGTTCTTGTTATAAAGAATGTTGGTAGGGTTGTCAATAATGTATGAGCTTTCAAATGCAGGGCGCTCCGGCTTATCAGGAACCGTATCTTGTTCCTTTTCCTGTCCGACGGACACAAGGGAGAAAAACAAGCCTGCTACAAAAAATAGGATTCCTTTTTTCATAATAATTGGTCTTGGCGGTCTTTTAGTTATTCTCGGCTCCACGGTCTATCCATCCTTTTATCAAAGAGATTTCTTCTGTACTCAGTGCAAACCCGAGTGTAACGGGATGTTCATTCCCTGGAAGGCTTTGGTATAGGAGACTGCTCTCGGCGTCATTGGGAATTACATACCCTCCTTGCAACAGGGCTTCAAAGGCATTCCCCACCCGTAGGTCGGGGTTCTGTATGAGCCCATTATGGCAGGCGGTACAATCCTTCCCATTTCTTGAAAACAAGGGTTCTATATCGGATCGGAAGGAAATTGGAGTGTCGGGGTCTACATCCGGAACAGGTTCCTGTTCGGCCTCCTGGTCATAATAGCAGGCGTAGTTTCCCAAGCAAATGCAAACGGTCAGGGCGAATTTAAATAGCTTACTCATTCCATTTGGTTTAATTGATGAACGAAAAATGCGCTGGACTTTCTGAAGAATAACACCATCCTGTTAGTTTTCCAGTGCTTCAATGGAATTTTGCAACAAGGCCTTGACATAGTTAGGATTATGTATCCCATGGCTTTGGTCCTCTTCCAATGTGATGTAATTCCAGGTCGCCTGGGCCACTTCCGCGGAATAGGTTCCCGGGATCGCGCTTCCATCTTCGTCAATGGATCCTGCGGCGACCAATAGGTCATGTAGCCTTTGTAAGTCTTGTGCATATCCGGTAACCTCTGAAGGTGCGCCATTGGTATGGCATGTGATACAGGTGTTTTCTGTAGGGGACCATGTATGGCCACCATCAGTGCCGTCGGTGGTTTCGCCCATGTGGCAGGAAATACAGGAGGAACCCTGCCGGTGTCCGGCTGCCCCTACGCCGGGATAACCGGCAGAGCCGGCAATATTGGCGCCCATAATCCCTTCCAGGATGGTGGATTGGGGGCCATGGTGCGGGCCAAATCGGGAACTGGTAATTTCATAGTCGGACGTTGGCCCAGGGATGTCATAGCTATTTCTGGGTTGATGGCAATGAACGCATAAATTACTGCGGCCCAGTTCGTCTGAGGCATTTCGGATATCAATCTGTACATTGGGATCGATGAAGAGGTTCACTGGATCCAGGGTGCGTACTGCGAAATCGTTCCCGTCGTTTTCGAAATCAAAAGAGCGGTGGTTGTCATGGCAACCGGTGCAGGTAATGGGATTTGAAACCGAATACCCTAAGGGGTCTGCAGTGGCAAAGCCAAGGGAATCGATGAATAAATTGGAAAGATAGTCCTGAAAGCCCTCGTTGTTATGGCAGCGGGCGCAGGTAGCACTGGTTCCCCTGGCCCAGGAGCCACCCATGCCGTGGGCCGAATTTTCGTAGGCCATTTCAATAGGCTCGCGGTACGAGACGGAATGGCAAGCGACACAGGAAGTAGTTCCGTCTACTCCATCAGCGCCATCTATCCCATCAATGCCGTTTACACCATCCATGCCGGGAGGTCCGGCAATGGGGTCGCTCGTACAATTGAGAAAAAGTGCACTGGACAGCAATAGGATCAGAAATCCTAAATAGTTGGCTGGTTTCATAATTTCAAAGGTTTAGCGGTTAAGAAAATTTTCTAAATGTAATCCAGACGTATTTTATATAACATGATTCTGATCATGTGGCAATTAGACCCCTGCCGGCATACTAATAATTGGTGCATTTTGGAATTAGTGCGACATTAAATGGTGGTTTTATAATAAACTTTCTTACTTTTGCAATCGCGAAAACGGGATGTGGCGCAGTCTGGTAGCGTACGCGCATGGGGTGCGCGTGGTCGCTGGTTCGAATCCAGTCATCCCGACCAAAAAAAGCCAAGCAAAAGTTGCTTGGCTTTTTTATTTCCCGGGAGCGTCAAAAACATGTTTTTGTAAGCGACCGGGAAATAAAAAACCTACAAAGCGCAGCTTTGTTGGCTTTTGTTGCACCCCCCTCCTCCGGATCACCGAACCCAGTGAGGTAATCCAGTCATCCCGACGAACCACTTATAAGTGGAATCAAAACACTGTTAATCATATGATTTTCAGTGTTTTTTGTTTTTTATGTATTCATTTGAATACATATGAATACATCCTTTTGGTGTATAATCAGGTGAGTAAATTTAGACGTAGTTTGCACTATCTTTAAGAGGATTTAAGGGTGATTTTCAAGGGTTTAATACCCTCGATTGTCCATCTTAAACCTTAAAAATATGCGAACTGACACCACTTTTGCGGTCATTTTCTACCTCCGAAGAAAGAATTCCAACCCGGAGGACGCCTATATCTTTGCCAGGATCACTGTCAATTTAAAGCGGGCAGAGATCAGTATAAAAAGGTCTATAAAAGTAAAGGACTGGGATAGCTTTCGCTGTCGGCCTAAACCCTTAAATCAGAATTTAAAGTTATTGAACAGCTACCTGGACGAAGTTTATGGGCAAATTTTGGATGCCCATAAACAACTCGTCCAGGAGCTCAAATATATTACCGCTCAGGCCATAAAGGCCCGGTATCTCGGAGAAGATGGCCAGCATAAGACCTTGCGCCAGCTTATTGAATACCACAATAAGAACATGAAGTCTGTGCTGTCACCCGGTACTATGAAAAATTATTACACTACTGAAAAGTATCTTGTCAGTTTTACTCAGGAAGTTTTGAATACTAACGACATCCACCTCAAGCAATTGGATTATCGCTTTATTCTGGATTTCGAATATTACGTCCGCAACTACCAGCCACGTACAAAAAGAAAGACCTGCTCTAACAATGGCACCATGAAACACATGGCCCGGCTATGCAAGATGGTACATTTGGCGGTGAAGATGGAGTGGTTGGAAAGAGATCCATTTCAACGATACAAATTACGCATAGAGAAAACGGAACGAAGTTTCCCGAACCAGCGGGAAATGGACCTTATAGAAGACACCACGTTCAGGCGGATCGGGTATGAACGGGTCAAGGATGTTTTTCTTTTTGCCTGCTACACCGGTTTGTCCTATGGAGATATCCTTACGCTTACGCATAAACACTTGGTGAGAGGCATTGATGGGAATACCTGGATCTATACCACACGCGCCAAAACCCGTGAAAGTATAAAGATCCCTTTACTACCGAAAGCCAACGAAATCCTGAACAAATACCTGGATGCTTTCTGGCCCGGTAAAGTAGACCATTTATTACCCGTCTACACCAACCAAAAAACCAATACCTACTTAAAAGAGATCGCCCGGGCCTGTGGCATTCACAAGAAAGTTACATTCCATGTTGCCAGGCATACCTTTGCCACGACTGTGACCCTATCTAATGGAGTTCCAATAGAGACCGTCTCAAAATTATTGGGACATACCAAATTATCCACGACACAAATCTATGCCAGGGTGCTTCAGAAGAAGGTAGGAGAAGATATGGGCCATTTAATTTCCCTGTACAGGGAGAAACAACGATTTAAAGAAAACCAGCGCTCAGATGATTTCATATATGGTCATTAAATCCATAAATCCAATTCTCTTTTATTTTCATGCGCTTCGCTTTGAAAGTTCTTTTGATTTGTTGTGCAAATTTTATAATGAACAGCAAGAGAGCAACACGGCTTGCCGTGTTGCATTTGATTTTTACATTTTTAAACCATTGATGTACAATGGTTTAAAAGAAAAGACTTAAAAGTCTTATGGTCCATGATTGCGCCATTGTTGACCCATGATTGGTCCATTCATGGACCATAGTGGGCCATAAAGGCCGGGAGACACTGTAAATAGTGGAAAATCCATGGACTATAGTAAGTCGTTTACTTATAGTTGATGCAAAATTATTTTTTGCCTCGCCAGTAGTATTAGTTTTAGTAAGGTTTGGGACAAAACAGTCATGCAATAAGTATGATGCACAAACGAAACTTCTGTAATCCATTTAACTGCTGGTTCGTTGCGTCGGTTTCTATAATTTGTCTGAATAATAGACTGATATTTTTCTAAAAATAGGATCCCCTAAATCTGAAACTTGAATGAGCAATAAAATCAGCATCCCGGACGAGATTATTACCAGCAAGATCTACCTGATACGTGACCATAAGGTCATGTTAGACCGGGCTCAAGCCGATTTTTAAGGATTGAAGACCAGAGTGTTAAAGCAGGCGATACGCAGGATTAAGAATCGTTTCCCCGAGGATTTTAATGTTTGAAATGGACAGCGATGAATCGGAAAACTGGAGATCACAATTTGTGATCTCCAATAAAGATTGGAAAGGATTGCGCTATGCCCCTTTTTGTTTCACTGAACATGGCGTCCTGATACTATCTAGTGTTTTGAAAAGTGACAGAGCCATTGCCGTAAATACTCAAATTATCTGAGTTTTTACAAAAATCCGGGAAATGCTCGTGGATAGCATAATTATCCGGTTGGAGATGGAGGCGATAAAAAGGAAACTTACCAATCAATCCAAAAACATTGAACTTGTTTTCTATAATCTCGATGAACTTCTTGAATAAATTTGCCGACTAAAGCGCGACCGAAGATTGGTGGTAAAAGAGGATAATTTTAATCCATCATAAACCAAAGACAATTAGATAAATCTTTGAATTTCCTTAACCATATAGACCTTTCTATTTTTTTTATTTCCTCCCCGCAACCACCGATATATTGGATAACAGCCAACCAAAAAGTTAATGCACATAAAACTTGTGCCGCAAGGCATGCTTTTGTCTTAGCCACCTAAAGATGGGACAGAAATTTCAATATGGTTTAGAAGAGATTAAGAATTAACGATCAAACCAGAGGACAAACAGGCCCCTTCCCCAGCCATTTATATCCGGTACTTCCTTTAAGTTTGTCAAATCCTGGCACCCGATCACCATCCTTATCTATCTCATTCCCATTTTTCTTCCCGGATTATAAACAAAGCTACCTTACCTTTGAATCAAAGAATGGAGTTTACTTTAACTAACCCATATAACTTTAGAAATTATGAACAAGACAATTAAACTGATTTTGGTTATCGCAGGCATTGTACTTCTGGGCTATGGTATTTATACCCTGGCGGTACCAGAGACGGTGTTGAGCATTGGTTCCCTGGATATTAAGGCTAAGGATGACAACAATGCCTATATAACCATAGGATTAGGCCTAATTGCTCTGCTTATTGGTGTAATTGGAGGCAGAAAATCTTAATATTATCTGGGTGCTGAAGCCCTTGATTGGAATTATTAATAGGCTAATTGAAGTACCATTATTTCATGAGATGAATGAAGTATTTTCAGAATGAAGGTCAACCGTATAAATAAGGGATTACTCCCATGCCAATAATACTAATCCTATTCATTTCGGCCTAAGTAAAGATGTTTAAGAGCCAGGAGCACCTATTTTCCTGGCTTTTTATTTGCAGTACTGCGCCAATTCTTAATTTGCCAATAGCTTTCCAAAAGTCACTTAATGGCAATTATGTAACAATCATTCTAAATGCTGTAACATATTATGGCCGAATTGGTCGCAACTTTGCATCAGTAACTTAACTTAAAAATGAAATTTATGGGAAATTTGTTATATCTAGTGGCTGTTGTGCTAGTTATTGGATGGGTTTTAGGATTCTTTGTCTATAGTGCTGGTGGGATAATCCACATATTATTGGTCGTCGCGGTAATTGCCATACTTTTCAGGCTTATAAGTGGAAGAGGATTGTAGATTTTACGGCAAAAACGGGGATAATGGCAGTGACAATCAAGTTTATTTTATGGTACAATCAATGTGAAATTGAGCAATTTACCGGGCGTTGAAGGGGAGTATCTAAGGTTACCTTGATTGCCTTTCTTTTTGCACAAGTGAATAGAACAAGAACGAAAGTAAGGAGTGAAATTGACGGAAGAACAATAAAAGGTACTAGTGAATTTCACCAATTGACAAAATGACACCAGGGGCAAAATATACTTTTTTAATAATTATGGGATTCTGTCCATTTATAAGTAGCCTGTTAAATGATTATACTTTAGGTTTTTTTCTCGTATCTACTTGTCATTTCATATATGCAATAGCACTATTAGGTTCTAGACATAACTCCACGAAAATACCTGCGATATCTTTGAATATTTGCAAATTACCGGCGTCCGAAAATCAATTCCTTCTATAAACAAAAGCCATAACTCCTTAACCATAGATGGCCATACAGATTATATAGGGGGTAATAATTGTAAAAGCACCTGAGAGCAACTCCCAATCCAAAATAACTATTTTTTGAAAGGTTAACACCGCAGCAGGTTTTTTGAGCTTTGCAATACCCATCTTATTTCAAAAGAAGTTTGTAGGGAGACATTAGAATGACACATAAAATAAAACAGGAATTCTATCAATAAATTTAATATTAATTTAAATCTAAATAAAATGAAAACAATAAAGTTAACACTGGCAGTAGTTGCTACTGCAGTAATGGTATCATCTTGTAAGGATGGTAAAGAAAATGTTGCCCAGAACAAGGTAGATAGGTTTAGCAGCTATATAGATTCTTTGAGCAATGTTGCGGCCAATGATATTGCCATGAATTGGGAAACTGTTGAGATTGATTATAATAAAAATAGGGCCGAAGCCAATGCGGCTGCAGAATCCATTAAAGAAAATTCTGAAATGCAGGCGTCTATTGATGCGTCAACTAAACAATATTTAGCTTATAAGGTGGAAGTTGATGCTGAAATCGCCAGGAGAGAAATAGCCAATTCAAAATTGATGATGCAACAGTCCTTATTAGGAAAAAGTTTTAACGGCGAGGACATGACCTTTAACTGGATTGATAAAGACAATATTTTAAGTGTTTATGACAACTTTGTCTCTACAGTTGCAACAAATAAAGATTCATACTCAAGGGAAGATTGGGACGAAATTAAAATGCTGTATGAGGCTATTGATACAAGAAAAAACACCGTAGAAAAAGAAGGCTTAACAAGCGCTGACAATAGAAAAATTGCTGGGTTGAAATTGAAGTTTGCCCCAATGTATACATTTAATAGAATGGGAGCCAAAGCAGACGAAAACGCGGCAGCTAAACAATAATTAGAAAAATGAACAAATATTTTATAACAGCCATAGTCCTATTATTTGCGGGTGCCTCATTAAGCGCCCAGGAAATATCAAAAAACGCCCTGGGATTACGATTAGGGGATAACGATGGTTTTGGAGGTGAAATATCCTACCAGGCCGGCCTTAGTAACAGCCATAGACTAGAATTGGATCTGGGTTGGAGGGACGGAAAAAATTATGATGGATTTAAACTGGCTGGTTTACACCAATGGGTTTGGCCTATTGATAATGGTTTTAATTGGTACGCCGGTATTGGTGGTGGCCTGGGATCCTATAGTTTTAATAACAATAATGGCAATGATTTTACAGACACTTTTGTATTTGCCGCCGGTGATATAGGAATAGAATACAATTTCGATATTCCGCTATTAATTTCATTGGACTTTAGACCTGAACTTGGTTTTGGCAATGAAATTTATGATAATAATGATTTAGACTTTGATATTGCTCTAGGTATAAGATACCAGTTTTAAAAGTACCAGGAAGTATCTCATATTCCGGGTAAATCGAAAAATAGCAGGGGGCGACTCCTGCTTTTTTTTTGCAAATTTTATTTTGCACAACGATGAAAAATGATAATTTATGTGTAGGATAAATTAGTAAAACAATTCAATGCAGCGAAAATCAACAGACCATCCGTTTATAAAGTGTTACAATGGATCTTTAGTGGAAGATTGCCTGAACAGCAATTGGCTATGTTCCCTGGAAGTCACACAGCAGAATGTTGTAAAAAAGGTATAATGGCTTTTCTCTGACAAATAGTTCACAATGAGTGATGGACCCTGGTACGTGCATTGATAACATTTAAAATAGCTGGGAATCTATATGTATGAACCGGCACATAATTTGGAAGGTAATGGATAAGCCGCGTCAAATGGCAACATCAATGCCGGTGATTTGATGACAATGGGTTCCGATTACAGCTTTGATATGCCAGATGGAAGTGATCAGCTGGCCTCAAATAGGCTCTTCTCATGACCTGGTAAGAGAAAAGTTTTTCAGTAACGAGATTGTGCAGCTTTCGGTAAGGACTATCTCATAAACTGTGTAACTAGAAAATAGCGGGGGCCAGCCCCCGCTATTTTTTTAACTTTAAATTTTACGCAGTAATGAACAAAGAAGATTTATTTAACGATGAATTTCTGAAGCAATTCAAGACGGGCGATGAGCTCAACGGTTTTTTAAAAGAATTGCAGAAGCGAGGCATTGAAAAAATGCTCGAGGGAGAGCTCGATGGTCATCTGGACTATGAAAAGCACGAGCGTTCCTCCAATTCCAATACCCGCAACGGGTATTCCAACAAAAAGGTACGTACCTCCTTCGGGGAATCCCAGATCCAGGTCCCCAGGGACCGGGAGGCCACCTTCAACCCCATGATTGTTCCCAAACGGGGCAATATGGTCGATGGGATTGAAAACGTGATTGTATCCCTCTATGCCAAGGGAATGAGCAATAGCGATATTGAGGAGCAGATACGGGAAGTCTACAATTTTGATGTGTCTACCTCCACCATCTCGCGGATCACGGAAAAGGTAGCCGGTGATACAGTTGCCTGGCAAAACCGTCCTCTGGAGCCGGTCTATCTGATCGTCTGGATGGATGGGGTCGTCTTTAAGGTCAGGGAGAACTCCAAGGAGGTCAATAAGACGGTCTACGTAGCCGTAGGGCTTCTCAGGGACGGCCGCGAAAGGAAGTCTTGGGCCTCTGGTTGGGCAAGAGTGAATCGGCAGCCTTCTGGATGTCTGTGCTAACCGATATGAAGGCCCGGGGCACCGAAGACATCCTGATCACGGCCACTGATAACCTCAATGGCTTTACCGAGACCATCCGCAATGTCTTTCCTGAATCCAAAACCCAAATCTGTGTGGTGCATCAGATCCGCAACGCCTGCCGGTATGTGGTCTGGAAAGACAAGAAGGCTTTTACCGCCGATATGAAGGGGATTTATAATGCCCCCAATGAGCAGGCCGCCAGAGGCGCTCTGGAGGATTTTGCACGGAACTGGGAGGGCAAGTACTCCTACGCTGTAAAGAGTTGGAGGGACAATTGGGAAGACCTCACTGTCTTTTTCGAGTTCCCCCTGGAGATCCGAAAAATCATCTATACCACTAATTTAATTGAGAATCTCAATGGGAAGATCCGAAGGTACACCAAAAACAAACTCTCATTCCCCACCGACGATGCGGTAATGAAATCTGTATATTTGGCAGTACGGGAGGCCACCAAGAAGTGGTCGATGCCTATCAGGGACTGGGGCATCATCCTGAATCAGTTCCTGACGATCTATGAAAAAAGGGTCCAACTTTAGATAAAGTTAAACCCTCGCTATTTTAACTTACACACTTTACGGGATAGTGTCGGTCATTACTGGACACCGCAAATGAAAAATCCCTATTTCTAGGGATTCCACATATATAAATCAAATCGATAGAACTTATTCGATACTATCAAATTCGTCAACCATAAAGAAGTCTCTGTCCGCGATATTCGCAAAATAGATTCCCTTGCCCATAATGTATTCCATTATTCTATTATCAACATTTATTGTAAAGCCTTTCTCATTGGACTCTAGTTTAAAAGTGTCTGCCACCTGCTTGTCATATTTTAAGGCTATAATTCTATTGTCCCTTGGATTGGAATTATTTGTAACAGTAATGAGTTTCGATACTTTGACAGGAGTACTTATCCTGTCTTTATCAATTTTTCCGATATCCGCAATGTCAAATTTTGCATTGTAATTTCGGCTCTCTTGTACCTTAACATAATACGGCATTTTAACTCCTTCTTTTATGTAGTTGAAGGTACTTGTAGTGGTTGAGTTCAGCGTGCCCGTATGGTCATTTTGGGCCTGTACTTGTGTCATGGCAAGTAGGCATATCATACTGGCAATGAGTATTGAATTTTTCATGTTCTTGTTTTTAAGGATTTCTGTTTGATGTATGGATATATTTCCATAGTGATTTCCATGGTTATATGGATTTCTTTCCTTGAACCATACGCATTATAATCGCAGTGATTGCAATGAACAGTAAAACGTGAATGATTCCTCCCGCATTATACCCTAGAAAACCAATGGCCCAAGCAATAATCAATATCACGGCAACTGTGTAAAGTAGATTACCCATAATTTTTGTCTTAGTACAAATTAATTTGTGTTATTTTTAGTCAGGTCTTCTAATGCTTTTCCCAAGTTGTCCATATCGTGGTCAAACTCGAGCTTAAAAGATTCCCATTCATTATCGCCATCTTCTTTGTAGTAGCTCATTTTTTCTTTCAGCGATTGATTTTTTTGCTCCAATAGGGCAAGTTCTTTTTCAAAATCCTCCTTGGCAGCATTGCTTTCCATCTTGGCCTTTTTCTTTAATTCGGCAATGATCTTTTCGTTTTCTGCAATTTTATTGTCCGATTCCAGTTTGAATGCTTCGTATTTAAGGACATATTCTTTCTTGGCCTGATCGAGGCTTTCTTTTGCATCAGCCAGATTTTCCTTGGCCTCAGCTGTTTTTGTTATAGCCTTGTTTTCGGTTGGCGATTTGCAGCCATTAAAAAAGATAATGGCAGAGGCAAAAGATGCCAATCCAAAAATCAGGGTTGATGTTTTTTTTCTGTAGTTCATGATGAATATTTTATGTGAAACATTTCACAGGACAAAGGTGACTCGATAACCATCGATAAGCCTTACTTATTAACTTATATTAGTTACATCATTCACACATTTGCATAGTGGCAGGCTCTGTATTCTTCTCAATCATTTTAATGATGGCATTTCCTGGAGTGGATGGTACAAGAATATAGTTGTGAAATTCTTGACAAATTCAGCAGTTACCTTGGTGCTGGTATCTAAAAATCAAGTTGGAAAAACCCTAGGTTTTAATGGTAAACAGTATATCTAAAAACGTATTTATTTTTTGGTCATTGATATGCATTATACAACGGATTCCAACGGCACTAGATTAATATATCAAAGTATCAAAACCATCGCTTTACATTTATAAAGAATATTAAACATTAGGTCGAATGGAACATCTTAATGACTACCTTTATGAGGATTCAATTTTATTGAAATCCTTTCTAAATCAATACTTTATAGCTGAATCAAAAAAGAGGATGTAAGCGCCTATTCATCAATACTTCACAACTTTTTAGAAAACTTACATCAAAAACAGCATTTAGTCCTTTTTTGAACATTTTGGGTTTTATTGTTGGGTGTCTTCCAGAAATGCGAGGAGAATTTTGATCATGAAAACAGTACTTATATAAGCATTGCTCTACAAAAATTGACAGTTTTAAACGAAAAGTAAAAAATGATAGATAAAAAAAACCTGGAATTTACTAGTTATATTATCCATCGAGCATTCTCCAGAACTAAAAGCTCATGAGGGTTTCGGTAACACGCAAGCACGGAAAATTCCTACCCGATGCCAGTAGGGTCGTGGCCCGCTCCTTTATGAATGGGGAACAGCGAACCATGGATTTGCTCTCGCTTATTTTTGCAATGAGTGAAAGTCAGGTGAAAGACTCCTTGGAGCAGACCCTCAGGGAATTTGCAAGCAGGCACCGTAACATTTCCAAGCTTTTTCATAAGCATTGTGATAATGTCAGAAGCATAATTGAGCAAATGAATGTTGATTTTGATGGAATTTCCATTGAGCGAAAAATGCTCATCGGTTCCTATCTTACCATGGAATATTCTATAGAATCCGCGGCATTTTTTAATCCTTCCATTATCCAAGATTTTGACCAGTCTTATTTGGAAGAGGGTGAAATGCGAGTGATCCTTTCGTTTCGGGCAACAGGGGAAGGGCATATCTCTTCCATAGTTTTCAGAAGGGGAATAATCGATAAAAAAAACGACCTCCATTTAATGAGCGTTGGCACTTCGATTGACATGGCGGAAATCTCCCATAAAAAGCTTTATGACAAAGGCCGATTTGTAAAAAAGATGCGGGAGATGCGCATCCCTGTAAAGTATTCAAAAAGTATTATGGAAGAACTGCCGGACAAATTCGAGTACTATGTTCTAAAAAACGTTGTAAAGAAAGTATTGGATGACCCGGCCATTAGTCTTGAAAAAAGGTTGGCACTCGAAGAAATTACTTGGCTAGTGGATTCCTATTACGACATAGCCTTTGAGCATGATTCCGACTTGAGCGAACGCGTCATATTCCCAATTTCAGAATCGGAAAGCAGGGGAATCGAAGATGCCCGTTTTGTCCGTTTTACCGAAAATGATGGCAGCGTAAAGGTGTATGCCACCTATACCGCCTATAATGGCCATGCCATATTGCCCAAATTGCTGTCCACTAATGATTTCTATACATTCAGGATCATGCCCTTGCACGGAAATGGTGCCATAGGCAAGAACTTGGCGCTTTTCCCCGAAAAAATTAAGGGTAAATATGCAATGCTTTCCCGAATCGATGGTGTGAACAATTATCTCATGTATTCGGATAGGCCCACGTTATGGAACAATCCCATCCTACTTCAGAAACCAAAGTTTCCTTGGGAGTTCACACAAATAGGAAATTGTGGCTCCCCCCTATGGACTGAAAACGGATGGCTTTTGATCACGCATGGGGTAGGGCCTATGAGAAGATACTGTATCTCAGCCTCCTTATTCGATTTGGATGACCCATCCAAGGAGATTGGCCGTTTGGAAGAACCTTTGTTAATGCCCTTGGAGGAGGAACGGGAAGGGTATGTGCCCAATGTGGTCTATTCCTGCGGGTCTATCATCCATAATGACAGTTTGATACTCCCTTATGCCGTATCGGATTATTCCGCTACCTATGCCGTGGTGGAGATGGAAGCGCTTTTTGAAGCTTTTAAAAACTAGTCAGGGACAATCTTTCGGTATTTAATATCTTAATTTCCTCAGATTGAAAAGACTCCTCATAGGCCTGTAATACGGTTAAATGTGAAATAATATAGGCCAATGAGCTTTCGGCCCCCTGATTTCTGTTTACTCCATAGTTTTCAAAACCATCGCAACATCCTTTGGTCTCAAAATCATAAAGGCTCATACGCATATCGTTTTCGCCTAAAAACCACATGAATGAGGTGAACAATTTTTTCAGAAAATCCCGATTACCCGTCAATACATAAGCTTGATGGTACATAAGCACCATGGCCTCTGCATCGATGGGCTGTTGCGCGAACATGGAACGTTCCTTGTCCTTTACATACCAAGCTGCATTTCCGATAATGGACAAATAGTCGTCTTTTAGTGTATGTTCAGTGAGAAAATCCATAGTGATAAAGGCAACCTTAGAAATCGTATCATCTTCAAGAACCTCGGCTGCGTGAAGCAGTGCCAAGGGGAGAATACCATTATCATAAGCCAAGAGCGATTCGAACCACGCCCAATTTTCTGTTTGGTTTTGGTCATAATGGCAAACCAGTATATTGGACAATCTGTGCAAGGTCTGTTTCATGGCATCATCAGAGGCGTTGGTCCTGAGATAATGGCTGATCCCGATCATGGTGTTGGCAATTCCCCTGATGGATTTGATTTTCTCAAAGTTGGGAGCTGCATCAAAAAAGACCAGTTTGCCTGTTTGATAATAGGCATCGTTGGGAGCATTTCCCAAAAGATACCCCAAGGCCCAAATAGTTCGCCCAAAAGAATCTTCGGAACCTTTTTCATCCAAAAAATTTCGGTTGAAGCTCAGAAAATTCCGAAAAGTACCGTCCTTGTTCTGCATATAATGGATATAGCTCAAATAAATGGGCATGAACTCCAGGGCCAGTGGATCTTTTTTCTGTTTGTAGGTCATACAGACCATTAAAAGCGCCCGGGCATTATCATCCAAACAATAGCCTTCCTTCAGGTTGGGAATCCCAAATTTTGCATGTTGGATAATACCGGTGTCATCGGTCAATCTTTTAATATGGGCCAACGAAAACGGGGGCAACAGCAAAGGGTCTATGGCATTTTCTTCCTTCGGCGAGGGCTCCTTGTGTATCGATAGCACCTGTGTTATAAGTTCAGTATATTTTTGTCCAATTTTGGGCCAGGTAATATTTTGCCCATATTCGGCTGCATTTTCTTGGATTTCTTTCAGGGTTTCTGGGTTCTCCAATAATTCATTCAAAACCTGGGACAAGCCATGGGAATCGTTAAAATCAAAATGGCGTCCTTTGTCTTCGGCCAGCAATTCTGCGGCATGCCAATAGGGAGTGGAGACTACGGCGCAGCCCGCACCCATGGCATAAGAAAGTGTGCCACTGGTAATCTGTGCCTCGCTGAGGTAAGGGGTAATATAAATATCGCAGGCAGAAAGATATTTAAAGAGTTCATTTTCGTCTATAAACTCATTGAGCAACAGCACATGTTCATTAAGTTTTAGCGTTTTTATTTGGACCTGGAGATAATTTCGATATTCTTCCCCCGAATGCCGCAACACATTGGGATGCGTTTTTCCCAGGACGATGTACAAAACTTCAGGGTGTTTTTCAATGATTTGCGGCAAGGCATTGATCACGGTTTCAATACCCTTATTTCGACCGATGAAACCAAAGGTCAGCAGCAGCTTCTTTTCATTCAGTTTAAACTCCGTCCTCGACTCCTGTTTATCAAAATGAATGTCAGGAACACCGTGTTCGATTAGCACTATTTTTTCTTTGGGCACGTCGTATATTTCCATCAGAAAGCGAATGGCCTTATGGCTCATCACCACAATTTTATCGGACATTTTACAAATTTCCTTTAAAATGGCCCTTTCATTATAGGAAGGTGTTTCCAGTATGGTGTGAAGGGTTGTGATGAGCGGAATGTTCAGACGGTGGAGGAGGGGCAGGATATAAACGCCGCTCTGGCCACCAAATATGCCAAACTCATGCTCAAGGATACAGGCGTCCGCCCCACTGAGATTGATATAGTTGACGGCTTCCAGATAATCAGTTTGCTGTTCTTGGTTGATGCTCAGTTTTACTTCAGGTGGGTAGAGATATTTCTGGTTATGGTCGTTCATTGCGAAAACCATAATTTCTTTCACTCCCTCGCCGTTTTCCAACATGGCATGGGCTAGGTTTTGGGTAAACGTACCAATACCACATTCACGTGGTGGATAGGTGCCGATATAAGCTAGTTTCATCTTAGGGTGTATTACATTAAAAAGCACAAGGAAACCATCTATAAGACACGCCCTTTATATTTTCTATTTTTGAAACTTTCCTTGGCTTCCTTATGCGCCTGTTTCTCCTTTATATTTTGCATAAGTTTCGGTTTATTGGATTTTGCTGGAGTCTTGTTTCCTTTTGACATTTTTTGTGTTTTTAGTATAATCCGATCTTCTGGATTTTAATCATTATGC
>MRWG01000929.1_pt1 | contig 23023 bp, 24 predicted proteins | sample 1013341 | NCBI WGS metagenome assembly MRWG01 (sample SAMN06117577, study PRJNA244670) | biofilm metagenome | biome: Water; feature: Cathode Biofilm; material: Biofilm; isolation source: microbial consortium enriched at the cathode of a solar microbial fuel cell | place: USA: District of Columbia ... | reverse complement strand
ATCGCAGCAGAACTGGTGGCCAATCTCAACGCTGACCGTGCCGTTCGCACACACGCAAGAGAAGCGCGGGATCAGCGTGCCGCCGAGCGTGAACCAGACCGCGACGAAGACCGAGATGACGGGGCGCATTCGCATCAGTAAGAACGGGAAACCTGGCAGCGTCTTGCTTGACTATTACACCGTATCGTGTAATTGTCAAGGACGGTCCAGCCTTTCCTGGCCGATCCGGGATGGAGACCTCATGGACACCTGCAAGCCGAAGCTACCGCTCCCCGATCGACTGCTGATCAGTTCCCCGGAGGCTGACCGCCTGGGGGGCCTGTTCAAGAGTCTTGCGCATCCGACGCGGCTCCGATTGCTGCACGCCCTGATCCGGGCGGGGGAACTCGCAGTCGGCGACTTGGCCGACGAGGTTGATATGTCTGCTCAGGCCGTCTCGAACCAGCTCCAACGTCTCGCTGAGATGGGTGTGGTAGGTAGTCGCCGCGATGGACTTCAAGTGATCTACCGGGTCATCGATCCGTGCGTACCGGTGTTGCTCGAACGGGGATGGTGCCACATCGACGAGTTCCAATCGATCGTAGCGCCTGAGGCTGTCTGATCGCCCGCAACAGAGGAATACCGGATCCTGGCCGGTTGTTCGGGCTCAAGTCAACCGTGGCGGTCGGCCGAGGCACACTCCAGTCATCCGTCGCGCTGTGATTGCACACATGCTGCTTCTCGCCTTCGGCCTGAACTCTCTGGTTGGCGCGACCGGTGGGATTGTCGTCATCTGCCTCGACGGAGGCCACGAGCACGGACCTGCCGAGACCGACCACTGTGAGTCGGTTTTCAGCCACAGCGGGACGTTGCCGATCCCATTCCCGGCCGACGACCACGACGATGACTGCGGCTGCACGGATGTTAAGCTCGACGTTCCCGAACTGCCCACGCTACCTCGCGCATGGTCCGATGGTTGAAGGCTGCTTGTTCGCTCGACCACGAATCAACCCGAGATCATCAAGACGAGCATTCCTCCAGCCATCGACGCCATCGTGAGATCCTCGACGAGCGTGACCTTGGTCATGGGGAGATTGAGGGCTGTGCCGAGGCATGCGCAGCGAATGGCACGTCTGTCGAGTAGAGCCTTTAACACACCGGCGGCCCCCACGAGCATGAGTATGAAGGTGACCGAGTTGGTGATAACCGGAACCCAGGCGAGCAAATAGGCGACTCCGAGGACAAGCTCGACGAACGGGTACGCCCAACCCCAGGCCGGCGCCATCCGGGCTATCAGGTCGTAGCCGCGATAAGCGGAGACGAAACCAGCCAGATCGAGCAGCTTGAAGAACGAGAATACGAGGAAGAAGCCTGCCATGAAATGCCGCATGAGAGGCTCGACCGCCCAAGTGTCGGTCGCGACGGCGATCAAGAGCGTGACACCACCGATGAAGCCAACGATCAAGAACAGTGGGTAAAGGCTCTCCTTCACCCCTTGATCGGACGCCGGGTGATGCTGATGAGACGCCGGTTCGGATGCGGTGGTCTGCGCGGGCGCATCGTTGGACATGGATGACACCGTGTAGTCTCCCGCGGCGGCAACGGCAGCTCTCAGGGCTTCTTCGGCGGGCAGTGCATTGCCTGAGATGACGGCATGACCGTGCTGCGGCGAAACATCGGCTGACTCGACGCCATCGAAATTGAGCAGCGAGGTGCTGATTTTGCTCGCACAGCCGCCGCAGTGCATGCCGGTTATTCGGAGTGTCGTGGAGTGGATTGTCACTTGGCTCTACCTCGCGTTCTTCTACAACAGCTCGATCACCCCATCGCTTACCTGCACGAATCCGGTCTGGCCAAGCACCACTGCATTCACAACACAGTACGTGAGGTCGTGCCGAAGGAACTCCTTGCCCTCCGACCGCATCACGGACTGGACGGCGACAATTCGAGGCGTGAACTCGCCTCAAGTCGTGGACAACGGACCTTTGTGTTGGCCTCGGAGGCTACTCTTTGGCTTCTTTTTCCGAATCCGAGATCCAGCCCGCCACCCCCAAAGCCCGAGCCCGGAAGCTGATGTCGCCACCGCAAGGATGCTCGCCCCAGTGAGCAGTGGGTGATTGAAGTCGTCGCGACCCCGGTAGTCCATCGTGTGGAGCATCCAAAAGAAATCGAATACACGCCAAGATTGGTTTCGCCGGGCCGTGATCGCGCCGGTGGAAGCATCGACGTAGATGTGCGGTTCCTTACGATGGTCGAGCTCGACTCGGTATGCCGGGAGTGGTCGGCCTCTGTATTCGGTGGGCGCGTCGGACTCGATGAGTTCTATTGCAGACACCTTCGAGTTGTGAACGAAATCGCGCAGCGCGAGTTTGGTCGCTTCCTCCGCAGTTAGCGACGCGGTGAGGCGGCCATCGAGGGTGATGCGAGCGAGGAGTGCTCCCTCCGCGTTCCGTGCCTCCCAGTGAGGTCCGAGTCCACGATCAATCAGTTCAAGCCGATTCGGCCGTCTCGCACCCGATTGTTCAAGCACGGACCCGATCGGCTCGGGAAGTGCCTCGAGCGCGTCCTTCCCAAGCGGACGCTCGGCGGGGGCCGTTGAGTCCAACTCGCCTCGGACAGCACGGATGTCGAGCACGCTGAAGACAAGACCGCCTGCACTCCACGCCAACAGCTGGAGGGCAATGACAAGCCCGAGCCAGCGATGAGCGAGGTAGGTCGCTTTTCGAAGTTTCATAGGCTGGTCACTCCAACAAGAGGGGGCTGACTACGTTCACTCAGATGGCGCGTAACCTCCAGGGGACGCCCTCGACAGTCTGATCTTCTCGATGTGAAAGATGCTTGCGACCGCGGTTCATTCCCCGTATGAATGCCGAGCATGAGGCAGGTTTAGCAATGCCAGGTGAAGCGGTTTGCGTCGATCGAATAGCGTGCCGCGATAACAAAGTAAACAAAGCGAACGCCGGTCGTCAGGAGGACGAGCGTTACGCAGATGAGAATTGCGGCAATCATGGCCGAGTCCTTCCTGATAGGGCATCGGTCCGGTCAGAACGCAAAGCGCACACCAAAGATCAAAGAGACACGGTCTGTATCGATGCCGGCCGAGTCGGCGATGCTCGCGGTCTCGCCCACTAGTAGTCCGTAGCGCACGCCGATGTACGGTGCGAACTCTCTCTCGATCTCGAAGCGGAGCCGCAGGTCGAGGTTTACATCTGTGAGACCGGCGCCAAGTGCGCGCCCTGGGATGTCCTGGAACGCGAACCCGAGCTCGGCGCGGGGCTGGAGCACCAGACGCTGCGTCAGGTGGACGTTGTATTCGGCCTCAAGCTCAAATGTGACGTCCGCGTCTTCGGAGATGTACAGCGATGAATCGACCTCGATTCTCCCTGGCGCAAGACCCTGAAGAGCCAGCACGCCGGACCACCGGTCCTCATAGTCTCCGGACTCCCATTCGTTGGCGTATTGCGCACCGAGTTGGAGGCTCCAGAATGGGGTAACGAGGTGGGAGTAGAGGAAGTCTGTCTCTGACTCACCCTCGTCAATTCCATCGAAGCTGAGTTCACCTTGTGATTTCCACACGAATCGGTGGTAGTCGAAGCCAACCCAGCCCTGCGCTTCCCAGCCCAGTTCGTCCGCTCCACCGTCGTCGGGGAGTCGATACTCGAGTTGCTCGATTAGGGTGAAGATGTTCAGGCTGTCGTCGTCGACCGGATCGGGGAAGTGCGACGGGGTCGGAGCCGCGGCATAGTCCAGCACCTCGTCCAGAGACATGCCCTCTGGCAGCGGGGGTTCCTCTGCCGCGTGACCCGGACCCCCGTGCGAGGGTTCGAGAATCGGCTTGGCTGCCGTCTCCGAGGCCCCGGCATCGTCCGGTGCCTGGTGTTGTTCGTGCTGCGCGAACACGGGCTGCGGCACGAACGTGCACAGGAATAGCGCAAAGACAATCGCATTACGCGTCTGCATCGGAATCCTCTTTGTCCAGCGATCGAACGACCGCGATCGTGCGGAACATGCCCACCTTCATGTGGTAAAGGATGTGGCAGTGGAACGCCCATTGGCCCGGAGCATCGGCGGTGATGTCGACGGTGAGCAGTTCGGAGGGCTGCACGTTCACCGTGTGCTTGCGCGGGTTCCGGTCATAGTCCTCTCCCGCGTAGAGATCCATCCACATGCCGTGCAGGTGGATCGGGTGGTTCATCATCGTGTCGTTCATCATGTTGATGCGCAGGCGCTCGCCGTACTGGAAGCGGATCATCTCTGCCTCTGACCACTTCTTGCCGTCGAAGCCCCAGATGTACCTTGGCATATTCCCGGTCAGGTGGAGGTCGAATTGCCGCGTCGGAGGTCGCCGGTCGGGCGGTGTTTCGAGGCACCGGAGCTGGGAGTAGGTCAGGACGCGTCGCCCGTCGTCGCCGAGCCCCACACCGGGATCGCTCAGCTGGCGGTAGGTCATACTCCCCATTACGATGCTGCCCGGGCCGTGGGTGTCAGGACCGTGGGGCACGCGATCGATCAGCCCCGACGTCGGGAGAATCCCGCCGGCACTGGTGTGCCCTTGATCGGGGTCGCTGGCCCGGCTCATCCCTCCGTGTGTTCTGTGGTCCGGCGAATCCATGCCCATGGTCCCGTTGGCCTGGATGAGATCCGTGTCCATGTCGCCGTGGCCCATCGAGCCGTGCACCATGCCCATGGCGGCCATGGTCAGCATGGGTCGTCGACGGCGTTGGGGGATCGTCGCGTCGAGTCCGTGGCGCGGTGCGAGCGTCCCTCTCGTGTATCCGCTTCGGTCCATTGATTCGGCAAAGAGCGTCCGAGGTGTTTCATCGGGCATCGTCACGATGACGTCGTAGGTCTCCGCGACCGCGATCCGAAGTTCGTCGGTTGCAACCGGTTCGATGTTCTGACCGTCCGCCTGAACAACTGTCATCGGAAGCCCATCGACACGGAAGTCGAAGTAGGTCAAGGTGGACGCATTGAGCAGGCGGAGCCGGACGCGTTGGCCGGGCCGGGCGACCGCGGTCCAGTTCTCCTCCGGAGCTCGCCCGTTCAAGAGATAGGTGTAGGTCGCGCCGGTCACATCGGCGATATCCGTCGGGTCCATGCGCATCCATTGCCAGCGGAGGCGCGACCCAATGACATCCGCGACGCTCTGCCCAGTCGCCTCGGCCTGGGTCGAGAGGTTCGCGACGGTCGGACGCTGATAGTTGTAGTAGCCCTCAATCTTCTTGAGCTTGCGCAACACGAGGTAGGGGTTCTGGTCCGTCCAATCGGAGAGAACGATTGGGTACTCGATGTCGTATTCCACTGGATCGGGGTCTGCGGGCTTGATGATGATCTGGCCGTAGTGCCCGAGCTGCTCCTGGAGCCCAGTGTGGCTGTGGTACCAGTACGAGCCGCTCTGCCGCACGGGATACCGGTAGGTGAAAGTCGTCTCTGGCGCGATGCCCTCGAAGCTGACGCCCGGCACGCCGTCCATCGTGAACGGCAGCAGCAGGCCGTGCCAGTGGATGGATGTCGATTCGTCGAGGCGGTTGTGCACCCGGATGAGCGCCTCGCGTCCTTCGCGCATACGGATGAGGGGGCCGGGGATCGTGCCGTTGATGGTGATGGCGTCGGACGGCCGGCCGCCGATCGCAACGATGCCGCGCTCAATGAAAAGGTCGATCCCGCCGGGGGATGTTGCGTCGAGTTCGACGGGGGCCGCCGTTCGTGCCGCGGCGAACACGCCACGGAGGCAGGGGTGCAGCATGGCGTAGGTCGCCAACGCTGCTTGTCCGCCCGTCCCGAGGAACCGTCTCCTGGTCCAGGGCTTCAGGCCCAACTGGTTGTGGTTACCCATAATCGCTCCTCCTGCGAGACAATCAAACACGATCCTATTTGAGTGAGAACCCCTTACACCGCACCCCGTGCGTGCATCGTCATTCCCGTCTTCTTCAGGACGCCCATGAACGCCAGCCCTGGCTCTTTGAATTCGGCGAGCCGGAGCGTGTCCCAGTGCCGGTCGATATAGCGTTCGAGATAGGCGATGACTTGGGAAAGCAGGACGACGCGGCAGCCCCGCGCGCCCCCGTCCCCGTGTGTCGACCCGAACGCGGCGAGGCGGATCCGGTGGCCGTGCTCGGTCTGCGCTGTCCCCTTCCTCATGAGCTCTGCTACGAGGCGCTCGGCATGTTCGTGGCTGCAGCAACCAAAGCGGATGAGCGCGGCGCGGAGCACAGCGGGTTCCGTCGCGCCGCGGTTCAGGACGGCCTTTCCCTCCTTGACCTCGCCGACCAGCATGTCCGCTTCTCCGTCGCGCAACCCGAGCGATGGGTCGATCTCCGCGAAGGCCACGTCGCGTGTTGACGAACGCCCATGGCGCGGAACGAGGCGTGCCGCGGCCGGGAAGCGGAACGCGAGCACGTCGATGTCCGTGGCTGTTCGAGGGAGCCCCGACTTGCCTGTCTCCACGATGGGAAACTCGGTTACCGTAAAATAACCGTTGACTCTGAGGTAGGCTTGGACGAGCGCGACGGCGTTATCCATCGACCGTTTCCTTTCTGCCGGCGTCGTCCCAGAACCGGCCCATGGTGGCAAAGATGAACGCCGCGGACCAAGCGATAAACAGGAGGCCATTGAGGGCTTCGGTCGCTGTCAAGCATCGAAGGTGCCCCGTGGGAATCACATCCCCGAAACCCAGCGTCGTGTAAATCACAGCCGATGTATAGAAGTGTCCGAGGACGCCTTCGGAGTTCTCCCCTTGAAGGGTTCCGAGCGCGAACAGGTCGGAGGCAACATAGAACCCGAGCGCATAGAGCGCGATATCGACGACATGGACGGCGAATAAACCCAGCATCAGCATATAGAAGCGGGCATGGGTCACCCGAAGGCTCGGGCTTCTTCGGTGCGCGACGACCGCGAAGAACCAGAGGTGCAGTGCGGTTGTCAGAAGCACCAGCGCAGCGCTGATGAGGATGGAGGCCACCACGTCAGGGGCGCTCCACCGAAGCGAGCAACGCCTCAGCCTCGGCAATGTAGTACTCGGTTGATGCGATCTCATACTGCGAGAAAGCGCCCGATTTCACCACCGTCTTGTTCCAGGCGCGCATCCATTCGAGGTGGCGCGTGACCGCAGCGGTCTCAGCGCCCTCTTGGCGGTTGGGGTCTAGACGGCTGACTTCGAGCTCCGCGTCCATGCGGCGCATCGACCAGAGGTAGTTGGCCTCTGCTCCAGGTTCTCCACGAGGTGCGCCACTGTCGCGGTCGTGGAACATTTGGCACATCCGTTCAGCGGCCGCGAGCTTCGCCCTTGCAGCGTCCAGCAACGAGCCTGCAGCAGCGGATTCAGGCCGAGCAGTTGCTTGCACATCATGGGTCGGCTGCGCAGCATTTGCCGTGATGACGCCGAAGATCGCCGCGATGGTGGTCACCCCACCGGCCATTGCCCAGATCTGTCGTCGTATTCGCTCTGACATGAGATTGGTCTCCTTGTCGGCCCGCGATGCAAAGTGAAGGCTTTTCACGTGGTAAAGGCCGAACCAAGCGTCGGCTCGGTCCGGCCGTGAGACCGGCGCGTTAGGCCATGGAATGGCACGAGGCCGCGCACGCCTTACAGGCCTCGGCACAGGCCCTCGTCGGTTTGTCTTCGACGCCTAGTTCATCGCAGCACTTTGCGCACGCCTCGCACACCGCAGCGCATGCTGCGCAAGCGAGCGCGTGATGCGACGATCCTCGGTGGAGGAAGTTGTGCGTTGTGCTGCAGATTTCCGCGCAGTCCATCAGGGTGTTAATGTGCTCCGTCTCGACGGGGCGCCCTTGGTCTGCGCAGTGTCTGAGGCAGTGCGGGATCAATGCCAGGCACGCATCGGCGCACTCGTGGCACATCTCGGCGCAGTTGGTCAGTGTGCTATTAGTCATGTCAACTCTCCTAGTCGTTCGGCTTGTCAGCCGTTGTGCTTGTGTTCGCTCGAACTCGAGCCCGCCGAGCGTTGGGGCTTCGTGACCCGTCGGCTACTCGTCGCGTTCTCTCGGTGCGGGAGGTGTTTGCACCGGGGCTCGCTCGATGCGCAGGAATTTGGCGTTGATCGCCACGATCACAGTGGACAGGGACATGAACACCGCGCCCACTGCCGGAGACAGCACGATCCCGAGCGGGTACAGCACCCCCGCTGCGGCGGGAATGGCGAACGCGTTGTAGCCCGTCGCCCACCAGAGGTTCTGAACCATCTTGCGGCAAGTAGCGCGTGACAATTCAATGATGGCGGTCACATCGCGGGGGTCGGAGCGGACGAGCACGATGTCAGCCGACTCGATCGCGACATCGGTACCAGCCCCGACGGCGATTCCGACGTCGGCCTGGGTGAGGGCCGGTGCATCGTTTACGCCGTCGCCAGTCATGGCGACCACGAGGCCACGTGACTGCACTTCCTTAATCTTGGATGCCTTTTGGTCTGGGAGAACCTCGGCAAAGTAGTCGTCGAGGCCGAGTTCCTCAGAGACCCATCTCGCCACGGCCTCGGCGTCACCGGTGAGCATCATCACTTGGATGCCCATGGCTTTGAGCCGTTCGAGCGCCTCGCGTGACTCCGGTCTGATGATGTCTGCCAGCGCGATGGCTCCCTCGACAGCGCCGTCGATGATCACGTAGACGACGGTCTTCCCCTGGGAGGCGACACCGCGCACGCGCTCGTCATTGACGGCGAGGTCATGCTCCCGCAGGTATCCGGGGCTGACGATCCGGAGACGTGTGCCGTCAACGACCGCCTCGGCGCCCCGACCAGGGATGGCCCTGAACTCTGATGGGGCGGGGAAATTAATACCGCGCTCCTGGGCGCCGCGCACGACACCCTCGGCGATCGGGTGCTCCGACTGGCTCTCGAGGCTCGCGGCGAGACGGAGGAGGTCGTCTTCGGAGTACTCGCCAAGTGCGATGACGTCGGTGACGCCGAACCTACCCTCCGTGAGCGTGCCGGTCTTGTCGAATACGATGGCGTCGAGGTCGCGCCCGCGCTCGAAGGCGGTGCGGTCGCGGATAAGAAGCCCATTCCCCGCGGATATCGATGTCGAGACGGCAACGACGAGCGGGACCGCCAAGCCCAATGCATGCGGGCACGCAATGATCATGACCGTCACCGCGCGCTCGAGTGAGAAGTCGAACGGCTTGCCGATGAGCAGCCAGGTCACGAGCGTGACAGAGCCCACGGTGATGGCGATCACAGTGAGCCAGAGTGCAGCACGGTTGGCGAGGTCCTGCGTCTTGGACTTCGACTCCTGGGCCTCGCGGACCATCTCGATGACCTGAGAGAGGTAGGTCTCATCCCCGGTGCGTCGGACCTCCATGGTGAAGGCCGACTCGCCGTTGATCGCACCCCCGATGACTTCGTCTCCATCTCCCTTCTCGGCAGGCTTGCTCTCGCCAGTGAGCATCGCCTCGTTGATGGTCGAGCGTCCATCGACGATCAGCCCGTCGGTGGGGATCTTCTCGCCGGGTTTCACCAAGACACGGTCGCCGTGGTGGAGATCGGATACGGGCACGTCGCGTGTGCTGCCATCATCGCTGACGAGGTGTGCCTCGGATGGCATGAGCTTGACGAGCTTCTCGAGTGCCGCGGACGCGCCCATCACGGATTTCATCTCAATCCAGTGACCGAGGAGCATGATGTCGATGAGCGTCGCGAGCTCCCAGAAAAAGACCTCGCCGACCAGCCCAAAGACGACCGCGGTCGAATAGAAATAGGCCACGGAGATTGCCAGCGCGATGAGCGTCATCATGCCTGGCATGCGCCGCCGGAACTCAGACGCGAGGCCCGAGAGGAACGGCCACCCGCCGTAGAAGTACACCACGCTCGCGAACGCGAACTGGACCAGTGAGTCCCCCGGGAAGTCGAGCGTCTCGGCGAGGCCGAGCCACGACTGAATCATGGGAGCCAGCGCGACGACCGGGATAGTGAGCACGAGCGACACCCAGAACCGCCGCTTGAAGTCGGCCACCATGTGCGCATGGTGGTCGTGGTGCCCTCCCCTGCCGTCGTGGGTAGACCCGTCCGGTTGCGCTGGGTGGTGGTGATGGTCGTGGCCGTGGTTCATTTCAAGCTCCTCCCGGCGGCGAGGTTGTAGAGCGAGGCGACGAGTGCGCCGAACAGCCAGCCGAGGATTGAGATCTCCACGACGCCGATGATCGCCTCCCACCACGGCATGTCCCAGCGAACGATCGGCTCGACGTCGAGACCGTGCATGATGCTGTTGAAGAAACGGATGACGAGCTCCTTCGGCGCGATGAGCATGAGCGTCGCGCACGCGATGTAGAGCAGGCCGCAGGCGGCGCCGAAAGCGAAACCGGCTGCCCTGACGCTAATCGTGTTCATGGCGCGTGTCTCCTTTTTCTGTCTTGGTAGGGCCGTGGTTGTGCCCACGGAGCATCAGCAGGTGACACCCGAACATCAGCAAGATGAAGACGAGCAGCGCGACGTTGTTGTCGACTCCGAACAGCGGGAGCAGGAACACTGCCACTAATGGCAAGGCGCAGCCCGCGACGTGCATGAGTAGATGTCGCATCAGATAACCCCCTGTGGTTGCTTGGCCTCCGCGACGGCGACCACCGTCATGTCGTCTGCGGCGGTTCTGCCATCGAGGCGTTGACGCGCGAAACAGAGGACGCTCTCGGCCGCGGCTTTCCGCAAGCGGGCAGAGCGTCCGCGTGATCGACTGTCGGCCCAATTGCCTTCCGTAGCGGTCCATGCCTTCGCTCAGACCATCGGACATGAGCACGAGGACGTCCCCGGCGTCAAGGTCGAGCTCGACGTCTTCGAACTCCGCAGAGGGGTCGATGCCGAGAACCATGCCCGTCGAAGAGAGCTCGGAGAGGCGCGATTGGGCACGGAGCAAGTAGCAGGTCTCGTGACCCGCGCTCGCGTAAATGGCGGGCCCGCCGAGTGCAGGCACTCGCACGACAATCATGGCCGCGAAGTCTTCCGGCAAGCTCGCTCGGCAGACGCTTAAGTTGAGGCTTCCGAGCACCGCCGCAGGGCTGAGTTCCGCCGCGTCGAGGGAAACAACGAGCGCCTTGATCACTGCGGCGCCCATGGCGGCTGGGACCCCGTGCCCGAATACGTCGGCAAGGCATATCAACCTGTCTCCGCTGACCAGTTCGATCACTTCCACGTAGTCACCGGCAACCTGGTCAGCCGGTTGGTACTCGATGGCGATGTCTGAATTGAGCGAGGAACCGGCCACCAACCGAGACTGGAGGCGGCTCGCCCTGGCTAGCTGCGCCGTGCGGTCGTCTTCACGCTTAGCGAGGTCGACCATCATGCCGCCCAGCTCCTCGGTTAGTGTCGCCAGCTCGGCGTTGGTGGGTTCAGGGAGATGGCCGGGGTCGTGGGTCTCCCCAAAAGCGCGGACACGACGCGCCAGAGCTTCGAGCGGTGTTGAGACGAGGCGTAGCAGCAGGGTGTTCACGATGGCTGCTGCGATGACGGCGGCGCCAAAGAGCACTCCCGCGCGCCCTACAGCGGTGGCTCGTACGGAGCCCACCACCGGGCTCGCCAGCTCCGAGACCCGGACCAGGGTCGGTTCATCGCCCGATTGGCCACGGATACGCGATGGGCTCTCAGAGTCCACCTGCATGGGGTGTGAGGCGATGTACAGACCCGTTGCCTGCCACGCCTGCACCGTGTGCCCGGGCGATGTCTTCGTGTCCATCGCGGTGCAAACACTGTCGAGATAGGCCTGGACGGCCTCGCTCCCGTGATGGCTGAGCGCGTTGATGGCCTCGCTAATCGCACTGGCCTCATCGGCGAGCAATGCCTGCTTGCTCAGAATCGCCACATCCATGCTGGCCCGGTAGTCAAGAAAAAGCATGCACAGCGTGGCCACGCCAACGACGGTGTTCACGACGAGTAGTAACTGCGTGCGAACTCGAAGGTTGGCAAGCCGCTTCCGGGCGCGTGTTGTGAATGCCCGGGGGTTCATGAGCAGCTCTCCGGCTTCTTGTCCCCGTCGCGCCGAAGCTCGTAAGCGATGCTCAGACTGAGCACGGTGCGAATCACGATGACCGCACCGAGTACGGCCATCCCCTCGAGTGTGGGCGTGACAACCGTCTTGAGGATGTCCGCCGCGATCAGAAACTCGAGTGAGAGCACGAGGCGTTCGGCGAGGCGGAGGCGCGACTCGGTCGTGCGCTCGCGGAGGCCCCGGCGTGCCGCTGCGACCACGATGTCTACTACGGCAGCCACGATGGACGCAGCGATCATGACTGCGGCAATCGCTTCGATGAGCTGAACAGCGATGTTGATGAGGTCTTCAATCATGTCGCGCAGCGGTTCTCATATCAGTGGTGCTTGTACCAGCCGATCCGTGGGATCTCGTTCCAGGAGTTTGTTCGATGACACTTGAAGCAGTCCGTCACCTCGGCATGCTCAATACCGGCCACACGCTTTGAAACCATGTTGAAGTGGCCCATGTAGTGGCTCGGCGGTGCGCTGTGGCATTGCGCACAGTTCATAGACATGCGCGACGGGTGCCGGTACTCCGGGATGTTCCAAGTCGATGTGGAGTGGCACGAAGCGCAGTTGGTTCCGAAGAGTGTTCGATGGGGCTCCTCGTTTGCGTGGCAGGACGCGCAGTCGAGCGCGAGTTCCTGCGGAGTCAGTCGCGCATGCGGGAGTGGCTGCGAGTTGGCATGACCTAGAAGTTGATTGAGCCACGCTCGTTCAAGTTCGCTCCCATCGGAGCGAGCAATCGCCACCAGCAGCTCGTGGTCCATCGATGTCGGGGTTGCTGGCGGTGGCTGGTGCTCGGTGTGGCAGCCAACGCACGAGCCAACGCTTGCGTGGAACGCCGTCTCAGGCTGAGAGAGGAGCTTCTCGTTGTTGGCGTGGCATGCGATGCAGTTCGACCGTGTCACCCCGGTGTGCGGCGTGTGGCACGAGGTGCAGTCGTTGCCAAGAAAGGCGTGAGCCACGGTGAGTGGGCCGGGGCTGACAAATTCCTGCCACCCGGGGACTGCGTCGGCTCCACTTCGGTGAACGAGCAGCGGCAAGGCGAAGGCGAGTCCGAGCCCGCCGAGCGTGACAGCGCCGTAGATAGGTTCAAGCTTCTTCATGCGAGCCACCGGATGCCGAAGTACCACGCCGACCAGACGTGGATGAAAAGCAGCGCGTAGAGCACGGCGGCGACGAGGATGTGACACACGAGCCAGCGGCCGAACAGGCTCTTCGCGGTGGAGTGCGTGCGGATCGCGAGGTCGAGGTCGGAGATGGACTCGCTGATCCGAAACGCCCTTGACGGGAACTGCAACACCCTCTGTTCGTCGCGAGCGACAAACAACGATGCCGCCCGACCGAACAGCGAACTGTTCCGGCGGAGCGTCACAGCGGCGTACGGGTGGTCGCCGATCTCTTGCGCCAGGGCATGATGCGCATTTAGCAATCGCTCACGATCCGCCTTCATTTGGCGGATGTCGGTCGATAGCTGCCCGAGGAGGTACCGCCCGAGGTACCCGCTCAGGGCTACGACGAGCATCATGAGGGTCAGGGCAATCCCGACGGGACTCTGGAACTTGTGCCCGGTATGCAGCACGCCGAGGATCGGAGCGAGCACGCCGGTGTAGATGTGGATCGTGAGGAGCGTTCGCATCGAGACGTGCGGCGTGATCCAGCGTTTGAGCCACGGGACACGCTTCACGAACAGGTACAGCAGTGGCACAAGCATGAGTGAAGCGGCGGCGATGCCAAGCACGCCGCCTGTGAGGCTGCCTGCGAATCGTGGGTCACGGTGCACAAAGAAGCCCAGCGTAAGCACCAGCAGAAGCGCGACAAGGCCTGAGACGACGAGTTTTTGTCGCTCCTTCATCTCAGGCCTCCACCTCGAGGTCGTCGCCTCTGCTCTTGGCCTGGCACGCGAGGATGACACCGTCTTGTCGGTCCGCGTCGTTGAGCGCATCCTCGACATCCATGGTGACCCCGCCCTTGAGAAGCCTTACTTTGCAGGTCCCGCAGGTCCCCGCGCGACACGAGTTGTCGATGTCGACCCCGGCGTCATCCGCGGCCTCGAGCACAGTGGCCGTCGGTGCAAGCGGCGCCGACTTACCTGAGGTGACGAAACGAACGGTCGCGTGCGCCGCCTGAGAAGCATCGTCCGCCGGCGGAGCGGCCTTGTTGGCTGGCCCGAAGGCTTCGGTCTTGATACGTTCGGCCGGGACGCCGAGCTCGCCGAGCGTGCTCTTGAGCGCCTCCATCATCGGCGGCGGGCCGCACAGGTGAACAAGCTTGGCGGCGACGTCCGGTACACATTCTCGGATGAGCCCAGCCGAAAGACGCCCTGTAGGCCCAACCCATGAGCTTCCCCGTGCACGCGTCATCGTGGCCGTGACGTTGAGGCGCGGGTGCTTCCGCTGCAGGTGCTCGAGCTCGTCGCGGAAGCAGAAATCGTCGGTGGTCCGGCAACAGTGCAGGAGATAGATGTGGCCGGGCCACGCCCGGTCGGTGAGGTACCGGATCACACTCATCATGGGCGTGATGCCGACCCCCCCGCTAACGAGCACGATGCTCTCTTCACCGTCACCTGTGAACGTGAATGAGCCGGATGGAGCGCTTAGCCCGAGCTCGTCGCCTTCGTTGAGCGCGTCGTGCAGCGCACGGCTAACGACCCCGTGCTCCTCACGTTTGACTGATATCTCGACGTACTCCTGGCGCGTGGGGCTCGACGAAATCGTGTAAGACCGCTTCACGCGTCGTCCATCGTTCTCGATCTCCACGGTCATGAACTGGCCGGGGAGGTACGAGAACGGCACGGCGTCCCCCGTGGGGTTGACGAAGCGGAAGGTCTTGATGTCGGGTGTTTCCCTGAATGTCATCGCGAGGCGGAGCGGTCCCTCCCACCGTCCACCTCGGACGGGCGGTTGCTTCGTTGCAGGTACATGTGCGGCCGGAGGGACCGCGACAGGCGCAATCGGGGCTGCCGAGGCTTTCGCAGCGCCCACCGGTGGTGCGGCGAGCTCCTGCAGCAGCGCCGTAGCTCGCCGCATCTTGATGAAGTAAAGCGAGATCATCACGACGGCGAAGAGGATCAGCAGAGCCATTCCGCTCGCGTGGAACCAGGACCACCCAAACGGCCCGGTCGCCATCGCGGCCGTCGGTGAGGTGGAGAGGTTCATCTCGCGCTTGAACCACTCCATGGCGGCCTGATCCGAGGGAACGCCGCTGTTCATTACTCGGTGGGCCGCCAGCCCGCTGTCGAAGCGAGAAAGTCCTTCGCGAAGCGTGTTCACTGCGGCCTGCATTGCCTCGAAGTCCTGCGTGGGCGACGACCTGAGCAGTGCGTCAAAGCCCTCGCTCATGAGTTCGGTGCCGGTGCGCATCCGTTCGTGGCCAAGTCGCTCGAACGCGTCGCGCTGCTCGGCCGTCATGTTCGGGAGGTCCATGAGGCTCGGATAGATGTCCTTGGGCGGTGGAACACCCATCCGGCTCATCATCTCACCCATGTCCCCCATGCCCTGCATGCCGCCAGCACCGCTCGCCTCATTCGTATCGCCCGCCGCCGACTCGGGATGATGCTGAGCATGTTCCTCGGGTGTGACCTGCGCAAGTGTGTTGGAACCACCGACGGCAACAAGAAGACACGGCGTGACTAGCGCGGTGAATCTGATCACGTTGCACCCACCATTGGCTGAGTGCCTGACGTAACCACGTCATCGAATGTGTCATTGGCGAGCAAGCTGTGTAGTGCCGCGAAGGCCGCCTCGTCGAGCTTCGCTCCGCGCAGAGCCTCCATGGCGTGCAACGCCTCTGACTCAGACATCGCCTCGTGGTACGGTCGCGCCTCGGTGAGTGCGGCGAACACATCCGCAACCCGGAGGACGGCGGCAGCGGGGTCGATGTCTTCTGCGGCGAGGCCTCGGGGGTACCCAGTGCCATCCGGACACTCGTGGTGCTGCGAGACCAGACGGGCGATCGCTTCCGTGCCGGGAATCTCACCGAGCATGCCAACGGCGATGTCGACGTGCTCGCGCATCGCGGCCATCTGCTCGTCGTCGAGCGCGCCGTGTTTGAACAGAATGGCGTCAGGGACCCCAGCCTTCCCGATATCGTGCACCAAGGCCGCTAGACGTATGTGGGACACCTCATGGTCTTCAAACGCGCGCTCTGTGGCGATCGCCGCGGATAGCTCGGCGACTCGGCGCGAGTGCGCGACCGTCGCCTCGTCACGCACCCCCACAGCGGTGAGTAGTCCCGTAATCCCATTGACCATCTCGGCGTGCCTGGAGCGAGCGATGACTTTGTCGCGTTGCCGCTTGCGTATGTTCGAAGACTGCACGAGGTGCCCGGTAATCGCACCAACAACCGGATACACGCCAAGCCACGCATATTGGTCGAGATTGGCCATCGGTGAATCACCCCATGACCAGAGCAGGTGGCTTAGGTAGGCGACACTCGCAACGGCGGCCGCGAGCAACCCTCCTCTCAGCTCGAATGCAACTGCAGAGATCAGGATGGGAATGAGGAAAAGGCCTGCGAGCAGGATGTGGAGCCAGTGAAGCGCTGGCGAGTGCGTGTTGAGTGCAAAGTGCGCCGCGGTGATCCCGGCAGTCCAGAGAGCTGCTCGGTGGAACTGAGATTTTTGATGTGGCCCCATGGTGTCCCCTTGTTCGCGCATGGCAGTCCGTTGCGGTGCTTGTCGGCCTGGCCGGGTCCAGCTGAGGTCGCACCAACGCACAACAGGGGCGCGGGATGCCCTGCTGTGCGTTGGTGTGATCGATAAGGCTGGTGAGAGGCAGGCCATTAGCTGTCCGTGCTCACTTCGAGCACGCGGTTCATCGTGCCGTACTCGTTGGGAGCGCAGCCTTCAGAACCGTTGTATGGACGGTCGCAGCCCGCCTCACAGCACCATGTGCCATCTACAACGAACTTGTACTCGTAGCGGCCCGGCGGGAGGTCGAGTTCGATCTCCCACCAACCCTGATCGTCGCGCGTCATCGAGTGCTCGGTTGTGCTCCAGTCGTTGAATGATCCAGCGATAAAGACCTCGCTTGCGTCCGGGGCCGCGAGTGTGATGCGGGAGGCCGTGGTTTGTTCTGCTTGCTTTGGCATCGTCATGTTCCTTTCTGTGATGGTTTCAATCACCCTTGCCCTGGCCGGCCATGTCCACGGGGCGGGTTCCGGCGAGGGTTTGTCGTTGCTCGGCAGTCAGAATCTGGGCCGCCTCCCCCACTGCCCTGATAAACGCGAGACGCTTCTCGGCACGCTGCGCTTCGATGGCGCGGACCTCGGTCTCGATGCGCTTGATGTCGGGGGTAGACGCGGCCGTCAGCGACCACAGCGCTTCCTCGAGGCCTTCGATGCGACGGTCGAAATCCGACTGGGCGAGGAGCGCCTCTTGCTTCTTGTTGTTCAGACGAGTTTGCTGCTCAAGCGTCAGTCCGATGTGATCGGCGTGGTCGAGGAAGAAGCCTGTCGCACCGATGTGGTAGATGTGTGATGCGCCGGGGAACCCCGGGAGGTCAGAGCGCACTTCCATCTCATCGATGGCGCCGTCGACGTCTTTCGCCTTTGGGCCCATGCCCATCATGCTGCGCATCCCCCGCAAGCCGCCCATGGGCTTGGCATCGGAGGGGCCCATCGCTCCCATCGCGTTCATGCCCATCTGACGCTTACCGCTCATCGCGCCCATCGCGCTGTGCTTCTCGCCGGCGTGCTCAGTGGTCGTGTCGAAATCTGAGGAAGCGGGTCGATGGCCGAGCTGCAACGCGGCCTCGAGCTGGGCGATCTGAGCGCGGAGTGCCGCGAGCTCTTTCACGATGTCCGCGTTCCCGCCGGCTTTCTGCGTCCCGTGGTTCGAGTGCTCCTTGTCGCCGTGGTCCTGTGCGATGGCCGGGGCCGCGAATGCGGTGGTCACGAATAGCAACGGGATGAAGAGGAGATTCTGTTTCCGACAGGCTGTCATGATTCGGCTCCTTTCTGGGATGACCGTGCCGACAGTCGATGCCGCTCCTGAGCATCAAGACGGCCCATTGACACGATAAAGATGAAAAGATTATCCTCTTTGAATGATTGAAGCAAGCGTGGCACGCCCGTCGTCTGCGTGCTCCCGCCTCCGATCGCCCATATCCTTCGACGAGGATGCTGGACAAAGCGGCCACGGTGGTTTTGGAAGGTCTGGATGATTTCACGGCAAGTAGCGATGGCGGCGGTATGTATGGGACTCATCGGGCGCAACGAGCCCGACGAGTGCATGCAGATTCCCGCGCTTGTGGAGCTGACCGGCATCTCGCGGCCGACGCTCGGCAAGGTCGTCAACGCACTGGCGCGCAAGAAGCTCGTACAAACCCAACGCGGTGTCGGAGGCGGTGTGCGCCTGGTCTGTCCTGCAGACCAAGTCTCGCTGTACGACCTTTGTGTGGCATTCGACGACCCAGTGATCGAGTGCCAATGTTCCTTCGGCTTCGGACACTGCGCCGAGGAGGGCCCATGCCCACCCGGATGCCTCTGCGTTGCGCAGCACTCAAAGCAGCTGGAGTACCTCAAGAACACGTGCGTGCTTGACGTCGCGGAAACGATGTCGCCGAGGCTCAAGAAGGCTGCTCGGCTTGCGAAGCGAACGCAGCGCAAACGCTGAGCCCGAGTCGCAGTCGGGCCTCCTGGGCACGCCAGCACAACGGTCTCGGCAGCTCCGCGCATCATGGCAGCAGGTACTCCCATCCGTAAACAAGCGAGCCGCCGAAGTGGCCGGCTGCGCCGACCAGGATTGCGGACACCAGCAACGCGGCAGTAGCGAACCTGCTCGTCCCCTTGCGTCTCGCGCGTAGTTCAACTGCGAACAACGCAACAACCGCTGCAACCGTGACAGCGATTCCCAGCGCACGGTGCCACCAGAACACCCACGACAACGTGCCCGCGTAATCGCTCGCAGACCCATGAAGCAAGCCGAGCACCATCGCCACAACGGCCGAGAGAGCTCCTACCGCCGTAAGGAGTCGGACAACGCCCTGATTCCCCCACTGCTTGCGAGCGAGTCCTGCGGCCTCAACGAGAGCGCCGAGGAGCAAGAACGCGATCGGAAAGTGGATGACCACAACATGGAAGCGACCGAGCATCGCGGTCGGTGACACCCCATGGTCTGTTGCATGGTCGTGGCCCTCCTTAGGCGACCCACTGTCGTGCTCGTGGCCACCATCAGCGGCATCGTGGTCGTCCGCATCGGACTCCTCAGCGACATCGGCTTCCTCGGGGTGATCGTGGTCGTGACCCCCCGCTCTAGCCTGGCTCGTACTGCCCCGGATCGCCACAGGCATGACCTGGGCCAACGTCTCGGCGTAAGCCTCCGGATTCTGCTCGAAGCGGAGCACGCAGCGTCGGCAGCAGAAATACACACGCGAGCCGTCGTGGTCAGTGAAAAAGCTTGGGTCGACCGTCTCATCTGGCATCACCGGACACACGGAGTTGGTCAGCCCCCTCTCCTCCCCGGTTGGACCCGAGGAGGAGATCTGGACCGCCATTGCGGGAGCAGCCGCGATGAACGCCAGCAGCACGAGCAGAGGTGCAAAGCGTCGGTGGTTGTTGGTGTTCATGCGTATGTCTCCTCTCGATTAGCCGTCGCCGTGTCCGTGGCGACCGTTGCCGTGATCACCATGACCGTCCTGGCCGTAGTCACCGTCCTTGTGTCCTTCCTTGATTGGGAGCTTGCCCTGCGCCTCGTGGATGGGCTTCCACGCCTCGTCGAGACGCGATATGTACTTTGCAGGGTCGGCCTCGAACGACGGTTGGCATCCTGCGCAGCAGAACTTGACCAGCCGGTTCGCGACAACGATCTCCACTGGGTCGCCCATCGAGCCGAGCTTGCTCCCATCGAGGTAGGCGCAGTCTTCGAGCGGATACTCAGCCCGCTGCGACTTGACAACCGCTTCGTCAAGCGCCGCCAGGAACTTCGCGGGCCCGGCTTCGAAATCGCGCACGCATCCTTTGCAGCACAGACGCACCAAACGGTTCTTGTAAATGTGGTTGATGGCGATGTCCTCGCCATCAATCGCGAGCGGCTCTCCTGTCACGACGCAGGTCTCGAGCGGATAGAACGGCATCTGCTGCTTCGCGATGGCCTTGTCCATCTCGGCGAAGTATTTGGCGGGATTCGCCTCAAGACGGTCGATGCATCCGTTGCAGCACAGACGCACTTCGCGGCCATCGACCATCTTCACGATCGGGTCGCCCATCGAACCGAGCTTCTCGCCCGACACCGGACAAGTGTCGAGCAGATATGGGTCACCCTTGACCTCTTCACCATCGTGCCGTGCATGCTCGTCATCAGCGCCAGGCTCATCGCCCCGCATCGCCGCAAGCACGAAGGCGCTGCGGCGCTGCTCGTCCCACTTCATGAAGGCCTTGTCGCACCCGGGGCAACAGAACCCAACGGTCTTCCCGTCATGCTCGGCGAAGGTCTTGCCGTCGATCGGCTCCTTGCCGATGGGGCACATGCTGTTGACGGGATTGCTGTGTGAGCCGTGCTCGGCATGGGAGTCACCGCCATGGCCGCCGTGGACCTGGGCTAGCGCGGGGGACGTCACGGTCAGCCACGAGGCCGCGACACAACACAGAGCGGTAGTCGTACGAGAGATCATCGGGAACTCCTTCCGGCCTTGCCGGAGTGAAACGGGAGGACGCGATGCGTGCGCAAACACTTGCTCACGCGGCGGCCTCCGTGGGTCCATGGGTTGTGGTGAGCCGTGCAGCGCGAAGCTGCCACTCGCGGCTCGTCGAGTAGAGAATCGGAACAACAAACAACGTGATCAGGGCGACGGTCATCCCGCCAAAGGTCGGGATCGCCATCGGCACCATGATGTCCGAGCCGCGCCCGGTGGATGTGAGCACCGGAAGCAGCGCGAGGATCGTCGTCGCGGACGTCATAAGCGCCGCCCGGATGCGCAGGTGCGCCCCCTCAACAGTTGCGGCACGCACCCCCTCGATCGTTGTGGGCTTGTGCTCGTCGAACGACTGCTTGATGCGAGTCGCCATGACGACACCGTCATCCGTGGCGATGCCGAATAGCGCGAGAAATCCCACCCAGACAGCGATGCTGAGGTTGAACGACCGCACTTGGAACAGCTCACGCAGGTCGATGCCGAACGGCGCGATGTCCATGAACCAGTCCTGACCGTAGAGCCAAAGCATCATGAAGCCGCCACCCCAGGCGACGAAGACGCCGCTGAAGACCATGAGCGTGATGCCGACCGAGCGGAACTGGAAGTACAGCAACAAGAAGATGACGCCGAGCGACAGCGGGAGCACGATGCTCATGCGCTTGGCAGCCCGAACCTGATTCTCGTATGAGCCGGCGAACTCGAAGCTCACGCCATCCGGAACCACGAGCTCTCCGCTATCGATCGCGCGCTGAATGAACGCCTGTGAGTCCTCGACGACATCCACTTCGGCGTATCCAGGCTTCTTGTCGAAGAGCACGTAAGAGACCAGGAACGTGTCCTCGGCCTTGATCATTTGAGGTCCGCGCCGATACTTGATGTCGGCGAGCTCGCGAACCGGGATTTGACGTCCGTCGGGCGTCGGCACAAGGATGTCGCCGAGCGTCTCCAGCTCGTCGCGGAGTTCTCGCTGGTATCGCACACGGACCGGGTACCGCTCGCGCCCCTCGACAGTCATCGTGAGTGGCTTGCCACCGATGGCAACCTCGATGACCTCTTGGAATCCCGCGACACTAACCCCGTAGCGTGCGATGCGTTCTCGGTCGATGTCGATCTCGAGGTATGGTTTGCCGACCACCCGGTCCGCGAACACGGCAGCCGCCTCAACAGAAGACACCTCCTTCAGCAGTCGTTCCAGCTCAAGCCCGAAGCTGTCGATGGACTCCAGGTCGGGGCCGAAGACCTTGATGCCCATAGGAGCCCGGAAGCCGGACTGGAGCATGACGATGCGCGTCTCGATGGGTTGCAGCTTCGGCGCCGATGTAGTGCCGGGGATCTCCGCTGCCGCAACGATCTCCTTCCAGATGTCGTCCTGGGACTCGATGTGATCGCGCCACTGACGGAACGGCCGGCCGTTGGGGTCTTCGATGAGGTACCCCTCATCATCGAATTCAAAGACGCCGCGATCGGTGTCGTAGCGGTAACGGATGCGCCTCCCGTTTGCGTCGGTCTTGTACTCGCTGGCGTACTGGATGACGGTTTCGACCATCGAGATCGGCGCGGGGTCGAGTGGGCTCTCGGCGCGGCCAATCTTGCCCACGGCCAGTTCCACTTCCGGGACGGACATGATGGCTCGGTCGAGAGCGCTGAGCACGTCAACGGTCTCACCGATCGACGCGTGCGGCATCGTGGTCGGCATGTAGAGGAACGCGCCCTCGTCGAGCGAAGGCATGAACTCGCTGCCAAGCCCCGGAAACGAGTGGGCCACTTGGACGGCTGGTTCGGTCCGACGGATTGACTCTGGGAGCCAGCCCCAGACGCGGTCGAACCCGAGCCACGTCGTGACGCCGATCAGCACGACTGCGACTGCGGGCGAGAGCGCAATGACCTTGTGTCTCAAACCCCATGCGAGGATGTGCGGGTACGCAGCACGGAAGAGGAGGAACACTGCGAGCAGCAGCGCAATCGTGACAGCGATGAAGAGCGTGTTGCCGAGGAGTCCGGGATTGGGCCCGAGTGGCTCCCACGACTCAGCGAGCGCAACGAGCACAACGGCCACGGCGACAAGGTTGGCCGTCCACTGCACCCCGCGGGCAGCGAGTATCGGGAGCAACGGGCGCACGAGGTAGAACAGACCGAAACCGGCGACGACGAGCCCGGCGAGCGGCTGCACAAACACGGCAAGCGCAACGCCCACGGTGAGCAGCACCGCAGACGCGGCGGTCTTGAGTGACTTAGCTCGGATGCGGAAGCCGAAGAGCGCATGGGCCGCCGGCGGAATGATCGTCAGCGCGATGATGATGGAAGCCAGAAGCGCAAACGTCTTCGTGTATGCGAGGGGTTTGAAGAGCTTGCCCTCAGCAGCCTCCATGGTGAACACCGGCAGGAAGCTCACGACCGTCGTGAGCACCGCCGTCAGCACGGCGCTGCCGACCTCGCAGC
>MRWG01000928.1_pt1 | contig 23028 bp, 19 predicted proteins | sample 1013341 | NCBI WGS metagenome assembly MRWG01 (sample SAMN06117577, study PRJNA244670) | biofilm metagenome | biome: Water; feature: Cathode Biofilm; material: Biofilm; isolation source: microbial consortium enriched at the cathode of a solar microbial fuel cell | place: USA: District of Columbia ... | reverse complement strand
TCTCCTCACGGCTTTTGATTGGTGAGGCTGATCTTATCAGACCTCGTTCGCCCGAGGAGAGCGACCGCCGCGATCACACCATGTCATTCGCCGCATGCGCGAAAGCACTAGTTGTCGACGATGACAGCGGACATTCAGAGTAACCGGGTGATATCGATACTATGTTCATTAGGTGAGCGGAGCGTGAAAATTATGCGCCACACGCCAGCTAGAGTTGAAGACAATTCTTGCCAACGACGACAATCAAACTGCGGAAGTGGCCGGCATAGGTGCCGCTTCTTCTTCCTCTTTCGACAAAGGAGCATAGCACACCTCAACGAGAGTTTTGACAGCTTCAGGGATGTCTTCAACCTGTATCCCGTCAAAATGATCCAACGCCGCAAGTGCCTTCCCTATCTTTCTTCCTTGCGACTTTGAAATGCCTCCAGCACCTTCAACGTCTGGAGACATCATGACAACTTTTCCCAGGGGGGCTTCGATCATACCAGCTATCGATGCATTAAGAGCATATGTCCGCTTTTTCGAAGTGGTTTTGTCCGGAGCCCAGTCTTCAGGTATTGGATCGGGTAGCGCATCTTCATCGTGAACGACCACGTATGGCAAGGAAAACGCCTTGGCTATCGTTACGTAGAGAGGAAGGTTGTGCTTCGAACCACAGTCGATAATCGAAACATCCGGGTCGAAAAAATCAAATTTCTCAGCCAAATACGGAATAACAACTTTTTCAGTCTCACCCTCAACGAAAACAACACGGCGGGCAAAAAACATCTCCCCACGATCTGGATTAACCCATTGAGCCATATGAAACCGTTTCTTCTTTTCGTCGATACCCTCACCTTCGAATAGTTCCACGGTGCATTGTCTGACCTCACTACCTTTCGCGGGATCATCTTTACTGATGATGACAACCTCTTTGTAGTATTCAAGTTCCACGAAATGTGTCGAGTGCGTACAGATAAAAACCTGATGCTCTGATGTCTCCGAGATCTCCCTCAAAGAGGCTGACAGACGTCGCTGTGCATGAGGGTGCAAGAATAACTCCGGCTCTTCCATTGCAAATATTACGGAATCTGATTGCCGTCTTGCCGAGACCTTCTCAGCGTCCTTTGCGTGGCGTTCGGCCTGGAGTGCTTCGGCCCAGGACCTAAGAAGCGCAAACATCATTGCACGCTGAAGTCCATGACCTTTTCTATCGGCTGTCGTTCGTACTCCGTCGTCCAAGTGGATATCTGTACCAAGTTCAAAGAGCTTTTCTATCTCCGGAGGCGTAACCTCGATATTGACTTTGACACCCCATGTGGCGAGCTCTTTCTCGATACCCTTTTCGAGGATCTCGAGTTCGTTGAGCGTCTCTTCACCGCCGTCGCGTTGGTTAAGCGAAGAAATTACCGATTCGAGCTGACCCCGCGCTTCGATAAAGCGTTCGTCACGCTCGGCCATCTCACGAATTGCACGATTCATGAGCCGACCAAAGGTCGTTGTTGTCTTTATTCGGATTTCGTCAGTCAGGTCACGAACTGCAGGGATCAGGAAAAACTCTGGCAGAACGCCCCCGCCAACGTTCTTTTGGCCCAGTAGAGGACCTGCCTCTAGTCTTCTTGAAAAACTTAGACTGTCGTGTTTTTGCTCAATGTATGCGCTCTGAGCTTCTTCAATATGTGCTTTTGTAATTCTTCCACTTTCAGGTACAAGATCGGCTAATGGCGTTGCGTTGGCTTTGTCACGCGAGGTGTAGTCACCCGCATTTTCTGCGCGAAGCCACTCTTCGTCGGGCTCCTCCAACCAGCCGTTGTACGAAACCTCGACGCTGCCGTTTGACAGACGGGCTGTCTTGCGAATGCAGATGGTATGGTTTGACAAGACATATTTACTGAACGTGTTCCTCTCTTGATCAGTCAGTTCAGAAAACGTCATTTCAACCCACAGCTCGTCATCACCCGTTTCGCGGTGAGCAAAAAAATCCTGATCCACGGGTTTGGCCGAGGTTGTCAACCCAAACTCCAAAGCAGACAGAACGTTCGATTTTCCATGATTATTCGGTCCGAGCAAAGTCAGGAGGGGGCTGCACTCAATAGATAATCTACTAATGCTGCGATAGTTACATATTTCCAGCTTGGTAATTCTCATTTACCTCTCCCAAAACACTCAACACATTTAGGCTTCTGGCTTCTATGCAGACTCCAAGTCCGCCTCGGCATGCGATTTCAGAGTAAGTTGACGCCCGCCAATACCCTCAAAGAGTTCCTCACGGCACGTAAGTACGATGATCTGAACCTGCCGCCCGACCATGTTCAGAATGTCGAACATGCGGCCCATTCTACGATCATCGGAAAACACCAGCGCATCATCCAGGACGACGGTCGCGGGATGGCCTTGCTCGACAAGCATCTCGGCAAACGCGAGGCGAACAAGAACAGCGATCTGCTCCTGCGTCCCCATGCTCAGGTGTTCAAAAGATTCTTCGTAGCCGTTTTCCCGAACGAGGCCGAAGATATGAAGATTTTCGTCGATCGCAATCTCAGCGCCGGGAAAGAGGAGCTGCAAGTAGGGACGAATACGTTTCAGCACCGGTGAGAGATAGCGTTCTTTCGCTTGGGTCTCTGCGGAACGTAGGGTCGATAGAAGCAGAGAAAGCACGGACACCTCGCGCTCGTAGCGCTGAAGCCGGTCATCGAATAGTTCAACATCTCGTGCTTTCTGCTGAATGGCTTCGTCGAGGCCAACGCCTTCAAGGGCTTCGATGTGTGACTGTAGCCCGACAACTTTCTCTTTCAGATCAGCGCGCTTGTCACGACGCTCCTGAAGCGCCGTTTCCAACCGCGTAATCCGCGCGTTCAGTTGCGGCAACGTTTCGCCATCACGCTGTCCTTCAAGCTTTGAGACAGCCTTCTCTTGATCTTCCAGCGCCTTTCGAGCGGTCGCCACAGCGGCCTCAAGTTCATCATCGGAAGTCTGCACTTCGGCTTCGGTCAGTCCTTTCGTCAGCTTGTCGAGACGTTCCTTCCCATCATCATACCGTGTCTTCACACTTCCCAACTCGGTCTGAATTCGGCCCATCTCATCTTCCGGACCGCCAAGGGACGCCCGGGCGGTGGTCAGGGTATCCCGTGCATCCTGAGCGCTTTCCTGGGCAGAGGCGAGGGCCCTCTCCGCCTCTTTCTCCGATGGTAAGCTCTCAATACCAAGATCGCTCAGCTCCAGTTCGAGAATAGTTTTCAGGCTCGCAATGTGATCCGCGAGCGGTTGCGCACCGGCGTCGTGGTCGTCTGCCGCCGGCGCGTGCAATGCGGCTTCCTGCTGTGCAAGCTCCGCATCGCGCAAGAGCTTTTCGCGCTTCGCAAGCTGCTCTTCAGCCGCATCAACCGATTTAGCGCCGCACTCTTCAAGCGCAGCCTTGAGGGCGTCATTCGCTTCGCGCTGCTGTGCGATGAGCTTGTCTCGGTCCTTGATCGCGGGCTGAACAGAAATGCGGCCGTAGTCAGGGACGGTGATTGTCGTACCCTCTACCGCTTCCACGGATGTCTGATCGGCAGCAAGTGCCGATCCATCGACCTTGATCCTAGACAGCCGGTCCGAAGGCATGTCGAATGCGACGAGCGTTGCGGCGGCAGATAGGCGGGAACGTGCGGTTTCCAGTTTTTTTGCGGCCTCTCGAACCTCTTCAATGTTCTCGTCAGTCACGAGAATGGTCGCCGCACCCTGCTGCGCAGCACGTTGCTTCTTCTCGGCCTCGTGGGCTTTCTCGTAGCGCTCCTGAAGCTCCTGAATTCGGCCTTCGCGTTGAACTGTAGTGAGAACGCGGCGAGCCAACGACACAGCCTTATCCGCCTCGGTGACGGCATCCTCGGCGTCCTTCGCACCTTTGCGAAGACCCTCGACCTGCCTTCTCAGCTCCTGATCCGTCTGGCGAACCTCGTCGAGTTTCTCCTTTGCGGCCTCAACCGACTTCGCATCGATCTTGATCTGCTCCTTCAACGCTCGCCGCTCCGCAAGCGCCCGCTCAGCTTGCTCCAGATTGCGCTTCTTCAGCTCAACATCCGTCGTCGCCGCCTCTATGCGCGACTCCAGTTTAGCAAGTTCACCGTGTCGGGTCCGCGCCGCGTCCAGTTCCTCTTTGTTCTTCTCATCCTGCTCTCCGGACGAGAGGCGCTCGAGGGTCTCCTGCGCCGCTTCCAGGTCTTGCATTGTCTTGGAGAGATCACTGCGCCGGTTTTGCAGCCCTTCGAGATCGGCACGCAGCGTCTCTACTTCGTCGCTTAGTTCCCTATACACGCCGCGTGGCTTGCCGGTTGAGGTGACATGTTCGGAGAGCTGTTTATCCACCGCATCGGGCAACGCCCTACCACGCCTGCCGCCCAAAATCTCACCGACTTCAGATTCCAATGCGCTGTGGAGGTTCGAGCGCGCGCTGTCTGGAAGGTCGAGCGCACCAAAGGACTGGCCTTGCTGAACCCAGAGCACATTCCACATACCGAGGGTCTCGGGTTTCGCCCCCGTCTTACCAGGTTCATCGAACCCGAGAAGATCGCGCAACGTTTTTTCCGCCTCATCACCCTCCAGCTTTCGCCCGTCCGGACAGAACAGGTGAGCGTATGGCTTTTTCACGAACCTCTTCCTGATCCGATAAATCCCGTCATCGACCTCGAATGCGAGTTCGACGACAGGTGCGGCCTGGTTGCGGTCATTCTGTAGCGCCGTAATCGGCTGCGCCTTGGAGCTGTATTTCTCGAACAGCGCAGCGCGCAGCGCATCGAGCAGCGTTGACTTACCCATTTCGTTGGGGCCAACGACGACGTTCAGGCCGTCGCCGATGTCGTCGAGACACATCGGCGTCGTGAACTTCTTGAACTGATTGATAGCGATGGAGCGAATTTTCATTGGCTCCTCGTCCGCAATTTCATGTGCTCGACGTACAGCCGCTGGAGCGCCAGCGCGGCGTTCTCGTGCTCGGGATCGCTCATGTCCTCGGCCTTTTGCTTCAGAACATCGGCGGCGGTTCGCACGAAGCCGCCCCGGTCGATTTGATCTAGGTCCTCTTCGCTGGGACTCGGGAAGAGTCGTGTTTCATCGATCCGCAGGTAACAGAAGGCGGCGGAGACCTGCTCGACGATCTGCTCCTCAAAATACTGCCGGTCCTGAAGTGAGACAGCACCTTCGACAAGAAGGCGGATCAGAATGCGGTTCAGGTCATCGCCAACGTTACGCAGGGTCGTAACGAGGGCATCAATCTCTTCGCGGCTGTTAATCTGCTCGCGGAACGTCATCCATTGGTAATGGCCGGTCTCGACAGGCGTAACGACTGGCGTAGAGTCGACACTCTTGATTTCGACCAGAAGCGCCTGTCCACCGCCTTCGACATCAAAGGCATCAGCCTCGTGTGTGCCGCTATACCAGACCTTATCGTTGATCTTCTTCTGTCCGTGCCAGTCGCCCAAGGCCAGGTATGCGAGCCCCGCTGACTTCGGCCTGTCCGGGCTTATGTAGTTGGGAACGTCCTTGTCATCGGAACCAAAGCCCGTGACCGTGCCATGCGCGAGACCTATGCGGATAATCCCGTTAGGGGTTTCCGCTTCATCCATGTATGCCGTAGGGTCCTGAAGCGTGCGCCGATACTGGAGCGGTGCCGGGAGCACGGCGAAGCCATCGCCTTCGAATATCTTCGGCTCGGAGGTGAGGTGGACAATCACATTGTCCGGCACGCCCCTTCGTAAGAGCTGATCCCAGAGGCCGTGCGGTCGATGCGGGTCGTGGTTTCCGGGCATAAGATGCCACGTCACCTTCTCAAACTTCCGCATGCGTTCCAGCGGTTGATTGAGGGAGCGCGGCGACAAGGCCTCCATGTCGTAGACATCACCGGCTACCAGAACATGACCGGCACCGTGCTCAACCGCCGCCTCGCCCAGCTGAGATATCGCTGCAAGGCGCGCCTCCTGAAGCAGACCCATCGTGCCGTCATCAACAAAGCGATACACCTTGCCGATCTGCCAGTCTGATGTGTGAAGCAACTTCAGGGAGATGCCTTGTTTCTCCTTTAGTTTCCCAATCTCGCCGGAACAACCGTCCTCCGATGGATTGAAGGCTAGCCGCCGAGACTATGAGGCCTATTCAATCTACTGGCATATTCAGTATTTTGCTGAATCAGTAATATTGCAAGAAATTTACTTCAGCTGTTAGACTTTTAACCAATTTGTCCACCATGGCGGCACTTGGACAGTAGGAGCCGATTTGGCTGGCGTTGCCATGAAATGGGCAGCGCTTTCGCCGGCCGACCGAATGTCTGTCTCTTTATGCCGCAGCGCAGCAATTCATAAACGAAATGAACGGCCTCTGTGGGTGGCTCCTGCATTGCAAGAGTTTTTTGGTGATATTTGCGGGTATTTTCGTCAGTACCGTCGTCTGTCCGGCCTGTTTGCGTGGCGGCATTGTCGCCACTGGCCTTGATGAATTCCGCGAGCGAGGTTCCAATCGGCTTATCGACCTCTGAGGGTCGCTGCCATTCCCGGAGTGTCCTTGCTCTTGGTTGACTTATTTCCGCATCATCACTTCAACGTCTTGCATCTCGTGGGCAGTCGGCGCGGTTAGAACGCAGGCTGCCGGTATTCTTGTTTCTTCGTGAGCATCGCCCAGATGGCCCGAGCGGCCTTGTTGGCCATGGCGGTTGTTGCCAATCGGAATGGTTTGTCTGCGATGATCTTCGCCGTCCACAGATCGACCTTCTCTGGCGAGCGTTTCGCCATGACAGCGCGCGATGTCATGCCTACGACCAACAGCTTGCGAATGTAGCGATCACCCTGCTTCGTGATCTTGCCCAGACGTTCCTTGCCACCGCTGGACTTATTGAGTGGGGTCAGTCCGAGCCAAGCCGCAAGATCGCGCCCGGTCCGGAACTGTTTTGCATCGCCGATCGTTGCGACAATCGCTGACGCCGTGATCGGCCCGATGCCAGGCATGCGCGTTAATCGGCATGCGTCTGCATTCAGCAGGGCATGTTGTTCGATCATCTTCGAATAGCCGTCGATACGCGCGTTCAAACCGATGAATTGGTAGCACTGTATGCCGAGCATGCCGTTCGCGATCTCCGGCATCTCTGGTTGGTCGCCATCAAGGTGACGCTTTGCAAAAGCCGTCACTGCTTCGATCCCAATGGGCAAAATGTGCCCAAACTCGCGCAGCAGGCTGCGGATCATGTTGGCCAGTTGGGTGCGCTGCCGGACGGCTAGATCGCGAGTCCGGTGGATTGAGAGAATGGCTTGCTGTTCCTCAGTCTTGATTTCGACAAAGCGCATGGTCGGGCGACGGACCGCTTCACAGATTGCCTCGGCATCAACGGCGTCGTTCTTGCCACGCTTCACGTAGGGTTTGACGTATCCGGCGGGCATGAGCTTCACGTCATGCCCCAATTTGCGCAGCTGGCGGCCCCAGTGATGGGACGAGCCGCAGGCTTCCATCCCGACCCTGCAGCGCGGAAGCGTCTCAAAGAAGCGGAGCAGCTTTGCACGTTTGATGGCTCTGTTGAAAATCACACGGCCGTTCTCCGAAATGCCGTGCACTTGAAAAACATCCTTGGCCAAATCCAGGCCTACGGTCTTAACTGTCATTGGGTGGCTCCTTTCCTAGCAGTCGATGATAACTGCACTTTGGCACATTCGATGCCGGTGGAGCAGGAGCCACCCACCTCATCCGCAATGGGCCGACTCTGCGGCTTGCCCTATCGAGTTCCTTGAGCTTCTGACGAGCCCGGGTTTTCCGACGCAAACGAGGTTCTGATGCCGGGGCCGCATTTCGGTGGAAGTCCTTGCAGGTTCAGATCCTTAGTTGTTCGAGCGAATGCCTCCATCTCGGCGACCAACGGTTCAGACGACGGTCTGCCGAGCTCTGAGCCTTGCGCTCAGAGAGCTCTTCTCGCGTCGGGGCATTGGTCATCCACGCGGCAGGACAGGCGTGCTTTTCATTCCGCCAATGCGCCTCAACGACCTCTGAGCCCTTCAGGAACTGACGGACAGCGAGGGGAGCGCCAGTTGCGTCGATGGCCTCGAAAGCCGCCTCAGTGCCGTAAGCGACCTCGCCCGATGCTGATTTCGGCGCCGAGGCCGAACCAATCCCATGTCGGGCAAATGCCCGTTTGATCCAGGGTCCGACAAGAGAATATACGTCACATGAAAACTCACAACATGCCGCCTCGAGAAGGAGTGGTTGCATGTCGTTCCAGGACAATACTCCCGCATGGGGATCGAGTTTCATAGCTACTGGCACGGATTCGGCGCTCACGAGAAACGCCCGATGCTTGCGTGCGATCTCTCTCATGGAGTCAAGTCTCGTATAGGTCGAAAGCTTGGTTGCATCCTTTTCATTGGGAGCAACACCCGGCTTCTTCACTTCGAAAGAGATGAGGCCGCCGCCTGCCTCGTCCTCGTAGTGGACGACGATGTCCGGGATCAGGATGCGCCCGGAGAAGCCGGGAAAAGTGCCCCGCGCAATCGTCTCTTCGCACGCATAGGCCCATTGTACATGCCGAAGCTCTCCAACAGGTCTTGCTCCCACCTTAGTAAGCAAAGCGCGAAGCGCCTGGGGGTTATCGAAGATCGCCCAGATTTGAAAAAGCGACGGCGTGATATGGTCTTCGGTTCCCCAGTGATAATAGCCACGTCCCTTGGCGCGGGTGTTGATCGTATGGTCGGCCCAAATACGCCGAAGAGCAGCGTGGTGTTGGGTTTCAGGTGATGCGGGGAGGGCCGGCATCACCTGCCACCACTGGTGCGCTTCAGCAGGTCGATTGTGTTTCATAACGTTCTCCAACTCTTGACGTGTTCTTCGGTGTTTGAAACGGCCATCAACTCGGGAAGGCAGGCCGCGTCCCGCGAAAGCTATTACTTTCCGCGGGTGGTTAGGTGGGTGACATCCCTCATGCATGTGGCTCCGCCTCACAGCGATATCGGGATGGGCCGATCTCGAAGCTGCCTCATGTTGATTCCATGTGCGGTTTCCGATCGGCCCAACGTGCTGTCAGCGCCGATTGGGCTTCCTGCGCGGCTAAGCGGTTCTGTTCTATGACAAGGTGGGTTTGGTGGACGACGCGAGATGCTGCTTCGCGCAGCGCAGTCACAAACCGGCCATTGTGGAGGTTCGTCTCGATGATCCGCGCGGGTGTATCGTTCGGGCAGGTCAACGCCTCCACCGGGACGTCATTCCAATAGGTCTCGAAATCGTCACCCGCACTGAGCCAGACCGGATACTCGCGCCCGACATGAGAAGCTTCGGTCAGGTCCCAGGGACAGCTCACCTCCATCCCGTCGAGGGGATGTGGTGTCACCAGCCAGTGATGAAGGTGATCCGGAGTGAGGCGTGTAAAGCTGACATAATCGGCACCGTCCATCGTGACAGAACCGGGATGGCCGATGGGGTCGAATTCCCAGTCCCAGTCACCGGCCTCTCCGGGCGCCACATGGTCCAGGCCATGGTCCTCATTGTCGCTGGAGCCGACGACAGGCAAGCGAACACGCCGCCAGCCGCCGTCGAAGAAAACCTCTTGTTGGACGGCCAGGGTGTCGCGCCAGTGGCATGTTCCCCAGATCATCGAACTTCTTGCCTGCGGCGCATTGAAATTCACTCCGACGGCCCCCCGGCTCATCAGGACCGGCCCGACCTCTCTGTCATTGATGAACGCAAGGGCAAGCCGCACCTCGCGGAACTGGATCAGGCTTGCCTTGTGCGATTCCCATCGGCCGGCCGGGCGGTCCATGCCCGGTTTCTTCGAGACGCAGGCGCTGCCCATTTCGATCTCGAACTCGACGTCTCCCCAGCCCACCGGGACCCGGACGAGGGGGACCGACGGAAGAGGACGCTGTTCATCGAAATTGACTCCAATCTCGACCTGCGGATGGACTGGGCTCAATCCGGTATTTACCTGGCCGTTTCGATCAAGGGCGATCCGTTCATGGAGAGCATCCCAGCGGAAGCTGAGCTTTTCCTGACGACGGAATGCTCCGGCGAGTTCGACTTGTGTAGCAACCTTCGTTCCCAAGTCACGAAGAAGATCATAGAGGTTTTCGATGGCCTCCCAGGTCTCGTCTGCTGCATCCATGCGAGCTGCCGTTCGCCATATCGGAAGCTCCTTCAGGAAAGCGATCTCTGCGGCATCGACGTCAACACCATCGATTTCCGCGGCCGTCCGGATCACCGCAAGATAATGCGCCAGTTCCTTGTGCGGGAGAAGCTTGTCGGCATAACGAGTGCGGACTTCCGGGGTGATTGCGTTCACGCTTTTGGCGAGTGTGTGCTTCGAGATATTGAACGTTTCTGGCTTCCGACTGCCTAGGTCGAGAAGCTCTAGCGCGCGCTCGCAAAAGGCATCCCGGCCACCGTCGATCTTGCCCCGTGTGGCCCGATAGGCGCGCGTTGCAGCGAGCGCCGCGTGGAGGTGCGACGGTGGCTTCAGCTTGTGGCCTTTGCGTGCCAGCGCATGAAGCTCGCGCAGGCGTTGCCGGTCGCCACGATAGATCTGTTCCCGAACCTGCTCGATGTTGACCATCAAAAGCTCCCTCATCAGGTGGGGCGCGAGTATCCGCCGGATCCGCGGCGGTACATCGGCAAGACGGTGACGATTTTCTGGCTGTCGTCGCTCAGGACAACAGCGAACCGTGCGACACGTTCGTCCAGCCCCCGTGCCCTGGCTGTACGGCGGCTGACCCGGTGCAAGCGGCAATTGTCACCGATCGCGGTTTCGGTATCGGCTTCGTCTAGAATGGTCTTTAGCAGAGCGCGCGATACGCCCCTCTGCTGACACCGTCTTTCGGCGTGTTGAGACAACATGAGTCTGGCCTTTCGATTTCCTTGACACTCGAAAGGTACCGCCCGTCGATCCCAAAGTCCGGTCGAGCGGGCCTTTTTCGGCCCAAGTCTTCGACTCTTTTTTTGATGTTTCTCGACTCATTTTCCGCCCTAACACCATGATCGGTTTCCCGACCGGCAAGGCGAACCCGCATTTCAAAACCAAGGTTGGGTTGGCTTCGCACTCGCAGCGACTGGCAGATCTGACGGGCTGCACCGCAGCGGCAAAAGGCGGTGACCAAGGTCCGCAAAGGGCCGTTACCCATCATCTTCGATCCATACAGGGCGACGGACCCCACTTGCTTGGAGTGCTTTCGGTTCACCGTCTCCGACACGTGCCCAGAATCCTGATTTGCGGGGATGTGCTGTTTTGAGCTTGGCAAGATAGGTTGCGTGGTTGATCATTCCGCTTGGGTGGATTTGGTCCACTTCGCCCGCCAGCAGGTCGAGTTTCCCGAGGTATTTTGCGCCGTGCCCATAGGCCTTGGAGCGTGCGCGGTCGAGGATGTTGTCCAGAAGGGCTCTGTAGAGGATCGTCGCCGCCAGCGGATGATCGTGTTCCAGAAGGCCCGCAACTTTAGGAAGGATGTGCCAGTCACCTCCATCCCATCGGTGTGGGTGCGTCGTGATCAGTTTTGCCGCCAAATCAAGTCGTGGCCAGTCCAGGAAGAATTGCAGTGCCACTTCGGGTTCTGACTTTTCCAACGCAAAGGCATGAGCGCGGTCTTCGGCCTCTATATCCTCGAAGTCCGGCAGCTGTTTCAAATACTCCCGCAGGATGTCGGCGGACAGTTTCGCCTCGAAACAGCGCCATCGCAGGGCCTGTGCGGCCGACCTGTCGCCGGTGGCGTCCAAGATGCGCGCCTCCAGACTGACCCGTTCTGGCGACAGGCCATCATCAGCTTCGCCAAAGGTACGCCGCCCGGGCTTGCGCACCCACTCCAGCGCCTCAGCGCTGCGACCGATATCCAGAAGTTGTGCAGCGATCCCAAGCGTATCCTGCATATGCGGCTTCTTCTTGAGTTCCAGCGCGATGAGCAGATCGAGATCCCCCCGCGCCGAGGCGAGGATCTGACGCATCGCAGCCCATTGCGAAGTCATGGAGTAGAACCAGCCATCCGATTTGCTCGCCGCTTCTTCGGCTTGCCGTTCGGATATGGCGTCTTTCAGTTCGCCATCCCATCGCGCCAAGCTGTCTTGCGGCAGATGCGCCGCCACAGCCTCGGTCACGTCAGCGAGATAGCCATGCGTGCTTTCGCCAAGGGCAGTCATGATCTTCTCGGGGAGCGCGTCGGCCTCAGGCAAGGGCAGGCTGCGGGCCAAATCGCCGGTCGCGGAGATCGCTTGGTAATAGACGTCCTGAACGCGGCCGGAAGAATCGTCGACGCGTTCGAACACCTGTTCATGGGTGGCGATGAAGCGCAGCAGCCGGTCTATGGCAAAAGCCGGGGCGGCAGGGCCAAGCTCAGACGTGATCGTATCGGTCAGGCTGCGCAGATACTCGGCAAAGGCGCGGGCCTTGTCCCATTCGATGAAACTCTTTGCCCGCGACAGCCCGGACAGCCGCCGGTCGATCAGCTTGGCAATGGCCTCAGGGCCGGATTTCCCGGCCAGCGCCGCTTGGACCTGCCGCCGGAACCCCGCGTTACGCTCTGCCTCGTCCAGCACCAGCTGCGCGAGCTTGTCGGTGCCGAGATCTTTCAGCTTGGCAGTGGTGAGGGCATATTTGCGGGCCATGGGCAGGTCTCGGTTAGGAACTGTTCCCTCAATTAGTGCCTCGACCATATCGAGGGTGCAAGTATTGGGTGTTTGATCGACCAAGCATTGCGACATGAACCAATGTCCTGCGTGGCTGACCTCCAAATGGTTGACGACCTCGCACATGCCGCGAATGACCGGTCTTGTGAAGCTGCGCTGCGACATCACCGGAGGTAAGCGAACGGCAGGTAAATGGGCCGGACAGGTCGATCATCCTGACGTTGTGGCGGTCGCGCTGTGACTGGCGCCTCTGCGGCTTCAGGCCGTTTGGCGCTGCGCCATCGACCGTCCGCAGTTCCTCACCGGCGCGACGACGCAGCAGGAGGCGCGTCTGCGCCTCCGCGTGAGCCTACCAAGGTAACCGTGGGCCTAAGCCCACGGGTCAATCTCAACCAGCACCTGAACCTCGTCGCCGTCGATTTCATCGGCGGGGACAGCGCCGAAGGATCCATCACCTGCCTGGAAGACGACTATCGAGACCATGAGCGTGGCGGCGAGGGAGGCGGCGAAGGCGTGTGCATCTGTGCGGGACATCTGTTTGGCTCCTGTCTTGGAGGCGGGGGACCATCCCCCGCGCGACAGGACCCCGCAGGCCCGAATACTGGCTGACATCACCGGGTGCGTTCGGCTCGTCCGAATCCACCCGGCGGCACGGGCTCGCCCGTAGTCCGACCCCTCGCGGGTTGATCTCGAAGGCGGGATTCGGACCAAGGAAGGGAATGGCGAGCGGGGGATGGTCCCCTGACGACTGGAGCCGGTTGTCCTGCTGATGCTTGATACGCCGCTAGCCTCCCGGCCAAGCTCTTGGTTGAAGACTTCCTTGCTTGGGGATGGATCCTTTGGTGCCCCGCGACTTCGTGCGACAGGGTTGTGATGGATGAGAGGCCCGCGCTTTGGCGGCCCCCCGGTTTCAGTTGGGCTTAGGCGGCCAGATCCGTGCCCCCTGCCCTACCGATGCTTTTATCGCCGACGATTTCAAGCCGCGCATTGCGGTATCCTTCCTTTGCGATCCAGAGCTCGGCAGCGGTGACGGAGGCACCCAGATGCAGCAGCTCCGTGTTGCCGCCGAAGTCGAGAAGCACGCGCACCTGGCCGGGCTTCGGCTCCTCGGCCACCTCGAAGACGACGATGCTGTCAGCCGAATGACTGCGCATGATGGTCACGAGAATGACCCCGTCAGAGGAGAAGTTGCCCTCATGCAGAGTGAACGACGCGGGAGCCGTCCAGGTCGGATAAGACCGGGGTGGTTCCTTTTTCACGAGGCGACCGACGCCGTTCGAGCGCTCCCAGGCCGCCAGCTTCTTGGAGAAGCGTGCCGGCGGCTTGGGGCTGCCGTCGGTGTAGCGAATGAGCGCCCCGAGGGGCGCAGTGTCGATGATGGTTGTTGCAGACATGATTCCTCATTCCGAATGCGAGAAATCGCACTCATCCCATTGATATCGTTACGTTATAGGGTGATTGGGGGCGGAATGCCCGCCCCCTGCCGGATCACGTTACTCCGCGGCCAGCATCGATGCGCCCTCTGCAGGCAGGTCATCCGTCAGGAACGCGGGAAGGTCAGCTTCACTGACGCTGTCAGCCACTTCGGCGTCCGCCCCCTGCCCTTCGGCACAGTCCTCACCATCCAGCGCCACGAGATCGACACGGCGCAGGACTTCGGGCAACCAGCCGCTGCCCTTCAGCAAGCGCTCGGCCTCACTGGCCATCTCTCCCTTCTTCAGGTGATCGAGGAGCTGTGCAGTCGCCTCTCCCTTGGCCTCGCGCACGGCCTCGAGGATGCGGGCCTTGGGCACGCGATTGAGATAGGTGTCCACCGTCGGCTCCCAGCCCGCCTCGACCATATCGAGACCTGTCGCGCGCGCCACGAGATCGGAATGCGCCATACGCCGGGTCAGACCGCCTGCAGAGATGCCTGCCCCGTAAGGGTTCACCTTCTCATGCAGCGCGTTGACGCCGAAGCTGAGGCAATGCGCCAGCAGGGCCAGCCGACTGCCCTGGTCGAGGATCGTCAGATAGTCCCAGAGTGCCGCATCATCGCCAAGCGGCAGATCGGCTTCCCATTCCGCGTGACGCTCGTCGACCAGCTTTGCCACCACGCTGTCCTTCAGATCGGGCGCCTGCGCCGACATGTAGACGTGACGCACTGAGGCTTCGAGACAGCTGCCCGAAGCTGAGGAGGTGCGGAAGGTGTCCGTCACAAGCTTCAGCAGCAGCAGCGTCAACGCCACGTCGGGCGAGCGCCCGATCGCTTCACGCAGCGCCAGCGTCCGGTGGGCCGTCAACTCCATGACCAACCGCTCGGGCAGCGGCTTCAGCGCTCCGTCATCCTCATCCTCCGGCAGGTCAGCTCCGATCGGCTGGCCACCCGACATGATGACGGTTCCGCCATGAGCGACACTGTCATGGCCATCGGTGAAATCACGATCATCCCCCTGCCCCGCCACCGCAGGATCAGTACCATCCTGGACCGCGGTCTCGTCAACGGGCTCATCCTCTGGACGCACATACCCGCGATAGACTGCCAGAGCGCCGTAGCGGTCGAGCGTGACGAACGCCCCTGCCCGCCCGATCTCCTCCGCGTCGAAGATCAACGGCCGGGTCTCGATCTTTTCCATCTCCGTTTCCAACACGTCAAGCCGCGTGTCGATCTCGTCGGGGATTTCATCCTGCCCTGCGTATTCCTCTTCCAACGCCCGATACTCGGTGAGCAGCTTGGCATGAGCCGCACCTTCGTCATCCGTCATCGGTGCCGGATCACCGGACAGGCGCCGCAGTCCGTGGCTGTAGCCGTAAGGCAAGTCAAGCGCGACCTCGATCCACTTCCAGCCCTCAACCGCAACCGTCTCAGCCTCGGCCTGGAGTTTTTCCGTCACCAGCCGATCGAGCAGGGCAGAGTCCTCGAGCCAACCGCCGTCATCGCCCTGAAACAGGTCGTGCAACATGGTGCCACCAGCGGCCTCATAGGCACCAACGCCCACAAAGATCGCGCGCCGGTCGGAAACCCGGACTGATGTCTCGGTCAGCATGCGCCGGATCTGGAATGGCTCCTTGTTCCAAGACGACCGGATTGCGTCCCAAACCTGAATCTGACGCTCGTGGTCCGGGTTAACCGTGAAGGCCATGAGCTGTTCCAGCGTCATCTCGTCCTTGGCGTAGAGCTCGAGCAGGGCAGGGGCCACGGCGGCGAGTTTCAGGCGCTGCTTGACCACCTTCGGCGTCACAAAGAACGCGGCTGCGATCTCTTCATCGCCCTGACCTTTTTCCCGCAGCGCAACGAAAGCACGGAACTGATCGAGCGGGTGCAACGCAGCGCGCTGCATGTTCTCAGCGAGCGAGTCGTCCTCGGCGAGGATCGCAGACTCGGCATCCCGCACAATGCAGGGAATGGGCGTCGTTTTCGCCAAGCGTTTCTGCTTCACCAGCAAAGACAATGCTTGGAACCGGCGGCCCCCGGCGGGGATCTCGAACTTGCCGGTCTCAGCGCCATCACCATCCAACACAGGCCGCACGCTCAGGCTCTGCAAGAGACCGCGGCGGGCGATGTCTTCGGCCAGTTCCTCGATCGACACGCCAGCTTTGATGCGCCGCACGTTGGACTGGCTCAGCATCAGCTTGTCGAAAGGGATATCCCGTGAAGGGGACAGGGTGATTTTCTGGACAGCTTTCGTCATCAGATATTCTCCACGACGGGCGCCGGAAGCCACTCTCCCGATCTCACTTCCCGTCACCCTCAAACCAGCAAACCTTTCACTCTCCTATCCTCCGTAAGCTGGCAAAACGAGACTTAACAGCTGTTAAGTCGAAGCTCTGGGATGGTCGGTTCTCCACCACATTTCAACCTTAACAGCTGTTAAGCTACACTCCGCCTACCAACCAAAGCCATGACCATCGGCCCACAAGAGAATTCACCCGCGGCGGCCTTAGCGGTCAAAGCACGCAGGTATCCACCAGGAGATCGGATATCGGCAAAGCGTTCCAGCATCGCCGCCACCACGATTGATGCCTGTTCAGGCCCCATACAGCGCTGCGCCTCTTCCCAAGCCGAGACACTGATCCCCATGGCAGGGCGAACATCGGATGCGGCATTGTAAAGCTGGTGCCAGTGCCTGATTTCGCCGTCGTAGAAGGTTTTCAAGGACGGGCAACTGGCAAGGACCAAATGAAGTGGGATCTTTGGCACTTGTCGGAGGTCCGACTCTTCCAAACTCAGGTCACTTACGTCAGTCTGATCATTTAGAGCTCCGGTCGCTTCCTTGGCTTTTTTTAAGCCAGGTTCAGAATCTATGTAGTTTGTGTTTGAATTATGATGGTGACGCTCATTCTTGGCATCATTGGTGTTCATTTCTTCTGTACCCGGGCCATCAATTGCGTTCCGTGCTGCGTCGAGAAGCGCTTCGAGTTCCACCCGATACTGACCCAAGTCTTCCAGCGACAGCTTTCGACGAAGTGCGCGGGCCGTCAAGGCTGCTGTGTCGCGCATCTGATCCCACAGGCCGCGCCCAGACTGCATCTCCTCGCCGAACTCTGCCAGTGCCGCCAAGTCACGCCGCATGAGGCTGACCGTCTCTCTGAGCCGCCGTACGCAGTCTTCAGCCTCACGCACAGCTTCCGCGGCGCGACCAATCTCCTCGGATCGGCAGTAAAGCGGAGAGAGGTCAAAGCCGAAGGCCACGCGATCGTCACCATGCTTTCGGACGTAGCGCTTTCCGTTGGGGCTGTCGCGACGGACTAGCAGGCCAGCCTCGACCAGGCGGGCGAGGTGACGTCGCATCGTCGAGTTTGGCATGCCATTGAGCCGCTCACAGATGGCCTTGTTGGACGGAAAGACGATCATTTCCGCATTACCGCCAAGCGCATCATCAGGAAAGAAGCTTAGAAGCCCCTGCAAGACGGTCAAATCGCGCTCTGTGATGCCAAAGGCGGCTTGTGCCTTGGACAGCTCCCGAAGGAGTTCCCATTTATTGACGGGCTTGCCTGGGAGGGATGCTTCCGGCTTCTCGATCACGCGCAGATGGGCGTGCGAAATCGGCCGCATAAACGGCGAAATTGGTCTGTAGTCCATGATTTTTTTCACGAAGGCAAAATTTCTATGGCCCGCGAATCGCTTTGCGCTTGCGGGTTAGGGGCCAGATCGCTACATTCAGAGGTGCGAAAACTGAGATTTTGTAGCGGGCTGGTCCCGGTGCGAAACCTTACAAAGGTCTCGTGAAGCTAGCTTCTCGGGGCCTTTTCTTTTCTGCCTGTATCGTGCCTCCTTCTTGTTGGTTGCTCTTCCTCAGTCTTCTGAGCGCTTCCAGCGCTCATGAAGCTCGGCAATCAGCTGTGGGGCATTGCCCTGCAGCCAGCTGACAAAATCAGGCTCGTCCGCTGTCAGATCGAGTTTGAGTTGCTTGCCTCGACGCCCAGTTTTGACTGTTGCAGCTCCGACCCCGGGAATCGCCAAAGCCGGTTCTTCTTTACGGGACGGCTTCGGCTCTTGACTTGCGTTTTTAGCAGCGGCGAGGACGGCGAGAAATGCCCCATCGGACTGTTCTCCAACTGGGCCAGAATGTTCAACTTTGCTGGCGTTCGCGACAGCTACAAGCGGATCACGATCAAGCTCCGTAGCTCCCAATACTTTCTTGAGGTCTTCCCAACGAGGGCGACCGATGCCGGGTGCCGCCCCGATGGCCTGGATAAGATCCTCGCCAACTGTTCGAACAACACTCAACATCTGCGAGACGCCAGCCTCGTGTAGATTGAGAACCTCAGCAACGCCCCTACTCGTACGCTCAGAACCGTCCAGATGATCACCTTCAAGCAGCGCTCTTGCGACAAGCGCACGCTCTATGAAGCTCAAATCGCGGCGTTCCTGATTTTCAAGCAGTTGATCACGGAGCGCTTGATCGCCCTCTACCTCTGTGACAATGGCGCGGACCTTGATCCCGAGCTCACGACATGCTTCGAGGCGGCGGCGGCCGTAGATCAGACTGTAGCGATCACCTTCAATTGGACGCACCAAAACAGGGACGCGCTGTCCATTTTTCGAAATAGAGCTCTTAAGGCCTTCGACGTCGATCTGTAGCCGGTCATCAAGACGACCTTCAGTCTCTATATGACCAGGATAAATTTCAAAAACACCGCCGCGCAGCCGACGTCCTTCCAGGGCATCAGGTGCATTACGAAGGGTCTGCAGTGGCAGGCCAAGTTTAGGCTTTCTTGCCATTCCGCCCCCATGTGTTCTGGATGATTTCAGCGATCTCATCGTTTACAGCGTTCATGGACTCGATTGCGCGGTCAAAAGTCTGGCGCGTGAAATCCTTCTTGTCCGCCTCGTAGAGCGTTTGCTTGGTCAAACCGGCATCTGAGATCGCAGTCGATTCGACCATATGATTGGTAAGGACTGATCGACCAAATAGCCCGCGAATAAAGGCGATAACCTCGGTTTGCGGGGCATCACCAACTTTGTAGCGGGTCGGCAGGAAACGCAGCCAATCGAAACGCAGATTTGCGCCGGCATCCCGGATCACGCCGAGCAGATCCGCCGTCATACGAAGGAACTGTGACATCGACATGAGGTCCAGCATCTGCGGGTGAACAGTTACGAGAACACCGGATGAGGCGGATAGTGCCGACATCGTCAGAAAGCCAAGCTGCGGTGGACAGTCGATCACGACCACGTCGTAATTTTCTTCAACGCCATCGAGCGCGTCACGGACTCGTGCAAAGAACGCCCTCGCACCGCCACGTTGGATTGCTGCAGGGGTCTCATGCTCGAATTCCATGAGTTCAAGGTTGCCCGGGATCAGATCGAGGCCACGAATATAGGTCTTGCGGATAACTTCGGAGATCGGAACTGGCTCATCGTAACGGACTGCGTCGTATAGTGTTCCACCCTCCATAAGGTCGAGCTCGGGTTGGATACCGTGAAGAGCAGAGAGCGATGCCTGAGGATCCAGATCGATTGCGAGTACCCGGTATCCCTTCAGCGCAAGGCGTTGCGCCAGATGTGCAGAAGTCGTGGTCTTGCCGCTACCGCCTTTAAAGTTGACGACCGATACAACTTGAAGCTCATCACCGTCGCGACGGCCAGCCAAATAGGTTCCTGGTTTCTTTGCATTTTCTTCCAGCGTTTGGCGAATGTTCCAGATGTCATCGAGCGTGTAGCGACGGTGACTGCCGACGGTCGTCTCAACGTCAACAATCTTTCCTTCTCGATGAAGCTTCCGAAGGTATGTATGATCAACGCCGAGGAGTTCAGCGGCTTCACCACTGGTCAACGTGCGCATCACCTTCTTTGCATCGGGCGGGAAGTGGGCAGCCCGCTGCGCGTGCAGGTTCGACGCGAGAAGTTCCGCGTAGTGCCCGATGGCGATGTCTAGATCCTGATCTGCTTCGCTCATGTCTGCCTCGATCCGTGGGCGCGTTTTTTATGTGTCCGCGCGTTATTTTTCGAGACTATTGCCCGAGCGGCTAGATTCGTGCAAGCACTTTCTAGATTTAGTATCCAAACAGCCGACATGCACAAGTGTGGTCAAGGCGCGATGTCACCCTTGCTAAATCGTAATGATAGATATACATAACGGCTTGTATATCCAAGGCTGGAGATCTGTATGCAAGTTGCCAAATGGGGAAATTCTCTCGCGGTGCGGCTACCCGCCGGCCTTGTGCGGGAACTCGGCCTGAAGGAGGGCGATCAGATCGACCTGGTAAAGGACGATGGAACCCTGCTTGTTCGGCGTCAGCCTCGCGCCGATGAAGTTTTGCAAGGACTGCGCCGGTTTCGGGGCAGACTGCCCAGGAAGGCGCGACTGAGCCGCGACGCTGCGCATGAGCGCTGAGTTCGCGGACACGAATGTCGTTCTCTACTTGCTTGACGACGGTCCAAAGGCGGATCGGGCTGAGGAAATCCTGGGGCAGGGGCCGCGAATCAGTGTTCAAGTCCTGAACGAAGCGCTCATCAATTGTCGAAGTAAGGCGGGGCTCAGCTGGGAGGACACCGCAGCCTTTCTCGCAGGTATCCAATCCTTGTGCGCGGTTGAGGACTTGACGATCCAAACCCACCAGGTGGGGCGCGCCTTGGTGGAGAAATACCAGCTCTCGGTCTATGACGCGATGATCGTGTCTGCTGCACTCATTGCGGGGTGCACGACATTGTGGAGCGAGGACATGCACGACGGATTGCTGGTGGAAGATCAGTTGCGCGTCGTCAATCCTTTCTCCTGACACGTCATGACAGGGCTGTTTTCCAAAAGACCAAGCCGCTCGACGCTTTCAAGCAGCAACTTTACACTGACCTCAGGCATCTGTTCGGCCGCCCTTTCAGTTGCGTATTATCCAAGGGTGGCACAAATTTGGGTTGCTTTATGTGCACTATATGCGTCATTGACTTATACGCCACTGAAACATATATGGTGACTGCTGATGACACGACTGCAGGCGGTGGTGGAACTGCCCGAATTCCAGAGGCGCGCTAAAGCAATCATGTCGGAACAAGAGCGCGAGGCAGCAATCAACTACATTGCCGCCAATCCTGATGACGGAGTTTCTCTCGGCGGCGGGCTTCGCAAAATCCGCATCCCAAGAGAAGGGGGTGGCAAGAGCGGCGGCTTCAGGACGTTGTATGTATTTGGCGGGAACCATATGCCGATCTTTCTGATCACGGTCTTTGCCAAGAATGAAAAGGCCAACCTGTCCAAGGCTGAACAGGCCGCGGCAGTCGAAATGAGCAAGGCGCTTGTCGCAAAGTATGGAGACGCAACATGACTGCATATGAATCGGTGTCGAAGGGCCTGGAAGAGGCCTTGGCATTCGCAGATGGCAACATGGCCGCCGCCAAGGTGCATGAGGTGTCCGTTGTCGATGTCGATGTGGCCGAAGTTCGCCAAAGAACTGGTCTCTCACAGGCTGAATTCGCCCGAAGCATCGGAGTAGCAAAGGGCACGCTCTTGAACTGGGAACATGGGCGTCGACACCCGACGGGTCCTGCTCAAGTCCTGCTGGCCTTGATCGCAAAGAAGCCATCGGTGGTGCAAGATCTGCTGCGAGGCGCTTGATCTGTGGCGCAAGGCGCGATCCCTTTGACGCTCGTGTCGAAGATACGCTCAGTGAAGCCTGCAGATTGCTGAGCTCGCGAGCGGGGTGAGCGGTGTCTCATCGGTCATGGGATAGCGCTGCTCCCGAATCTACTCCAACAATCCTAGCTTTTCCGCACGTTCCAGCAGCATCCTCACGGAAGAAGGCTGCCAGCTGGTCCGGCCACGAGGCGTGCGCTCACGCATGGATTCCAACCGATCGCAGATCGCCTGAAGCGTGATGTCGGGATCCGCGCCCTTGATCGCAGCTATAATCGCCGGCAGGCGGTCGTCGGTGCCGCGACGCCCGGCGCGGGCCAGCACCTCTTCAGGAAGGAAGCCGTCACGCACATAGGCCTTCACAGCACGTATCAGGCGGCTTTGTGTCCAGCGCCGGTCGCGGGGCAGGGGGCCATTAATGATCCGCAGTACGTCTTCCCAGGCCATATCAGGCCGGAGGCGGCGCACATGCGGCACCCATTCCTGTGCCGTCTCGTTCAGGCGCTCCATGTAGCCATCCTGTCGCGCCAGCCGCACCTTGCGCAGCGCGGCCGGGTGCTTGGCGCGAAGCCCGGGGTTGCCGCCAACGCGTCCCTTGGCGCGCGCCGAGGCAAGCCCGGCCTTGGTGCGTTCGCGGATCAGGGCGCGCTCGAACTCGGCGGCGGCCCCCAGAACCTGAAGCGTGAACTTGCCCTGCGGGGAGGCGGTGTCGATCGGGTCCTGAAGGGACCGGAAGAACGCGCCACTCGCTTCAAGACGCTCGATCACCTCGAGCAGATGCGACAACGACCGCGCAAGGCGGTCGATCCGCACGACGACCAGCGTGTCGTCCTTGGCAACTCGCTCCAGCACCCGCGCGAGGACCGGCCGCGCACGATTGCCGCCAGAGGCATGCTCCTCAAAGATCTCGACGCAACCCGCAGTCTTCAGAGCCTCTGACTGGGGCAGGGGGGTCTGATCCTCTGTGGAGACGCGCGCATAACCAATCAGGGGCATGAAATCCGACCGTTTGCAATTTTATCTATCGCCATTAAACGACCGTTTATAAACGAATGCAAGCACGCTCTCTGTGGTCCGGTTCAACGGAAAGCCCTTGGTTTCCATAGGCTGAGCGCGATGAGAGAGCCCTCGCCGAGCATCGCCCGCGCGTGCTATATTAGAAGCTTGAGTGCACTCCGCCAAAACCCTTGGGTAATGTGCAAAATTCTAGTATTTTGCACACATGAAACCTCAGGCACCTGCCTTTCATGATGAATCTGATGCTCTCTTCCTCGACGCTGAGGAGGTGGAACAGTCGTCAGATGTCGCGTTTAGTTCCTGATTTCAATTGAAGCAGTAAGCTGAAACTGAAGCGCTGGAATTTCACCTTAGCGCTTCACCAACACGTCAA
>MRWG01000927.1_pt1 | contig 23053 bp, 19 predicted proteins | sample 1013341 | NCBI WGS metagenome assembly MRWG01 (sample SAMN06117577, study PRJNA244670) | biofilm metagenome | biome: Water; feature: Cathode Biofilm; material: Biofilm; isolation source: microbial consortium enriched at the cathode of a solar microbial fuel cell | place: USA: District of Columbia ... | reverse complement strand
TCGTCGGCGCGATCCGCCATGCGCTGGAGATCAGCGGCATGCGCGCCTCCACCTCCGGAGCGGACGCCATGCTGGCCGCCTTCCGCCAGCCGGAGCACGCAGCGCCCGGCGGCCTTTCCGGCGGCGGTGTCGAGACCGGCGGCGGCAGCGCACATTATCGCTACACCCCGCCACCGCGCCCTGCACAGGACTGGCGGCTCGAGACCTCCCCCACCCGCCCTCTGGACATGACGGGCAGTGCCTCCATTGCAGGCGCAGCGCCCGCCGCCGGCGGCTTTTCCGCGCCCGCCCAGTCGGCTTTCGATGTCGGTGCCGGCCTGAGCGCCGATGCCCGCGCCGGCGAGGTCGAGGCAGCACCCGAATTGATGCGCTCCCCGCTGGGCGCCGCGCGCGCGCAGGTGCATGAAAACTACATCGTCGCGCAGACGGAGGATTCTCTCGTCATCGTCGACCAGCACGCCGCCCATGAGCGCCTTGTCTACGAGGCCCTGAAAGAGGCGCTCCATTCGCGCGCCCTGCCCGCGCAGATGCTGCTTCTGCCTGAGATCGTGGACATGCCGGAAGAAGACGCCGACCGCGTCGCCGCCCATGCCGAATTCCTCGCCCGTTTCGGGCTGGGGCTGGAGCGTTTCGGCCCCGGAGCCATTGCCGTGCGCGAAACCCCGTCCATGCTGGGCAAGGTCGACGTGCCGCAGCTCGTGCACGACCTGGCCGACGAGATCGCCGAGAACGACACCGCCGACACGTTGAAGGAGCGCATCGACCACATCGCCGCGACCATGGCCTGCCACGGTTCCGTGCGGTCCGGACGGCGGCTGCGCGCAGAGGAGATGAACGCGCTTCTGCGGCAGATGGAGGCAACGCCCGGCTCCGGCACGTGCAATCACGGCCGCCCGACCTATATCGAGTTGAAGCTGACCGATATCGAGCGCCTGTTCGGCAGGCGTTAGAGCATCGGACCGAAAAGTGGGTACCGGTTTTCGGGTTAATCCGATGATCCAGACCAAGACCTCACGCGGCCCCGCCGGCGACAAGCAGGTTTACTTGGCGCGGCAGGAAGGTTAAGGCCCAGAGTTGATGACAAGAGGCACCAGACGATGAACCGTTTCGAAGGACCCGGCGCGCGCGAGGCACGCATTCGCTATCTGGATGGCGACTTTCAGGTCATGACCCCCGGCGCTTTCGTGCGCTGCGCCGTCACCGAACAGCCGATCCAGCTCGATGACCTGAAATACTGGAGCGTCGAGCGCCAGGAAGCCTATGTGAGCGCCGACACCTCGCTCGCCCGCGAACTGGAAATGCATCCCGAACTGCGCAAACGCGGTTAATCGGAAACCGGTTTTCCGTCCGGGATTGCGAAAAAACAGAGAGATGGAGCGGTGCAGCGTTTCGGTGAAACGATGAACGGCTCCAGATTTATTTGAGGCTGCGTTCGCGCCAGTTCTCGATCGTGTTTTCGATGATCGTCACCGGCATGTCCGCTGCCTCAAACACCGCTTCCACCTGAAGCACCCGGCTTGCCTCGGCCAGTTCGCCGAGCGCACCGCTGCCGCCGCGCAGCCGCACAAGATCCTTCTCCGTCGTGATGAGCTGAAGCCCGTCCCTGCCGGCGGCTGCGATCAGATCGCGCGCGTCGTCATCATCATAGGGGTGATGATCGGGAAAGCTCTTCCCCTCCACCACTGCGCCGCCGGCCTCGGCAACGCTGTCGAAGAACTTCTTCGGGTTCCCGATCCCCGCAAAGGCGAGAAACCGCCCGCCCTTGATGGCGCGCATGCCACGCGGCTTGAGCCGCGCCTGAAACACCGGTCGTCCCGCCCGCGAGGTCTGGCGCACCACATGGTCGGCCGCAGTGCCCTCGCCCATGGTCAGAACCGCATCGGCAAAGCGTAGCTGGTCGATCAGCCGCGCCCGCAGCGGGCCGCCTGGAATGACATGGCCATTGCCCAGCCCGCGCCGCGCATCCACCACCATCACCGCGTAATCCATGTGAATGCGCGCGCTCTGGAAACCGTCATCCATGATGATAAAGTCGCAGCCGATGCCGACCAGCTCGCGCGCGCCCGTCAGGCGATCCGGCGCTACCATGGTCGGCGCATGCCGCGCCAGAAGCAGCGGCTCGTCACCCACATGGCGCGAGAGATCCTTTTCCGCATCCACCAGATGCGCCGTGGTCATGGAGCCGCCATGCCCGCGCGACAGGAAGCCCGGCTTGCGCCCCAGCTTCCGCGCCTGTTTCGCCAGCGCGATGGAAACGGGCGTCTTGCCCTCGCCGCCAACGGTGAAATTGCCCACGCACAGGACCGGCACATCCACTTTCGCGCGTTTGGCAGACGCCATCCGGTAGCCGGCCACAAAACCGTAAAGCGCGGAGAACGGGGCAAGGCTCCAGGCCCGCCAGTCCGCCGGTTCCCACCAGAACGGAGGCGCCTCGCTGGACCGCCGCGCGTCCATTCGCACGCGTGAAGGACGATCCACACTGTTCACGGAGCATCGGGATGACCGAAAACCGGTTTCCACTTTTCGGCCCGATGCTCTAGCCATGGCCCTCATCGTCCTCAAGACGACTCTTGACGATCAGTGGATGAATATAGGGATCGAGCGCCTGCAGGGTGCGGTTCAGCGCGCCCGACATGTCGTCAACCGCAGCCCGCCCGGCCTTGATCATGGTGCGCCGTGCGGAATAATTGTTGAGCAGGAAGTTCACCCCGCCCGCCAGCATCTCGCCATCGCGCACCAGCCGCGCACCGCCCGCATCGATCAGGCGGCGATAGGCGTCGCGGAAATTCTGCACATTGCAGCCAGAAAGAACCGCCGTGCCCAGACGCGCAGGCTCAATCGGGTTCTGCCCGCCCTCGCCCGTCAGAGACCGGCCCACAAAGGCGATCTCGGTCAGGCGCAGATAAAGTCCCATCTCGCCAATCGTGTCGCCGAGCAGGATATCGACATCGGCAGACACCGCATCATTGCGGCTGCGGCGCGCCACCTTGAGGCCACGCGCCTTGAATTCCTCTTCCAGCCCGTCGGCGCGCTCGGGATGGCGCGGCACGATAATGCTGAGAATGTCGGCATGCCGTGGCTTCAGCTTTTCATGAACATCCGCCGCCACGGTCTCCTCGCCCTCATGGGTGGAGACGGCAGCCCAGGTCTCGCGCTCGCCGATCTGCCCTTCCAGAAGCGCCAGCGCCTCCGGGTCAACCGGCGGAACATGCGTATCGACCTTGAGATTGCCCGAAACGGTCACGGGCCGCGCCCCCAGCGTGCGGAAGCGCTCGCCGTCAACTTCCGACTGGGCAACCACATGCGCCAGGTTCTCGAACAGCGCCTCGGCCAGATAGGGCCGCTTCTGCCAGCGCGCGAAAGAGCGATCCGACAGGCGCCCGTTGACGAGAACCTGCGGCACGCGGCGCGCGCCCAGTTCAAGGATCGTCATCGGCCAGATTTCAGACTCGGCCATGATGGCCAGATCCGGCTTCCAGTGGTTCAGAAAGCGGCTGACAGCCGGCTTCAGATCAAGCGGCACATACTGGTGGATCACATTGCCGCCAAGCCGCTCTTCCGCCACCTTGGCGGAGGTCACCGTGCCGGTGGTCAGAACGATATTGATGCCATAGCCAAGCAGATGCTCGATCAGGCCGATCACGGCCGCCGTCTCGCCAACGCTGGCTGCATGCATCCAGATCAGCGGACCTTCCGGGCGCGGCTTGCCGGCCTTGCCGTAACGCTCGTGCCGGCGCACCCGGTCTTCCTTGCCCTTGCCGGCGCGCCAGACGATATAGCCGCCAATCAGCGGAAAAACCGCCGCGCCTGCCCAGCGATAGGTCGTAAGGATGGTCCGTGCCCAGCGTTCACTCATGGTCATCTATCGTCGACCAGGGCGTAGGCCTTGCGGGTCGCTTCATTGAGCGAATCCGTGACCTCGCGACGCTTCTCTTCCATCACATCCGCATCCGCATCGGCGGCGACAAAAATGGGCTCGCCCAGAATGACCGCGCTGCGCCCGAAGGGCAGATTGATGGTGGTCTTGTCCCATGTGCGCTCAAGCACCTTGCGGCGGCTCGTGGCAATGGCGACCGGCACGATTGGCCGGCCGGAAATGCGCGCCAGCGTGACGATGCCAAGCCCCGCCTCGCGCGGCGTGCCATGGGGAATGTCGGCGATCATCGCAACATTGCAGCCGCGGTCGATCGTCTTTTTCAGCGCGATCAGCGCCTTCGCGCCACCCTTGCGGATATCGCGCTCGCCCTTGCGTCCGCCGGAGCCGCGCACCGTATCGAAACCGAGTTTCTCGGCAACGAGCGCATTCAGCTCGGCATCGGCGCTGCGCGAAAAGAGCGCAACGATCTTGTGCTTGCGCGGATTGATCGCCGGACCAAGAATGTGCTGGCCGTGCCAGAGCGCTGCAATGGCCGGCGAATGCTGATCGATCGCTGCCTGCAGGTCGTCAGACCCTTTGACACGCGGATTGGTGCGGTCGATCAGGCGAATTGCGCCCGCCATCAGCGTCGCCAGCGCCTGTTTCACAAAACGCGACTTCGCCAGCGGCTTGCGAATACGGCGCCACAGCTCCTTGAAAGGGCGCGGTCCCGTCTTCTTCCGCTTTGCGGTTACGGCAGGGGAAGGCGCAGTCGCCTTGTTTTCCATATGTGGGTCCTTGCTATCCCTTGGTCGTTTCCGACGCGGGATCGAGCAGGCGGTGTAGGTGAACGATGAAATAGCGCATATGCGCGTTATCAACGGTCTCCTGCGCTTTTGCGCGCCAGGCCTTTTCGGCAGATTTGTAATCTGGATAGATTCCAACGACGTCGAGATCATCGAGGTCGCGGAAAGTTACTCCGGTCAGCGAGGACAACTCGCCGCCAAAGACCAGATGAAGAAGCTGGGAATTCTCTTTTTTCTCGGACATGACCAAGCCCATTTGCAGACGAATGTGGCAATAAGCAAATCGCTAACCGCCCGTGTAGAGGAAAACCTCGGATTTTGGAACCGTTTAGAGCAACGGACCGAAAACTGGACACCGGTTTTTCCGCTGTTCCGAAGCTCCACCGATAATGTACTCGGCGCATCCGTGTGAACGCATGGCGATCCAACGGATGTGATTGCGGCTTCTCACAGGAAGACGCTTATTGGCGATACTCGGAAAGCGTGGCCGTCATCGTTTCCAGCAACGCGCCACTGCCGGCAGCCAGCGCACCCTTGCGCGGATCAGCCCCGGCATAGACCGGTAATCTGCCATCGGCGTCATGCAGCGCCCCGCCCGCCTCGCGCAGGATCACATCCGCCCCCGCCAGATCCCAGTCATGGGAATTGGGCTTGACGAAAGTGGCGTCCAGCGCCCCGCTCGCCACCATGGCGATGCGATAGGCAAGCGACGGCACATAACCATAGGGCGTCGTCTTCTGGCCGACCTCTTCCGGCAGCGCCTTGACCATGGGCTTGGGGCCAGCAATCACAAACGCATCGCCTGCCGGTTTTACCACAATGCGTTCCCCATTGCGAAACGCACCGCCGCCCTCAAGCCCCTGATAGGTTTCAGAAAGCTCCGGGCACTCCAGCACGCCCACGACACTTCTGCCGCGAAACGCAATCCCGATGCTCACGCACCAGATGGGCCGTCCGTCGATGAACGCGCGCGTGCCGTCGATGGGATCGACGATGAACACCCGCTCGCGGGCCAGTTCGTGATCAACAGCAGCCGTTTCTTCCGAAAGCCAGCCATAGTCCGGGCGCGCCGCCATCAGGCGTTCGCGCAAAAACCGGTCCACCGCCAGATCCGCTTCGCTGACCGGCGACGTGCCGCCCTTCCACCACACTTCCGGATCGCGTCGGAAATATTTCTGCGCAATGCCGCCCGCCTCGCGCGCCACCTCGGTGACCAGCGCCAGGTCGTCCATCAAAAGATCCTGTGGGCTGTTATTTTCCGGCAAGCGTCATGCCTTCCAGAAGCAGCGTCGGCGCGGCCGTGCCGAAATTGCGGTCAATGTCATTGGCCGGGATCATGTTCAGGAACATGTCCTTCAGATTGGAGGCAATCGTGACCTCCGACACCGGATAGGTGATTTCGCCATTCTCGATCCAGAACCCGGCAGCGCCCCGGCTGTATTCACCGGTCACGAGATTGACGCCCTGGCCGAACACTTCCGTCACGTAGAAACCTGCCTTGATGCCTGCAATGAGCGCCTCCGGCGTCTCCTCGCCCGGCTCCAGCGCCAGATTGGTCGAGGACGGGTTGACGGATGAGGCACTGCGAACGCCGCGTCCATTGGTGTCGGGCAGACCAAGCTGACGCGCCACCGCCGTGGAAAGGAACCAGTGCCGCAACACGCCATCTTCCACCATGACCAGCTTTTCGCCGGCAACGCCCTCGCCATCGAAGGGGCGCGACGAAGGCCCGCGCCGGCGCAGCGGATCGTCGGTAATGGTGATGCCGGCAGCAGCAACCGTCTTGCCCATCATGTCGCGCAGAAAGCTCGACTTGCGCGCAACCGACGCACCATTGATGGCCGACGCCAGATGGCCGGCAATGCCGCGCGCCACGCGCGGATCGAAAACGACCGGGAAGCGGCCCGTATCGACCTTGCGGGCGTTGAGGCGCTTGACCGCCCGCTCACCGGCACTGCGACCGATCTTCTCCGGCGCATCGAGATCCAGAAAGTGAAGCCGCGACGAGTAATCATAGTCGCGCTCCATGCCCGTGCCCTCGCCCGCCAGAACGCTGACGGAGCGGGCAAAGCGCGTCGCCTCATACTGACCGATGAAACCGTCGGACGTGGCAAGCACCATGCCGCCAGCGCCGGCGCTCGCACCGCTGCCGGAAGAATTGGTAACTCCGGCAATGTCGAGTGCGGCGGCCTCGGCGGCAAGCGCGTCTTCCTTCAGTCGGTCGGCAGAAACCTCGGTCGCATCGAACAGGTCCAGATCCGCGATGTTCTGCGCCAGTCGGCCGGGCTCGGCAAGGCTCTGATACGGATCTTCGGGCGAAGCCTTGGCCATGGCCACCGCGCGCTCGGCAAGCGGAACCGGATCGGCATTGGCGGGGGCAGAAACACTCGCCACGCGCTTACCAACGAAAACCCGCAGCGACATGTCATCGCTTTCGGAGGCCTCGGTGCCTTCCACCTTGCCCAGGCGCACCGAAACGCTCTTGGAACGGGCGCGCATGACCACCGCATCCGATGCATCCGCACCGGCTTTCGTGGCGGCCTCCACAAGGGCAGCGACGCGGTCGGCCAGCTGCTGCTTTTCGTTCTTGTCTGTCATTGCGATCCCGAATGGAAAAACGTGGCGAAAGGGGAATATCTATTTGTTTCATTTATGGTTCGCGGGCCATATGTGCAATGGTAAGCTGAATTTCCAAACAGAATCCGGAGTATCCATGGCCGTCGAAGCCGCCGCACCGCTCTACTACGAACCCCTTCTTCTTCTGGGTGGAGCCGTGATTGCAGCGCCCTTGTTCGCGCGCATCGGTCTGGGCACGATCCTCGGCTATCTGGCAGCCGGCATTGCAATCGGCCCGGTCCTGCTCCTGATCTCGGATGGAAAGGAGCTTCTGCATGTGGCGGAGCTCGGCGTCGTCTTCCTGCTCTTCATCATCGGGCTTGAGCTGAAGCCCGCGCGATTGTGGGCGATGCGGCGAAGCATTTTCGGCATGGGCCTGATCCAGGTGTCAGTCACCGGTGTGGCGCTGGCGATGATCGCAATGCTCCTGACCGACCTTTCCTATGGCGCGGCCTTTGTCATCGGCTTCGGTCTGGCGCTCTCCTCCACGGCCTTTTCCGTTCAGACACTGGAATCTCAAGGGTCGCTGAACAGCCGCTACGGGCAGACGGCCTTCTCCATCCTGCTGTTTCAGGATCTCGCCATTGCCCCGCTTCTGGCGCTGATCCCGCTGCTTTCGCCGGGCGCCGAAGGCGCGGACGCCATCAGCCTCGAACGGTTTGGGATCGCGCTCGCAAGCGTTCTCGGGCTGGTTCTGGCCGGTCGCTACCTGCTCAACCCGCTCTTCCGCGTGATCGCCAACACCGGCGCGAAGGAAGTGATGATTGCGGCCGCTCTGCTCGTGGTTCTTGGTGCCGCCGCCCTGATGGAGGTTGCCGGCCTTTCCATGGCGCTCGGCGCTTTCATCGCCGGCGTGCTTCTGGCTGAATCCTCCTTCCGGCATGAGCTGGAAGCCAATATCGAGCCGTTCCGCGGCATTCTGCTCGGCCTTTTTTTCATGGCCATCGGGCTTTCGCTCGACCTCGGCATGGTCATCGACAACTGGCTGACAATCCTGATTGCAGTGCCCATTCTGATGCTGGTCAAGGCTGTCGTGCTTTACGTGATCAGCCGGGCATTCAGTTGTCAGCACAATGATGCGTTGCGCGTGGCAGCCCTTCTGCCGCAGGGCGGCGAGTTCGGCTTCGTGCTTTTCACGGCCGCTGCCTCCGCCTTCATCTTTCCCCAGGCCATGGCCTCGCTGCTCATCGCCATTGTCACCGTGTCCATGGCGCTGACGCCGCTTTCGGTGCGGATCGGCGAAATGCTGGTGCGCAATGAACCCGACGAGGAGATGGACGAGGATTTCGAAGGCGCAGGCGCTGGCGTCATGATGATCGGCTTCTCCCGCTTCGGGCAGATGGTCTCGCAGGTGCTTCTTTCGGGCGGCACGGACGTAACCATCATCGATCATTCAGCAGACCGCGTGCGTGCGGCGGCGCGGTTCGGCTTCCGCATCTATTTCGGCGACGGACGGCGCAAGGAAGTGCTGGAAGCCTCCGGCATCCGCCACGCAAAGATCGTTGCCGTCTGCACCAATGGCGCGGCGTCCACCGACCACATCGTCAACCTGATCCGCGCGGAGTTCCCGCATGTGCGGCTCTTCGTGCGCTCCTATGACCGTGCCCACACGCTCTCGCTGCGCGAGCGCGATGTCGAGTACGAGTTACGCGAAACGGTGGAATCGGCGCTGATCTTCGGCGGCAAGACGCTGCAGGCGCTCGGCACGAGCGAAGAGATCGCCAGTGAAATCGTCGAGGATGTGCGCCGACGCGATGAAGAACGCCTGGCGATCCAGGCGGTCAAGGGCATCTATGCCGGCAACGACAAGATGCGGGTGCGCCCGGTCACGCCGGAACCGCTTGTAAAGCCCAAGCGGGAAAGCCAGCGCCTCGATCACGACAGCGAACAGTCCGCATAAGAGAACAGGGCCGCGATGAGGCCCTGTCTACCTTCACGCATCATGCCAGGGAGCTTAGCTGGAGCTGTCCGGATGCTCAGGCATGGATCCCCGGGTCAAGCCCGGGGATGACGAGTGTGTTTTGACGCTTGTACGCAACCGTATTCGAACCGGACTGGACACCGTCCCCCATCGTCATCCTCGGGCTTGACCCGAGGATCCATGCCGGATCGTCACAACCGCGTAATCACCCAGCCAAAGACGGCCAGCGGCAGGGTGCGCCTCAAACAGTGCACCAGCGACAGCGAACAGTCTGCGTAACAAAACAGGGCTCCGATGAGGCCCTGTCGGCCTTCACGCCGGATCATCATGCGAAAAGTCGGCGCCATTTTCTCGCATCATGCCAAGGAGCGTTGCTGGAGCTGTCCCGATGCTCAGGCATGGATCCCCAGGTCAAGCCCGGGGATGACGAGTGTGTTTTGACGCTTGTACGCAACCGTATCCGAACCGGACTGGACACCATCCCCCCTGGATTGGCCACCATCCCCCATCGTCATCCTCGGGCTTGACCCGAGGATCCATGCCGGATCGTCACAACCGCGTAATCACCCAGCCAAAGACGGCCAGCGGTCTGGCTATGCCCGCGCTTTCTCGAAATTCGCAACGGCGGCCTCAACCGCCCGCTTCAATTCATCCCGGATGCGCTCTGTTTCACCGAGAATGGCCTCGACCTTCATGAAATCAAGCACCCGGAACCGCGAAACCGGCGGACGAATGAGAATGTCGGGCCGCCCGTGTTCCAGCTTCATCGCGATGATCGACATCATCATCAACTGGCTCGCACCGAACATGAGCTCGATGGAGGTCGGCGGTTTGCCGCCCGTATCGGACGGAGAGCCCACCACATCGACGGCGATCAGAATATCGGCCTCGCCATCGATCAGGTCAAACGGAACCGGATTGTAGATGCCGCCATCGATCAGGGTGCGCTTGTTGCGCTCGATCGGGCGGAAGACGGCGGGAATGGCGGCGGAAGCGGCCAGCGCCTCCACCAGCGGACCTTGATCCAGAACGACCAGAGAATGGCCAAAATAGTCCGTCGCGGTAACCTTGAGCGGGATTTCCAGCTCCTCGAAGGTCTCCGGCACCTCAGGCGGCAGGAAGGCGCGGATGATGCGTTCGGCATTGAACTGACCAACGCGGAAACCGCCTTCCATCATCTCGGCGAAATTGCCGGGCCGCGCCTTCCACAGGCGGCTGGCGACTTCCGTGCGGCTGCTCAGGATCGCGCGCGCATGGGCATGGATGTCCGTGCCGCGCATGCCGGCGGCAAAGCCCGCGCCCATCAGCGCTCCGATGGAGGAACCGGCGATGACGGTCGGCTTGATCCCCAATTCATCGAGCGTTTCGATAACATGAAGATGCGACAGGCCGCGTGCGCCACCACCACCGAGCGCCAGCGCGAAAGTCGGCCCGCTGCCGCTTCCCTCGCCGCCTGTCCTGCCTTTCGTCACCGCCGTTTCCATCGCTTACTCTCCGCCTTGCTTCGCCGGTCCAACCACGAGAAGCGCTGGCTTCTGCGTCAGGAGGCGTGTTGCCGCCTCCTTTACGTCATCCAGTGTTACCGCGTTGATAAGATCGGCACGGCGCTCGATATAATCAACACCCAGATCATCCTCCTGCAGGCCGACAAGCGTGCGGGCAATCGCCGTGGAGGAATCCAGATTGTTGATCGCATAGGAACCGATCACATAGGTCTTGGCTGTGTCGAGCTCTTCCTGCGTCGGCCCTTCATCGCGCAGACCCGCGATCACCTCTTCCATCACCGCAAGCGTTTCATCCGCCTTCTCGGAGCTGGTGGCCGTCTGGATCGCCAGAGACTGGGCGTGGTCGCGGCTCATCAGATAGGACGATGCGCCATAGGCAAGACCGCGCTTCTCGCGCACTTCCTGGAACAGACGCGAAGAGAACACGCCGCCGCCGAGGATCTGGTTCATCAGATAGGCGGAGAAGAACTCCGGATCGTCCCGCTCGATGCCGGGATAGACGAGACGCAGCGTGGTCTGCGGCAGGGGATAGTCGACACGGACTTCCTGACCGAGCTTCGGCTCGATGTCTTCCACGACCTGCAGCTCCGCCTCTTCCGGCAGCGCGCCGAACACCGTGTCGAGCACGGCGGCCAGACGCTCGGCGTCAATGTCACCGACAACGCCGATGGTGAGGTTGGAGCGGCCAAAGACGCGTTTGTGGAACGCCTTCAGATCTTCCGGCGTGATGCTCGCAAGCGTCTCCAGCGTGCCTTCCGTCGAACGCGCATAGGGGTGATCGCCATAAAGCGCCTTGGCCAGCGCTTCCCCGCCCTGCTTGCTCGGATTGCGCTCGTCGGCGCGAATGCCGACGGCGATCTGGCTGCGGATGCGCTCCACCGGGTCGATGTCGAAACGCGGGCTGGTCACCGCCAGACGCACGAGATCAAGCACCTCATCGCTGTTTTCCGAAAGCATCCGCACCTGGCCGGAGATGGCGTCGGAGCTCGCGTTGAACGACATTTCCGCGCCGAGTTCTTCCATCTTCGTCTGGAAGGCGTCGGAATCGAGGTCGCCCGCACCTTCATCGAACAGGCCCGTCATCAGGTTCGCCAGACCGGCCTTGCCATCTGGATCCTGCGCAGCACCGCTGTCGAACGAGAACTGCATGGTGATGATCGGCAGCGAATGGTCCTCGACCAGCCACGCCTCAACGCCCTTTTCGGAGGAAACCTCCTGGATTTTCACCGCTGCCTGAACAGGCCCGGCAACGAGAATAAGGGCCAGCAGCGTTCCGGCCTTGAAAAAACTGCGCATGAAAGCACCCGGTATGAAATTCAATGTCTGGCTCATGAACGCTCTTCCCCTTCGGGAAGGAGATAGCCTTTGACCGCACGGTCAAGGTCCAGATAGCGCTCGGCCGCAGCCTTCACGTCTTCCACCGTCACGGCATCAAGCCGCTCGGGCAGGCTCGTAACGTCCTCGACCGTTCCGCCGGTGGTCAGCACCGCGCCGAACAGGTTTGCGCTGCGCACCTGGCTGTCGCGCAGGAAGATCTGGTCGCGCTGGATCTTGGTGCGCGCCGTGTCGAGTTCTTCCTGGGTAACACCCTCGTTCTTGATCTTCTCGATCTGCGCGATGATCGCCTTCTCGACGGTCGCCAGATCGGCGTCGCCACGCGGCTGACCGTAGAGAACGAGCGCGGAATAGTCATAGGCCGAGCCCTGCAGATAGCTGCCGGCGCTTGCCGCGACACCCTGCTTGACCACGAGTTCCTGATAGAGGCGGCTGCGCAGCCCCTCGCCCAGGATTTCCGAGAGAATGGCAACGGCCTCGAACTCACCCTTCTCGGCGGTCCGGTAGGAGGGAACGAACCAGTTGATCGAAAGGTTCGGCACGCTCACGCGCGGATCGCGCAGCGACACTTCGCGTGCGGTCTTCTGCACCGGCTCCATGGGGCGCACACGCGGCGCAAGGTCCGGCCCGCGCGCGATCTTGCCGTAGGTTTCCTCGGCCATCTCGCGCACGTTCTCCGGGTTCACGTCACCGGCCACCACCAGAACGGCGTTGTTGGGCGTGTAAAAGCGGTCATAGAAGCTTTTCAGGTCATCATGGGTCAGACCCTCGATTTCCTGCTGCCAGCCGATCACCGGAATTCCGTAAGGGTGGTTCTGGTAGAGCGTGGCGTTCAGCTCTTCCGACAGGATTGAGGACGGCACATTGTCGACGCGCTGGTGGCGTTCTTCGAGAACCACCTTGCGCTCGGTTTCGATGTTTTCATCCGAAAGCACCAGATTGCGCATGCGATCCGCCTCAAACTGCATCATTTCCGGCAGTTCCGAGGGGGCGACCTGCTGATAATAGGCCGTGAAATCGTAGGACGTGAAGGCGTTCTCATTACCGCCTACCGCAGCGATTGCGTCGGAGAACTCGCCCGAAGGATAGGTGCTCGTACCCTTGAACATCAGATGTTCGAAGAAATGGGCAATGCCCGACTTTCCTGGATCCTCATCGGCGCTGCCAACCTTGTACCACAGCATATGGGTGGCGACAGGTGCCCGGTGATCCGGGATCACGACAACTTCGAGGCCGTTCTCTAAGGTGAAACTGGAAACGGCAGTGTCGTCCTTGGCTTCCTGCGCGATGGCTATGGACGGCGCTGCAACTGCAACGATGACTGCGAACGCCGCATGACGAGCGACATTCGCGATTGGATTTTTCATGGACAAGCCCTGTTTGTTTCTGGTGTGCCCGCACACAATGGCATGAGCACATAACAGGGCAAAGCTATCGGTGCAAAAGTGACGAAACTCAGGCGAGCTCGACAAAGCTCGCACAGGAGGTGCCATATTCACGCCGCTCGATCAGGCGGAATCCCTCCGGTGGCTGGAAGGGAGAACCGGCTGCTTCCTCGACCATTATAAGCGCTTCCGGCCTCAGCCAGCCGCCTGAACGGGCGGCTGCAAGCGCCTGTTCTCCATAGGCTTTTCCATAGGGCGGATCGGCCAGAACGAGGTCGAATGGCAGCATCGTCCCCACCTCGCCAAGACGCGTTGCATCACGGCGAAAGATCTTGCTGCGGCCCTGAAGGCCAAGATTCTCGACATTTGTGCGGATCAGGGCGCGGGCCGCCGCCGCTTCTTCCACGAAAAGGGCAAATGACGCCCCCCGCGAAAGCGCTTCCAGCCCGAGCGCGCCCGTGCCGGCGAAGAGGTCGAGAACACGCGCATCCTCGATGCGGTCCGCATAACGGTGCTCAAGAATGTTGAACAGCGCCTGCCGTGTGCGGTCCGTCGTCGGCCGAATGGCGTCCGAAGCGGGCGTCACCAGATTGCGGCCGCGAAACTCTCCACCCACAATCCGCATGGCCTAGCTGTCCCGGCCCGGCTTCTTGCCCGCAGGACGCCCCTTGCCCGGACGCGGCGCGCCACCCGGCTTGCCTGCTCCGGGTTTGCCAAAGGATTTTCCCGCTCCCGGCTTGCCGCCTGGTTTTCCAAAGCTCTTGCCACCGGGCTTACCGCCCTTTGCGAAACGCGGCTTGTCACTCGATGCTGGACGGTCATCGCGCGAGCGGAAAGGCCGGTCCTGACGGTCCCCGCGTCCTTCACCGGACGGTTTTCCGTCCCGCGAGAAACGCGGCCTGTCATTGCCGCCGGAGCGCTCGTCACGATCCGGACGGCCCTTGCCGAAAGGCTTGTCGCCACGCGGGCGGAAAGGCCTGTCCTCGCGGTCGCCGCGTCCCTCGCCCGACGGTTTGCCGCCACGGGCAAAACGCGGCCTGTCGCTGCCACCCGAACGCTCGTCACGATCCGGACGGCCCTGTCCGTAAGGCTTGTCGCCGCGCGGACGGAAAGGCCTGTCCTCACGGTCGCCACGTCCTTCACCCGACGGTTTGCCGCCGCGAGAGAAACGCGGCCTGTCACCGCCACCCGAACGGTCGTCACGATCCGGACGGCCCTGTCCGTAAGGCTTGTCGCCGCGTGGACGGAAAGGCCTGTCCTCGCGGTCGCCACGTCCCTCGCCCGAAGGTTTGCCGCCACGGGCAAAACGCGGCCTGTCGCCGCCACCCGAACGCTCGTCACGCTCCGGGCGGCCCTGACCGTAAGGCTTGTCGCCGCGCGGGCGGAAAGGCTTGCCGCCGCGCTCTGCGCCGCCCGGCTTCGGGCCGCGCTTCATCGGCTGATCACCGGCGGCTTCCGCCTCGGCCTGTTTCTTCTTGCTCAGCGGCCGTGCGCCGGGCGCCATCCAGACGTGGCTGCCACGGTTCTGGCGCGGACCGCGCTCTTCCTCGCGGCGGACCGGACGCGTCTGCAGACGGTCACGGGCGGCTTCGCGTTTGTCTTCACGGTCGCGCTTGCGGTTCTTGATGAAGATCTTGCCGCCATCGCGTTCACGACCGGCCTGCTTCTCCTCGGCCTCGGCCTCGCGCTGCTTGTATCCTGCGCGCACCGGCTTGTTGGAGAACGGGGTGGTGATGGGCGCATCGAAATTCGCACCGGCCTTCTCGACCAGACGCTCGCCAAGCTGCTCGCGCAGGGTGCGGCCCTTCACCTCCTGCACCTCGCCTTCGGCCAGCGCACCAAGCTGGAAGGGACCGTAGGAAATGCGGATCAGGCGCGTGACCTCAAGGCCCAGCGCGCCAAGTACGTTCTTGACCTCACGGTTTTTGCCTTCGCGCAGGCCCAGCGTCAGCCAGGCATTGCTGCCCTGCTCGCGGTCGAGCGAAGCCTCGATCGCGCCATAGAACACGCCATCAACGGCAATGCCGTCCTTGAGGCCTTCAAGCGCCGTCGCATCGACCTTGCCGTGAACGCGCACGCGGTAGCGGCGCAGCCAGCCCGTTTCGGGCAGTTCCAGCGCGCGGGCCAGACCACCATCATTGGTCAGAACCAGAAGGCCCTCGGTGTTGATGTCCAGACGGCCGACCGTGATCAGACGCGGGAGCCCTTCGGGCAGCGTATCGAAAATGGTCTTGCGGCCCTCGGGGTCGCGGTTGGTCGTAACGACACCGCCCGGCTTGTGGAACAGGAAGAGACGCGTGCGCTCGACTGCCGGCAACGGCTCGCCATCCAGCAGGATGCGATCGGAAGCCCCGACATTGAATGCGGGCGTCGTCAGCACCTTTCCGTTCACCGAAACACGACCGGCCTCGATGATCGCCTCGGCGTCGCGGCGCGAGGCAACGCCCGCGCGCGCCAGCCGCTTGGCGATGCGCTCGGTGCCGGCCCTGTCAGCGTCCTGCGGGGCCGCGTCCTTCCGGTGAGCGGATTTCTGCGGTTTGTCTTCCCGGTTTGTATCTTGGGGCCGGTTCGTGTCTTTGGATCGGTCGTTCGTCATGATGGCCTTTTGCCCTGGGTCTCCGCAATACGCACTATGCGGCGGAAACGCTCCAGTAAATTAAATCAGAGATCGCACGGCGCGAAAATCGATTCCGATTTCAAACCCGATGCTATAGAGGCGGCTAGGTATCAAGTCGCAGTGCCACTTGCGAGCAAAAAGATTGAGCAGACCGACGAAAGCGAACTACACCGGCTTCATGGACGCCGCCCTCGAAGAGGCGCGGCTTGCCGCCGAACGCGGCGAAGTGCCGGTCGGCGCAGTGATTGTCCATGACGGTGCGATCATCGCCCGCGCCGGCAACCGCACCCGCGAATGCAACGATCCCACCGCCCATGCAGAAATCGTCGCCATTCGCGAGGCCTGCGAAAAACTCGGTTCCGAGCGCCTGACCGGCGCTGATCTTTACGTGACGCTGGAACCCTGCGCCATGTGCGCCGGCGCAATCTCGTTCGCCCGCATCCGCCGCCTCTATTTTGGCGCAAGCGACGAGAAAGGCGGTGCCGTCACCAGCGGTGCGCGCTTCTACACGCTTCCCACCTGCCACCACGCGCCGGATGTCTATCCCGGCATCGGTGAAGCCGACGCGGCCGAAATGCTCAAGAGCTTCTTCAAGAAGCAGCGTTGAACGAAACCAGCCTGCTGACGAAAACAGCGGGCCATGGCCCGCTGTGTCTCAATTGATGATCATTCGGCGATGATCATTCGGGGATGATCAGCCGCCCCAGGGCCAGAGACGGCCCAGGTCGAAACCGCCGCCGCCCTTCTGTGCGGCCTTCTTGGCTTCGCGGGCCTTCTTGGCCTCATCGTCACCCAGCACGCCTGTCGGCGCGGTGTCTGCCGGCTGGCGATAGGTTGTCGGCGGCTCGCTCAGATAGCGGCGCTGCGTCGGCGTGCCCTGTGCGGAGACGGATGCTGCGCGACGCTTGAAATATTCCTCGCGCTGCTTCTTGGCGACTTCGGGATTGATGAAACCGTCATCGCTACGCGCGTTCACGCCAATGTCGCGCTCGACGGGCGACTTGTAGAAGCGATTGTCCTGGTTCTCGGTGGCTTCGGCGCGGATGCGGGCAAGCCGCTCTTCCGGCGATTCGGGCCATGCCGGGTTCGATGTCGAAGCCACGTTTTCCTGCGGCGGCGGCAGAACCTCGGTGGAGGAAGGCATCACGATGCCGGCGCGCGGCTTGTATTCGATCTTCTCCCTGTCACGCGGACCAAGAGAGAGAACACCCGTCACATCCTCGATAAGCTGCTGGTCGGCCGTTTTGTCGGTGCCATAGGTCGGAGACCCCATGCAGCCGGACAAAAGGACAGCCGAAAGGCACAGCGCGCCCGAAGCCGCAACCGCGCGCACGGAAGGCCGTGACGTTGTGGTTTCCGTTCTCTTCACTGCCACCTCTCTCCCAGAGTGCCGCCGCTCGGGCTTGGCAATCTGCATGTCGTCCATTGTTCCAGACCGTCGGGGTATTCAGTTTCCGCGTGTCGCGCATGAATCCGGCGACAACGTGGCGTCCCTACCCGGCGGCATTTGTAGCGAAGGCGACCGCGGGAAGCAATCGGCAGCGCCGAAGCTTCCCCCGTATCCGCTAACGCCTGCCCGCCTAAAGGCGGCCAAGCGCCTGCAGTTCATGCAGCGCAGCCGCATCGCGCGCCGACACTTCCGGGAATGCGGGATCGGAGCCCACATCGTCCGTGTAGCGCCAGGAGCGCGCGCATTTCTCTCCACCGGCCCGCGCGAAGACAACGCCGACACCCGGCACATCTTCAAGCGTGAACGCATCGGCCGGCGGCGCTTCGTGTCGCACGTCGATGCCGCTGGTGATGCAGATATCGGCCATGTCGCGATCGGCGATGGCCTGCTGCAGGCCCTCATCGTTCACATAGACGACCGGAGCGGCCTCCAGCGAGGAGCCGATGGTCTTTTCCTTGCGTTCGATCTCGAGCGCGCCCGTCACGACACGACGCACCTGGCGGATCTTGCGCCATTTCTCGGCCAGCGCATCGTCGCGCCACTCCTGCGAAATCGCCGGGAACTGCTCCAGATGAACGGAGCGCGCATCGGGATGACGCTCAAGCCATGCCTCTTCCATGGTGAAGGGCAGCATCGGCGCAAGCCAGGTGACGAGGCAGTCGAACAGCGTGCGGACCACCTGAAGCGACGCCTTGCGGCGCACGCTCGACGGCGCATCGCAGTAAAGCGCGTCCTTGCGAACGTCGAAGTAGAACGCCGACAGTTCCACGACCATGAAGTCGAGCAATGAGCGGATGATGCGCTTGAAGTCGAAATTGTCGTAGCCCTTGCGCACCACCTCGTCGAGCTCGGCGAGGCGGTGGAGCATCAGGCGCTCCAGCTCCGGCATCTCGGCGAAAGGCACATCCTCGCCCGTGTCGTGGGCGAGCGTGCCCAGCATCCAGCGAGTTGTGTTCCTGAGCTTGCGATAGGCGTCGACATTGGTCTGGATGACCGATTTGCCGAGGCGCTGGTCTTCCCAGTAATCGGTCGTGGCGACCCACAGACGCAGAATGTCTGCGCCCGACTGGTTCATGATGTCCTGCGGCACCACGGTGTTGCCCAGCGACTTCGACATCTTGCGGCCATCTTCGGCCATGGTGAAGCCATGGGTGATGACCGTGTCGTAAGGCGCCCTGCCCCGCGTCGCGCAGCTCTCCAGAAGCGAGGAGTGGAACCAGCCGCGATGCTGGTCGGACCCTTCCAGATAGACATCGGCGGGCCATTTCAGGTCCGGACGGTCTTCCAGCGTGAAGGTGTGCGTGGAACCGGAATCGAACCACACATCCAGAATGTCCATCACCTGCTTCCAGGGCTCGCCGGCGCGCGCGCCGAGGAAGCGCTCGCGTGCGCCTTCGGCAAACCATGCATCCGCGCCCTCGGCCTCGAAAGCGTCGAGAATGCGCTGGTTGACGGCCTCGTCCTTCAGCACATTGCCGTCTTCATCGGCAAACACGCAGATCGGCACGCCCCAGGCGCGCTGGCGCGACAGCACCCAGTCGGGACGGTCGGCGATCATGGCGCGCAGGCGCGCCTGACCGGCAGAAGGCACGAAACGGGTCTCGTCAATGGCCTTCAGCGCGCGCGAACGCAGCGTCGATGCATCGCCCAGATCCTTGTCCATATAGACAAACCACTGCGGCGTGTTGCGGAAGATGACCGGCTTCTTGGAGCGCCAGGAATGCGGATAGGAGTGTTTTAGCCGCCCGCGCGCGAACAGCATGTTTTTGCCGATCAGCGCTTCGATGACCGCCTTGTTGGCGTCGCCCTTCTTGCCCTTGTCGTCGATGACGCGGGCCGGACCGCCCTCGCGGTCGGGACCAAAGCCCGGCGCATCCTTGGTGAAGTAGCCGGCGTCGTCCACGGTGAAGGGGATCGCCGGGTCGATGCCGCGCGCCTGCAGGTCACGGGCGCAATCCATCCAGGCGTCAAAGTCTTCGCGGCCATGGCCCGGCGCGGTGTGCACGAAGCCCGTACCCGCATCGTCGGTGACATGATCACCCGGCAGAAGCGGAACGGTGAACTCGTAACCGCCGCCAACGCCCTTGAGCGGATGCGCGCAGACCATCGCGCCGAGTTCGGCAGCCGACACATCGCGCAGGCGCTTGTACTCAAGCTTCGCCTTGGCAAACGACTCTTCGGCCAGCGCATCGGCAAAGATCAGCTTTTCGCCGGCCTGCGGTCCGAAATCGTTCTCCGCACCGGTGACCTCGTAAAGGCCGTAGGAGATGCGCGACGAATAGGAGACGGCGCGGTTGCCCGGGATCGTCCAGGGCGTGGTGGTCCAGATGACCACACATGCGCCGTCAAGATCCGCAGCGCCATCGATCAGCGGGAATTTCACCCAGATCGTGTCGCTCTCGTGATCGTGATACTCGACCTCGGCCTCGGCCAGCGCCGTGCGCTCGACCACCGACCACATCACCGGCTTGGAGCCGCGATAGAGCTGGCCCGACATGGCGAATTTCAGAAGCTCGCCGGCGATCCGGGACTCTGCGTGGAAATCCATCGTCTTGTAGGGCTTCTTGAAGTCGCCCTCGATGCCCAGCCGGAGGAACTCATCCGACTGGACCTGGATCCAGTTGGCGGCGAAGTCACGGCATTCCTGACGGAACTCGTTGACCGGAACCTCGTCCTTGTTCTTGCCCTTGGCGCGGTACTGTTCCTCGATCTTCCATTCAATCGGCAGACCGTGGCAATCCCAGCCGGGCACATAGTTGGAATCATATCCGCGCATCTGGAAGGAGCGCGTGATGATGTCCTTGAGAACCTTGTTCAGCGCATGGCCGATATGGATGTTGCCATTGGCGTAGGGCGGGCCGTCATGCAGCACGAATTTCGGACGCCCGGCGGCATCCTCGCGCAAGAGGCGGTAAAGGTCCATGTCCTGCCAGCGCTCAACGAGCTGCGGCTCCTTCTTGGGAAGGCCGGCGCGCATCGGAAACTCGGTCTGCGGCAGGTTGAGGGTTTTGGAATAATCGATCTTTTCGGACGTCTCGGTCATTGTCTCGCCATGAGATGGGCAAAGCAGCGAAGGGCTTCGCCATAGCCATTATCGTAAAACGGAAAAAGCGCGTTTGACGCGCGACAAACCCCGGACCTTCCGCGACGCTCAGGCCGCACGGAAGGCCGGGCCAATAATTCGTATGGCAATCGGTATGAAACCGGCGCGTGTCATCATGGGAACGGCTTTTAGCCGAGGCGGGCCGAAGAATAAAGAGGCGATTGGCGTCAGCCGGCCAGCCCGTCGAACGCCAGCGCCAGATCGAGCGGCCCATGGGGTTTGACATCGCCAAGCAATGCGCGCGCTTCCGCCTCGTCGCGCTTCATCTGCGCGATCAGCGGATCAAGCCCGTCGAACTTCACCTCGCCGCGCAGAAAGCCGAACAGCGAAACCGAGCAGGTTTCGCCGTAAAGATCGCCGTCGAAGTCGAACAGGAAGGTTTCGAGCAACGGCGCACCATCTTCGGTCACCGTCGGGCGGCGGCCGAAACTCGCCACCCCATTGTGCAGGCTGCCATCGGCGCGGCGAAACCGCACCGCATAGATGCCGTGGCGCAGCTCCGCATCCGGTGAGAGCGCCATATTGGCGGTGGGAAAGCCCAGCGTGCGGCCAAGCTTCTGCCCGCCGGTCACCTCTGCCTCCACCGTAAAGCGATAACCCAGAAGCCCGGCGGCCTCCGCCACCTCGCCTTCGGCCAGAAGGCCACGGATGCGGCTTGATGAAATGACCGCCCCGCCCTCGTCGGAATAGGCGTCGACTACCGTGACGCCAAAACCATTGTCCCGTCCGGCCCCGGCCAGCACCGCCGGCGTGCCGCTGCGGTTCTTGCCAAAATGGAAATCGAAGCCCGTCACCACGTGCGATATGCCGAGCCCGTCGACCAGAACCGTTTTGACAAAATCCTGCGGCGACAGGCCGGAGAAGGCACGGTCGAACGCCTGCTCGACCACGGCGTCAAAGCCCAGCGCGCCCAGAAGCCGCGCCTTCATCGGCGCAGGCGTGAGGCGAAAGAGCGGAACGTCCGGTCGAAACACCTGGCGCGGATGCGGCTCGAAAGTGAGCACCAGCGCCGGCACGTTCTCACGCGCGGCGATTTCCAGCGCAGGCTCAAGCACCGACTGGTGCCCGCGATGCACGCCATCGAAATTGCCGATGGCCACCGCCCCGCCGCGCAGCGCGGCAGGCAGGCCTTTCACATCGGCAATGCGTTCGATCGGACCGGCCACGCGCAAACCCTGCTATTTGAGCCGTGGAATGGCCGCGACGGGATTGTGGCCATGGGTTTCCAGGAACGCGGCGAGGCGCTCGGCCTCCGGTCCCTGGCCATTGCCATATTCGCGCGCATGAATGCCGTCGGTGACGAACAGCACGTCGATGCCATACTGATCCGCGCCCTTCACGTCGGTCAGCACGCCATCGCCGATGGCCAGCGCCTTGTCGCGTTCAAGCTCACGCCCCATGATCTCGCCGGCCGCCTTGAACGCAGCCTCGTAGATCGGGCGATGCGGCTTGCCCGCAATCAGCGTGCGCCCGCCAAGCAGACCGTAATCGCGCGCCAGCGCGCCGGCGCACCAGATGAGCCGGTCGCCACGCTCGACAATGATGTCGGGATTGGCGCAGATGAAAGGCAGATCGCGCATCCGAAGGCGCTCGAGCATCTGCGCATAATCTTCAGGCGTCTCGTTCTCGTCGTCGAACAGGCCCGTGCAAACGACGCCGGACGCCTCGAAATCCTCGACCAGCTCCACGTCGATCCCGTCGAAGATCGCATGATCGCGGTCAGGCCCGATGTAAAAAAGCCGGCGCGGGGCGCTACGGATCAGATCGCGCGTCACATCGCCGGACGTCACCACCCGGTCCCACGCGTCATCGGGAACGCCGAGCACGCCAAGCTGCTCTTCGACGCCCTGATGCGGCCGCGGCGAATTGGTGATCAGCACCACCGCCTTGCCGGCGGCCCGCGCCCGCGATAACGCGGCGCACGCTTCGGGAAAGATGGAAACGCCGTTGTGGATCACGCCCCAGACGTCGCAGAGAACGGCATCGTAAGAGCCGGTAAGGCGGTCGAGCGTGTCGATAATCTGAGGTGCTTGCGGCATGGGGGAAATATTCGTCTCAAGCATTGGGAGGTCCGGTGAGAAAAGCGCAGGCCCGGAATTATCGGATGCGGGCTTCACTGTCACCCGGTTTTATCACCGCACCCCGGAACTGTCACACATTCGAACAGTGCGGTTAACCTGCCGGGAACCACAAAAACCGACGCGATCGCACCAGTTACGACCGGTTAATCACTCTACGTGGATGTTTAGCCAGCACTGTAACTTGGGGTGGCACAAATGCTCAGGAATTTCGTGCATGACCGTCGCGGCAATTTCGCCATGATGACGGCGCTGATGATGGCGCCGATCATGGGTGTGACCGCGCTCGCAATCGACTACAGCCAGGTTTCCCGCCAGCGACAGATGACGCTCAACGCGCTCGACGCTGCGGGCATCGCCACGGCCCGATATCTGACGCAG
>MRWG01000926.1_pt1 | contig 23117 bp, 19 predicted proteins | sample 1013341 | NCBI WGS metagenome assembly MRWG01 (sample SAMN06117577, study PRJNA244670) | biofilm metagenome | biome: Water; feature: Cathode Biofilm; material: Biofilm; isolation source: microbial consortium enriched at the cathode of a solar microbial fuel cell | place: USA: District of Columbia ... | reverse complement strand
ATTGCGAGGCGCGCGCAAGCGCAACGAAGCAATCTCATCAGGGAGTGCAACCGTCATTGCGAGGCGCGCGCAAGCGCAACGAAGCAATCTCATGAATACGGGCAGCGGGTTGGTCATGCCTGGTCATTGTACCCCTCCAGATCAGGGCTCACCCCCACATATTCCGCCACCAGTCTGTGGGCTTCACGCAGGGCCGTATCCAGGTCGTAGTTTTTGATGATTTTATCAAATTGCGGGGCGGTAGCCAGTTCCACGTGCGCCTTGGCGATGCGCATATTGATCTTGTCGTCGTCTTCGGTACTGCGCTTTTTTAGCCGGATCTTCAATTCATCGATGCTGGGGGGTTTTACAAATACCGCGAGGGTAATATCCGGGTGCTTTTTTTTGATCCGAAGGCCGCCTGACACATCGATATCAAAAGTCACGTTTTTGCCTTCGGCCCACAGGCGTTCTACCTCGCTCTTGAGGGTCCCGTAGAAATTATCCCGGTACACTTCCTCCCATTCCAGGAAGTCGTCGTTCTTGATATGGTTCTTAAACTGGGAGATCGACATGAAATAGTAATGCTCCCCGTGTTTTTCCTTAATCCGCCTGGGCCGGGAGGTGGCAGAGACCGAAAAGGCCAGGTTGAGTTCCGGCTGTGCCAGCAAGTGCCTTACGATGGTAGTTTTACCACTGCCAGAGGGGGCCGAAAAAACAATGAGCTTTCCTCCTTTCATCACAGTACATTCAGCATTTGTTCTTTTACTTTCTCTAACTCGTCCTTCATTTGCACCACCAATTGTTGCATGGGGGCATAATTGGCCTTGGAGCCTATGGTATTGATTTCCCTCCCGATTTCCTGGCTGATGAAGCCCAGTTTTTTGCCATTGGAATCTTCCGAGGCCAGGGTATCCGAGAAATAGGCAAGGTGGTTGGCCAGCCGTACTTTCTCTTCGGTAATGTCGTATTTCTCCAAATAGTAGATCAATTCCTGTTCAAAGCGGTTCTGGTCTACCGCTTCCTTCAGGTCGGCCACTGCCTTTGCCAGGCGTTCGCGGATGCCCGCCAGCCGTTCCGGGTCTATGGCGACCACCTTGTCCAGCAATTTCCGGAGGGTGGCGATGCGTTCTTTGAAGTCTGCTTCCAACACCTTGCCCTCTTCGGTTCGGTAGGTGCCAATTTCCACCAGGGCATGGTCCAGGGCCTGCAGGATGGCTTGATATTCCTCTTCACCCACAGAATCCTTATCTGCCTTGAGTGCGTCGGGGAGCCTCAGCGCCATTTCCAGGAAGTGTATGTCCTCCCCCTTGGCCAGGGCCTTCAGTTGTTTCATATACTGCCGTACGACCCCTGCGTTGACCTCTGAGGAAGTTTCTTCGCCGGTAATCTCCACATAGAGGCTGAAGTCTATTTTGCCCCTCAGCAGCCTTTCGGAAATAATCCTGCGCAGTTCCAGTTCCTTTTCCCGGTAGGCAGTGGGCATACGGGCGTTGATATCGCAGTTCTTGCTGTTCAGGGATTTTAATTCCACGGTAATTTTTCTTGCGGGAAGCTGTATTTCATGCTTCCCAAAGCCGGTCATGGATTGGATCATACATTCGTTCTTACATTCTGTCTTTTTCCGCTTTTGGGTCGTCTTGCTATGGAAGCGGCAATTTCGGGGCCGGTTTTAGTTCCCTCACCCAGATATTCCTGTAACTCACGCGGCTGTTATCGCCGTGGTCCTGGAGCATAATCGGGCCTTTGCCATGGGGGTCGTTTTTAGGCCAGCCTATATATTCTGTGGTCCCTTTTATTTCGGCATCGTCCTGTACAAGTACCCCGTTGTGCAAAAGAGTGATGGTCCCCGATTGAATTTTCTGGCCCTGGTCGTTGAAGACAGGGGCGTGGTAAATGACATCGTAGGCGTTCCATTCGCCCGTGGGGACCGAGGCCTTTGCCAACGGTATATGTGTTTTGTAGATAGACCCTACCTGCCCGTTTACATAGGTGGGGTTGTCATTGTTGTCCAGTACCTGTACTTCGTAACGCCCGTCCAGGAATACCCCGCTGTTGGCACGGTGTTGGCCCTCCTGCTGTACTTCGGCGGGCGAACGCCACTCAATATGCAACTGGATGTCGCCAAAGTTTTGTTTGGTCTGGATATTCCCGGTTTTATCCTTTACGGTCATGCTTCCGTCTTTGTTGAGGTGCCATACGACCTCAGTGCTGTCGTTGCTCATGACCCACTGGTCAAAATTGGTGCCGTCAAACAGTACGATTGCATCACTGGGGGCGCCATTCTGCGCATAGGGCTGTACCGTAGGGGGAACGGGCTCGTAGAACTCCGTTGCCTCGGGCTCCGTGGGGTTCTCCCCTGAATATTCCTCATGAATAATGGGCTCCGGTCCGGTATCTTTTGCTTCCATGGGGGCTACCTCTACTTTTTCCTGGCAGGCGGTAAATGCCAATACCGAAAGCAACATGGTCAGGTATTTCATAATCTGGTTCCTTTTTTTAGTGTGGATTAAAGTTGTTTGATTTTTATGTTGCGGAAAGCCACTTTGTCGCCATGGTCCTGCAAACCGATCTTTCCGTTGGTGAATTTCCCAAAGCCTTCCCAGCCCGCAAACTTGGATTTGGAGACCATTACATCCCACATTTCATTGGCCACGGGGAAATCTACGATTTTCATCCCGTTCAATTCCACACTTCCCCTTTTTTGTTCCAGGTCTACGGTAATCACGCAAGTATTCCATTCGCCCACGGGCCTGGTCACGTCCTCCGAAGGGGCCACCATATCATAGAGGGCGCCTGCCTGGTGGGTGGTACCCGCCTTGGCGTCGGGATGGCGTTCATTGTCCAAAACCTGGATCTCAGGCCCTGTCTCATAGGGCTCGTGGTATTTGGGGTCTTCTTTGATCCCCCAGAAAATCCCGCTGTTGCCCCCTTCGGAGATCTGCCATTCCAGCGAAAGAACGAAGCTTGAAAAGTTCTGCTCGCTCACCAGGTTATAGGATTCTCCTTCCGGCCGGTTTTCGGGAGGGTACAGGACCATGGCCCCGTCTTCCAGTTTCCAGTGTTCGGGGATATCGTCCCTCAGGTAGCCCTTCCATCCATCAAAGGAAGTACCGTCAAAGAGTACGACCCAATCGCCCGCTTGTTCCATGTCTGTTGTTTCGGAGTCCATGCTTTGGGCCGATTCGGCCTCCTCGTTGTTTTTCTCAGGTTGTCCTTTACAGCCAGCCACCGCAACGGCTATAAGCATGCATACTAGTAGTTGTCTCATGATCAGTTTTTAGGTACCTAATATTTTCTTTAGCATTTTGGTATCTATATCGCCCCCGGCAAAGTCATCGAAGGTTTTTTCGGTGGCTTCGATAATATGGTCCTGAATGAACCTGGCCCCCTCCCGGGCACCCTGTTCCGGGCTTTTGATACAGCATTCCCATTCCATTACGGCCCAAACATCACAGCCGTACTGGGTGAGTTTGGAAAAGATGGTTTTGAAATCTATTTGCCCGTCTCCCAGGGAGCGGTACCTTCCGGCCCGGTTACCCCAGTCGTTATACCCCCCGAATGCGCCTTTTTTACCGGTGGGGTTAAATTCGGAATCCTTCACGTGGAAAGACCTGATGAATTCGTGATAGTGGTCTATATAGGTGATATAATCCAGTTGTTGCAGTACAAAATGGCTGGGGTCGTACAGGATATTGACGCGTTTGTGGTTACCGGTGGCTTCGAGGAAGCGTTCAAAGGTATCCCCGTCATGCAGGTCTTCTCCCGGGTGGATCTCGTAGCACACATCAACCCCTTCCTTGTCAAAATGGTCCAGGATGGGTTTCCATCGTTTGGCCAGTTCCTGGAACCCCATTTCCACCAATCCGGGTGGGCGCTGCGGCCATGGGTGCCATGTATGCCAAAGCAGGGCCCCTGAGAAGGTCGCATGGGCCTTGATTCCCAACCGGCGGCTGGCTGTGGCGGCTTTTTTAACGACCTCCACCGCCCATTCGGTACGGGCTTTGGGGTTGTTTTTCACCCGGTCGGGCGCAAAATTGTCGAACATCAGGTCATAGGCCGGGTGTACGGCCACCAATTGCCCTTGCAGGTGGGTGGAAAGTTCGGTGATCTCCAGGCCGTAAGAATTGACCTTCCCCTTGAGTTCATCGCAGTAGGTCTGGCTTTCGGCGGCCTTGTCCAGGTCAATCAGAAAGTGTTCCCAGGTAGGGATCTGTATGCCCTTATAGCCCAGGTCAGCGGCCCATTTGCACATCCCGTCCAGGGAATTGAAAGGTGCTTTGCTGTCTACGAATTGTGCCAGGAACACGGCGGGTCCTTTAATTGTCTTCATGCGTATTTGCTATTGGATTAATCGAATTGGTATTTCGGCAAAAGTTAAGAATTATCCCCTATATTTAAGGAATCAATTTCCAAAGGTCGTTCATCCGAAGGGAAGTCATAAATATAGGAAATACCCTAGAATAAAAAGAAAAATACCCAATGAATCAGGGAGAGCAGTACGACGCAATTGTCGTAGGAACCGGAATCACCGGAGGGTGGGCGGCGAAAGAGCTTTGCGAGAACGGGCTGAAAACCCTGGTCCTGGAACGGGGCCGCATGGTTAAACACATAGCGGATTACCCTACGATGAACATGGACCTGTGGGACCTCCCCAACAGGAACGAACTCACCGCCGAAGACCGGCGACAATACTACAAACAGGTACGCGTTGGCTGGGCCCCCAAGCAGGATGTCAAACATTTCTTCGTCAATGACCTGGAACACCCTTATGTGGAGACCAAGCGGTTTGACTGGATCAGGGGGTACCACGTAGGTGGCCGCTCTATTACCTGGGGCCGCCAGAGTTACCGCTGGAGCGATCTTGATTTTGAGGCCAACCGCAAGGATGGGATCGCGGTAGACTGGCCGGTACGCTATGCCGATATCGCCCCCTGGTATGACAAGGTGGAAACCTATATCGGGGTAAGCGGGGAAGCCCTGGGGTTGCCGCATTTACCCGACGGAAAGTTCCACCCGCCCATGGACCTAACCTGTCCTGAAGAGGCGTTAAAGGAATCGATGGCTACCGCTTTTGACGACGGGCGGCTGCTTACCATAGGGCGCACTGCCAACATCACCGATACAAATGCAACGATAGAAGGGCGTAACCCCTGCCAGTTCCGAAACCGCTGCTGGAGGGGGTGTCCGTTCGGGGGCTATTTCAGCAGTAACTCTGCTACCCTGCCTGCAGCAGAACGCACCGGGAACATGACCCTGAGGCCCCATTCCATCGTTTACGAACTGGCCTATGACGATACGAAAAAGCGGGTTACAGGCGTTAAGCTTATCGATAGCGAAACGCACGAAAAATTGGAATTTAAAGCCAACGTAATCTTCCTCTGTGCCTCGGCCATGGCCTCGGTAGGCATCCTGCTGCAGTCCAAATCAGCACGTTTTCCCAATGGCCTGGGGAACGATTACGACCAGCTGGGCCGCAATATCATGGACCACCATTACCAACTCGGGGCCTCGGCCAGGGTCGAGGGCTACCTGGACAAGTACTATAAAGGCCGCAGGCCCAACGGTTTCTACATCCCAAGGTTTGTCAACCTGGATGAAAACACCCGCAAAAAAGAGTACCTCCGGGGATTTGGCTACCAGGGTGGTGCCAGCCGCGAGGACTGGACCCAGGCCGTAGCAGAAATGTCCTATGGAAAAGCCCTGAAAGAAAGCCTCCTAAAACCCGGGCAATGGGAAATAGGCGCTACCGGCTTTGGGGAAATGCTGCCCTACCACGACAACCGGGTGACCCTCAGCACCACCGAAAAAGATCCATGGGGCCTTCCCCAGCTGGATTTTGACGTGGAGTTCAAGGCAAATGAATACAAGATGCGGGAAGACATCATCAGGGAGATTACCACCATGTTCAAGGCGGCCGGATTCAAAGACATCACCCCTTATGAGAATGAAACGGGACCCGGCCTGGGCATCCACGAAATGGGTGGCGCCCGCATGGGGTATGACAACAGGACTTCTATCCTTAACAAACACAACCAGGTACACGGCGTACCCAATGTATATGTCACAGACGGGGCCTTTATGACCTCAGCCAGCTGTGTCAATCCTTCACTGACCTATATGGCCTTTACTGCGAGGGCAGCGGACCACGCTGCACGGGAATTTAAAGCAGGCAGGCTAAGCTAAAACCCGATTCGTTTTATGAACAATGCATCAGCAAGAAATATGTGGGGCGATTATCTGGATACCCACCTGCAATACGCTTTTGTGCATGAACCTAAGGTGGCGCCACTGGGCACCACCGAAAAGGAGGCGGAAGACCAGTTAAAACTGGTCCTTTCCGGCAAGAAACGCGCGCTCACGCATTCCCTGGTAGGATTGCAATCGCGTAACGAACCGCTGCCCAGGATAGGCGATTTCAGGGTGCTTACCGACTGGAACGGGAAAGCCCGGTGTATCATCAGGACCGTAGCGGTACGACTGGTCCCCTGGTTTGCCGTACGCTCGTCCTATGCCAGGATGGACACCAATGAATCGCTGGAGGATTGGAAGGAAAGCTATTGGGAATATTTTACCCGTGAGCTGGAACCGCATGGCCGGGTACCCCGGGAGAGTATGATCGTGGTCTGCGAAGTTTTTGAAAAAGTCTTTGAACGGTAAGGAATCAAAAAAAAGCCTGTCGGGTTTTGAAAACCCAACAGGCCCGAAGTCTCTTCAAAAAGCGGGTTAATCGAGGGACACCCAGACATTCCCCCCTTTGTGGGAAGCCACCGTGGCTTCGATGAAGTTCAAACCGCGAACGCCATCGGTCATGGTCGGGAACTCCCCGTCATTGTATTGCGCTCCCCGTATGGCCCTGGCCACTCCCAGGTAGATGTTGGCCATGGAATCAAAGATCCCTTCGGGGTGCCCCGGGGGCAATTTGGTACCATCCAGGGACAAGGCGGAGTTATAGGCATGGCCGGGCTTATAGATCTGCACCGGCTCGGTATCGCTCAACTTATACAGGAAGTTTGGGTTCTCCTGCTCCCAGCGGAAACCGGCCTTCTCACCATAGATACTGATGGCCAGCCCGTTTTCCTCGCCGGTGGCCACCTGGCTCCCGCGGATGACCCCTTTGATATGGTCGCCCATACGTATGAGTACGGTACCGTCTACGTCCATCTGGTTATCTGCATAGAGGTAGTTAAAATCGCAAAGCAGTGATTTTACCTGCAGCCCGGTGGTATATTCAATAAGGTTGAAGGCATGTACCCCTATATCGCCCATACAGGAACTGATACCGGCTTTCTTGGGGTCCAGCCGCCAAACCGAAGACCGCTTTTCCTTGTCATGGATAATGGGGTTGATCCACCCCTGGTAATAACGGGCGTCTACCTTGTGTATTTTACCCAGGGCACCTGCTTTGATCATCTCCCGCATCTGGCGCACCATGGGATATCCGGTATAGGTATGGGTAACGGCGAATACGGTCCCGGCTTTTTTATGGGCCTCCTGTAAGATCCGGGCCTCTTCGTAGGTGGTGGTCATGGGTTTCTCGCAGATCACGTGGAAGCCGTTGTCCAGCAGTTTTTTGGCCATGGGAAAATGCAGGAAGTTTGGTGTGAGGATGGCGCACACCTGGATCCGTTGATCTTTGGGGAGCTTCATCTCCTCTGCTACCAGCGTATCGAAATCCTTGTAGATCCGGTCGGTAGGCACGTCAATTTCCCTGGCAAAGTCCAGGTTGTGTTCGTAATCCGGATTAAACACCGCCCCTACGATTTGATAGTTGTCGTTAATGTGGGAGGCTACTCTGTGGAGCACCCCTATAAGAGAATCTCCACCCCCGCCCAAAATTCCTAATCTGATTTTTTTTGGCATTTTTCTGTTTCTTGTTGTTCTACTGATTTTATTTTTCGTTGTTACCTCTTGCCGTTGCGGCCGTCAGACCAGTCCAGGCACTTGCGGCTGCCCCCATAATTGGTCCGGCCGCGTATCTGATGGCCGTTTCGCTATTGTTTGGGGGCTTAAAATATATAAAATCCCGCTAGTTTTTATACGCTATTTCTTCATTTTTAAACAGGATCAGAAACAGCAGCATCACCCCCAGGGCGAATCCGGAAGGAAACAGCCAAATCGTCCCCCAGTCGTGTTTGCCGCCCTCCAGGGTGAGGTAATCGGTAATTTGTCCGGCGATCCAGAAACCAATCAGCATCCCAAAGCCATAGGTGGCCAGGGTGATAAGGCCCTGTGCGGCGCTTTTGTATTTGGGCCCCGCCTTGCTGTCGGTATAAATTTGCCCGGAGACAAAGAAAAAGTCGTAACAGATGCCGTGCAGTGCGATGCCGATAAGCAGCATAAACGCCAACTCCCCGGCATTGCCATAGGCAAATAGCAGGTAGCGCACCGTCCAGGCCAACATGCCCATAATGAGGGTGTTCTTAAACCCGAATTTCTTGAAGAAAAAGGGGAGTAATAACATGAAAAGCACCTCTGAGGCCTGCCCCAAGGTCATTTTACCTGTGGGGTTGCTCATCCCTATCTCGGCCAGGAACGGATTGGCATTCTGGTAATAGAATGCCAGGGGGATACAGATAAGGATGGAGGAGATAAAGAAAATCAGGAAATTCCGGTTTTTCAGGAGTTGCAGGGCGTCTAGCCCCAGCATGCTGGCCAGGCTGATCTTCTCGTCCCGGGCCACTTTGGGCGGGGTCTTGGGCAGCGTGAGGCTAAACAGCCCCAGGACCAGGGAGGCGATGGCAACCATCAGGAAGGTGTTCTTTAGCATGCCCTCGGCCCTTGCCTCTACAGCATCCCACAAAAACACATAGCTGATAAACAGCCCGGCGACTATCCAGCCGATGGTGCCAAAAACGCGGACAAAGGCAAACTCTTTGGCCGGGTCTTTCATTTGCCTGAAGGAAATGGAATTTACCAGGGCCAGGGTAGGCATATACAGGATCATATAGGCCAGCACATAGGGGTAAAAGCCCGAAAAGTCGACGGCCAGGTACATCCTGTACATCAGGAAGGCCCCGAGCAGGTGTAAGATACCGAGGATCCGCTCCGCGTTAAAATAACGGTCGGCAATGATCCCAATGATCAGCGGGGCGATAATAGCGCCCCAGGACTGGGTGGAAAATGCCACGGCAATTTGCCCGCCACTGGCCTGCAGGTTATCACCCATATAGGTGCCAAGGGTCACAAACCAACCGCCCCAAATAAAAAATTCGAGGAACATCATGAACGACAATTGTATTTTTATCCTGGGCGTCATAAGGTCTTGGGGTGGGTAAACCCTTATCGTTTATAAAAAATGTAATCCAGTGAAAGGGGTTCCAGTTTGTGGTGTCTCATATCCATGGCGATCTGCCCCCGGTGGTGGGTGGAATGGTTGATGATATGGAACAGGATATCCCTGACCGTATTGGTAAACAGCCGGCCTTCGGAGTTTTCATAATCGATGCGCGCCTCAAAGTCATCGGTGTTGGTGATGATCTCAAAAGAAGTCCGCTGGTTTTCATAATGCATATCGCCCCATCCTTTTACCGGTTGCTCCTGCCAGGGGTTAACACTGGGCGTCTTTCCCTGAATGCGGCAATTCCAGATTTGATGGGCATTGAGGATATGGCTGAAAAGGCCCTGGCTTTTTTCGGGGATGTTTTTCAGGGAATTGCACTCCTCGATGAACTTCTTATTGCTATAGAAGTTATAATCAAAAAGTTCGTTGAAAAATACTTTCATAGGTCTGGTTGGTCCATTATGCGAGTTCCCTGGCGGCGTCCAGCAACAGTTTTTTGGTGGCCAGGATCCCCGCTTCCTCACTGAGCCCGCTACCTTCATATTCTACCCCGATAAAGCCGGTATAACCCGCGTCTTTAACAATCTTGAGCATGCGGGTATAATCAATCTCCGTTTCTTTTCCTTCGGCGTTGAACTCATGGGATTTGGCACTTACCGCCTTGGCATGCGGCATGAGTTCTGCCACCCCCTGGTAGATATCGTATTTCTCCGCACAGGGAGACGACCAGTCGGCAGGGTCTTCCTTACGGATGCAGAAATTCCCGAAATCGGGGAGGGTTCCGCAGTTGTTCATGCTGACCTGGTCCATCACGCTGGCGAGCAGCTTTGCATTGGATGAAAGCCCCCCGTGGTTTTCCACCAGCACGTTGATGTCCTTACCGGCCGCATAGGATGCCAGTTGCGAGAGCCCGTCTACAGAGTTGGCTACCCATTCCTCCTGCACATTGCTCCCTACGAGGTTTACCCGGATGGCGTGGCATCCCATAGCCGCGGCGGCATCCACCCACTTGTGGTGGTTCTCCACGGCAGCCTTGCGCGCAGCAGCGTCTGAGGTGGCCAGGTCGCCCTGTCCGTCAATCATGATCAGCACGTTGGTCAGCCCGTGTTTGGCGGCTTCGGCATTGCATTTCTCGACAAAGGCCTGCATGGCTGCCTCCGAAAAATTGGCGGCTTCCAATTCCTTATTATATAACTGGCTTACATATTCGAGGCCGGTAAAACCCCAGTTTTTGGCTTTCTCGGCGAAGGTATATGGATCTACCCCTTCTTCAAAGATCATCCGGTGCATGGACCACTGGGCCAGTGACAATTCAAAAAACGGCGGGGCGTCTTCGGCAGTGTCGCCTGGCCCGGCCTCGGGTTCCGATTTTTTTTCTTGTTTGCAGGCGTAAATACCCAACAAGGAGAGTGCTATCCCGGCCTGAGAACCATTCCGGATAAAAATTCTTCGATTCATGCGTATGTTTTTGTTAAGTGCCTAAGGAAGCGGGGAATATGCACCGTTCAATTGAATTGCAGCAGCGATCCGTATACAGCATTTCTAAACGCAACCTTCAGACAATGTTTGATGATTTATTTTAGTATTCTTATTTTGGCCCTCATTCTGCTGCGAACTTACAGGGAATAATAGATTTTAAATGTAGAAAATTAATTTAATATTTAATACTTTTAGAGAATAAACAATTCAATAGATGAGCAAATTTTATTACAACCAGGAACAGGAATCGTATGACGCGATTGTCGTGGGTACCGGGATCAGCGGTGGCTGGGCAGCCAAGGAATTATGTGAAAACGGGCTCAAGACCCTGGTGTTGGAACGCGGAAGGATGGTAAAACACATAGAGGATTATCCCACCGCAAATATGGACGATTGGGATTTCCCCAACCGTGGCGAACTCCCCAGGGAGGAGAAGGCCAAACAGCTGAAACAGGCCAGGACCGGATATACGGTCAAGGCCCCCCACAATTTTTGGTTTGTAAATGACCTGGAACACCCGTACAACGAGATCAAACGTTTCGATTGGATGCGGGGTTACCACGTGGGAGGACGCTCGATCATGTGGGGCCGTCACAGCTACCGCTGGAGCGACCTGGATTTTGAAGCCAACAAGAAAGACCGCATCGCTGTAGACTGGCCGGTGCGCTATAAGGACATTGCCCCCTGGTATGACAAGGTGGAGTCCTATATTGGGGTAACCGGCGAAACCCTGGGGCTGCCCCAACTGCCGGACGGGGTTTTTGAACCCATGATGGAATTAAACTGTGTGGAACAACACGTGCGCGAAAAGGTGGCCGAAGGCTTTGATGGGAGGGTGATCACCGCCGGACGCGTGGCGCACATCAACAGCGATAAACAATTTGAAGGCCGTACGCGTTGCCAATACAGGAACCGCTGTATCAGGGGGTGTCCTTTTGGCGCCTATTTCAGCAGCAACTCTTCTACCCTGCCTGCCGCGGAACGCACCGGGAACCTAACGCTTCGCCCGGATGCCATCGTGCATGAGGTCATCTATGACCCGGATACGAAACGGGCCACGGGAGTAAAGGTTATCGACCGTGTTACCAAAGAAACCTACGAATTTAAGGCGAAGGTCATATTCCTCTGCGCATCGGCCATCGCCTCTACCTCCATCCTGATGCAATCCAAATCGGACCGTTTCCCCAACGGCCTGGGCAATGATTCCGACCAGTTGGGCCGCAACGTGATGGACCACCACCTGGGCGTGGGCGCGCAAGGGAAGTTTGACGGTTTTGAAGACAAGTACTATAAGGGAAGGAAGCCCAATGGGGTTTATATCCCGCGTTTCCGTAACCTTGGAGGCGGTTCTGACATGAAAGAATTTATTCGCGGATACGGATACCAGGGCGGTGCGTCCCGCGGTAACTGGGATGAGACCGTCGCGGAACTTTCCTACGGCAAAGACCTGAAGGATGCCATCCTGAAACCGGGCGGCTGGACCATGGGTATTGGCGGCTTCGGGGAAATGCTCCCTTACGAGGATAACCGCATGACCCTGGACTACGACAACCTGGACGGCTGGGGGCTTCCCACCGTAACCTTCGATGCCGAGTTCAAGGAAAACGAGTTAAATATGCGCAAGGACATGCAGGCCCAGGCCGTAGCCATGCTAGAAACGGCCGGTATGCGCGATATAGAGGCCTTTGACCGCGAGGGTGCCCCGGGGCTGGGGATACACGAAATGGGAACGGCCCGTATGGGGCGCGACCCCAAAACCTCCGTCCTGAACGGCTGGAACCAGGTACATGCAGTGCCCAATGTATATGTAACCGATGGCGCTTTTATGACCTCGGCCTCCTGCGTGAACCCCTCATTAACCTATATGGCCTTTACCGCCAGAGCGGCCAACCATGCCGCCCAACAACTTAAAAAAGGATTATTATAATGGACAGAAGAAAAGCCTTAAAAAATATGGGATGGGGCCTCGGGTATGCCGTGGCAACCCCCACCCTGATCAGTATTGTACAAAGTTGCCAGGAGCAGGGACCCGATTGGACCCCCAGTTTTTTCACCGCCGATGAAGGACAGGCCATCAGGCACCTGGTAGACCTGATCCTCCCCAAAACCGATACGCCTTCGGCTTCTGAACTGCAGATCCACATCTTCCTGGATACCTATGCCAATGAAGTTATGGAGAAGAAGGACCAGGATTTTATGAAGATGTCCATGGGTAAGTTTTTGGATAAGGCCCTGGCAGCCTCCGGCAAGAATTCGATCGGATAGCTGCAGCCCGAAGACCTCGAGCCAGCCCTTTCCTCGGCGCTAAAACAAACCAAAGAGGATGAAACCCGGATGTTTGAATCCATCATGTCGTATCAGCAGGCAGTAGAGGAAGGACAGGCGGCCACCCTGGATGATAATACTTCCCAATTTGCCTTTGCCAATAGCCTTCGCAGTGCTACCATTTGGGGGTATAAGACCTCTGAGTATATAGGGGAAGAAGTGCTGGCCTACCTGCCCGTGCCCGGTGAGTACATCGGATGCGGTGACCTGAATGAGCTTACCGGGGGCAAAGCCTGGTCTATCTAACATCCCTGGTTTGAAAAGAAGAAGTTTTATACAAAAGAGTGCCCTCTCCGGCGGAGCCATGAGCCTGGGGGGGGCTTTTGTTTTAAGAGCCCATAACACCGCAGACCCCAAAGCGGTATTCAACCTGAAATACGCCCCCCACCTGGGCATGTTCAAAGCGCATGCAGGGGAAGACCCCATTGCGCAGCTGAATTTCATGGCAGACCAGGGGTTCCGGGCATTTGAAGACAACGGCATGGCCGGGAGGACGGTGGCGCTCCAGGAAAAGATGGCAGAGACCATGCGTGCACGGAATCTTGAAATGGGTGTTTTTGTCGCCCATAAAATTTACTGGACCGAGCCCAACCTGGCTTCCGGGGACCTGCAAAAACGGGAAGAATTCCTGGGCGATATCCGCAAGGCCATCGATGTGGCCAAACGCGTAGATGCCAAATGGATGACCGTGGTGCCCGGTCACCTGGACCTGCGCCTTTCCATGGGTTATCAAACAGCCAATGTGGTGGAATCACTCAAACAGGCGGCAGCCCTGTTGGAGCCCCATGGCCTTACAATGGTCCTGGAACCGCTGAACTTCAGGAACCACCCGGGGATGTTCCTGTACGGGTCTCCCCAGGCTTACGAGATTTGTAAAGCCGTGGATTCCCCTTCCTGCAAAATACTGTTCGACATTTACCACCAACAGATTCAGGAAGGTAATTTAATCCCGAACATGGAAGCCTGCTGGGACGAGATCGCCTACGTACAGATCGGGGACAACCCGGGGCGAAATGAACCCACCACCGGTGAAATCAACTACCGCAATGTCTTTAAATTCATCCACGGCAAAGGCTTTGCAGGCGTGCTGGGCATGGAACACGGCAATTCCCGGGAGGGGAAAGCCGGGGAGCAGGCGGTCATCGACGCCTATAAAGAAGTAGACGCTTTTCTTAAGCCTTAGCGCAGTGCTATTTCGATAATGCCATCCGTCCCTTTTGTCTTTGGGAAGCTCTAACAGCAAGCCATAACGGTCTTGCAGGCCCCGGAGTTTAACCAAAAAATAACACTTTTTAACGTTCGCTTAGGTAAGACTCCAGGACGTGTTTACGTCTAACGGGGTATGGACAGTTATTTATTCTTCCTCTTGCTATATGGCTTTTTCGCCCTTTTTGGGAGGCTTGTGTATATGGAATTCTTCAAGGATAGCGGCAGGGCCTGAAGGACATTGAAAAAATTTACAACGTTTTCGTAGTCTTTTTGCCAACCACCGTCGTATATACAATAAACCCCGGGATCAGGGTATTGGGAAAAATGACATACTACTATATCATTTTACTGGTTTACGCGGCACTGATGGTTGTTTCATACAACGTGATCCGGCCGTATTTTGAAGAGTAGCGCTCCCCGCTTATTGGCCAATCCGCGCTTTACCTTTGGGTGTTGCCTTGCTGTGTTCTTTAGTCACCCGTCCTTTCCTCCGTTTCGCTTTGCTGCCCAAACGCAAAACACCCTGGAAAGGGATTGCCGTGTGCACGGATCTTTTCCAGGGTGCCTGTCAAACAATAAACACTATTCGTTTACGAGCCGCACATCAGGCAATCGTCATCTGCCTGCCCTTCTTTGGCCCTCGCGATCAGGGCCTGCATTTCTTCGGCCGACATGGGGGCCGTATCCACTTCCTCGTCCTTGAGCGAGGTGGTCTCTACCCTGATATCTGTGGGTGCCACCACTGCTGTTGCCGTGGCCGACGCTACTTCCGCTTCTACAGCCACAGGTTCCTTTTTCTTGCTGTTATCCAGGGTAAACTTGATGGCATCTACGGCCGCCTTGGTACGCAGGTAGTACATCCCGGTCTTCAAACCGCTTTTCCAGGCATAGAAATGCATGGAGGTCAGTTTGGCGTAATTGGCGTTTTCCATAAAGAGGTTGAGCGACTGGCTCTGGTCTATGAAATATCCGCGCTGCCGGCTCATGTCGATAATATCCTTCATGCTCAGTTCCCATACGGTTTTATAGAGTTCCTTGATATCCTCCGGAATGGCATCTATGTGCTGGACAGAACCATTGGCGCGCATGAGTTCCTGTTTTAATTCCTCGTTCCACAATCCAAGTCGCACCAGGTCTTCCAGGAGGTGCTTATTCACCACAATAAACTCCCCGGAGAGGACCCTTCGGGTATAAATATTGGAGGTATAGGGTTCAAAGCACTCGTTATTCCCCAGGATCTGGGAGGTGGAAGCGGTAGGCATGGGTGCTACCAAAAGGGAATTCCGCACCCCGTGTTTCCTGACGCTTTTGCGCAGTTTTTCCCAATCCCATCGCCCTGAAAGCTCCTCGTCCTTGATGCCCCAGAGATTGTGTTGGAATTTCCCTTTGGAAATAGGCGACCCTTTAAAGGTGGAATAGGGGCCTTCTTCTTTGGACAACTCCATGGACGCCGTCACCGAGGCAAAATAGAGGGTCTCAAAGATATCCTGGTTCAGCTGTTTGGCTTCATCGCTGGTAAAGGGCAGCCGCATCATGATAAAGGTATCTGCCAGCCCCTGTACGCCCAGGCCTATAGGCCGGTGGCGCATATTGGAATTTTCGGCCTCCTTAATGGGGTAGTAGTTCCTGTCGATCACCCGGTTGAGGTTTTTGGTGACCCGCTTGGTGACCCGGAATAATTCCTTATGGTCAAACTGCCCGTTTTTCACGAACATGGGCAGGGCGATAGAGGCCAGGTTACAGACGGCTACCTCATCCGGGGAGGTATACTCCAGGATTTCGGTACACAGGTTAGAGGAGCGGATGGTCCCCAGGTTTTGCTGGTTGCTCTTGCGGTTGGCCGCGTCTTTGTACAGCATATAGGGGGTTCCGGTCTCTATCTGCGACTCCAGGATCTTTTCCCACAGTTCGCGTGCGTTGATGGTTTTGCGGCCTTTGCCTTCCTGTTCGTAGCGGGTATAGAGGGTTTCAAACGCTTCGCTATGGCAGGAGAAGAGCCCCGGGCATTCATTGGGGCACATCAGTGTCCATTCCGCATCGGCTTCCACACGTTTCATGAACAGGTCGGGCACCCACATGGCGTAGAACAGGTCACGGGCCCGCATTTCCTCTTTTCCGTGGTTCTTTTTGAGATCCAGGAAATCAAAGATATCGGCATGCCAGGGTTCCACATAGATGGCAAAACTGCCTTTGCGCTTTCCGCCGCCCTGGTCCACATAACGGGCCGTATCGTTAAAGACGCGAAGCATGGGGACAATGCCGTTAGAAGTGCCGTTGGTCCCGGCAATATAGGAACCGGTGGCCCTGATATTGTGTATAGAAAGGCCAATACCGCCGGCCGATTGGGAGATCTTGGCCGTATTTTTAAGGGTGTCATAAATGCCGTCAATGCTGTCGTCTTTCATGGCCAGGAGAAAACAGGAGGACATCTGTGGCTTGGGTGTGCCCGAATTGAAGAGGGTTGGCGTCGCGTGGGTGAAGAATTTCTTGGACATCAGCTCATAGGTTTCGATGGCCGATTCCAGGTCGTTGAGGTGAATCCCCACGGCCACACGCATAAGCATGTGTTGGGGCCGCTCGGCGATCTTCCCGTTCAATTTTAATAGGTAGGAACGCTCCAGGGTCTTAAAACCGAAATAATCGTAGCCAAAATCACGGTTGTAAATGATGGTACTGTCCAGTTGCTCTGCATTTTCCGAGACCACCTTGTACACTTCATCAGAGAGCAGGGGCGCTTTTTTGCCCGTCCTTGGGTTCACATATTCGTAGAGGTCCTTCATGGTTTCAGAGAAGGATTTCTTGGTGTTTTTATGCAGGTTGGAAACGGAGATCCTTGCCGCCAGCTTCGCATAATCCGGGTGGGCGGTGGTCATGGTGGCCGCTATCTCGGCCGCCAGGTTGTCCAGTTCGGAGGTGGTAACCCCGTCATACAGTCCTTCAATGACCCTCATAGCCACTTTTACGGGGTCTACAAGGCTGTTGAGCCCATAACACAGTTTGCGTACTCTGGCCGTGATCTTATCGAACATCATCGGCTCTTTTCTTCCGTCTCTTTTGATTACATACATGTTGCTACAATTTGAATTAGTGAAACCAAGGTTGTGTCAGGCTTTTAATAAAAGCTTAACATTTTCAAAAGTGATCCCAAAAACCCCCGGGTTCCAGGGGTTCTATGGCGGGGGTTTATCTAAAAGTCAGCGTCGAAGCTGATTTTCTGTGAATCGGTATCTTTTTCTTTGTTGAGGACGCCTGCTTTCTGGTATTCAGACACCCTTTTTTCAAAGAAGTTGGTCTTGCCCTGCAGTGAGATCATGTCCATAAAGTCAAAGGGATTGGTCGCATTGTACACCCTCTCGCATTCCAGTTCCACCAGCAGTCGGTCTGTCACAAACTCCAGGTACTGGGTCATCAGTTTGGCATTCATCCCGATCAGGCTTACCGGGAGTGATTCTGTGATGAACTCCCGCTCGATATTCAGGGCATCCACGATAATTTCGGTAATACGTTCTTTGGGGACCTTATTGACCAGGTGGTGGTTGTGGAGGTGTACCGCGTAATCGCAGTGCATTCCTTCGTCCCGTGATATCAATTCATTGGAAAAGGTCAGCCCGGGCATAAGGCCGCGTTTCTTCAGCCAGAAGATAGAGCAGAAGGCCCCGGAGAAAAAGATCCCTTCGACCGCGGCAAAGGCAATCAGGCGTTCGGCAAAACTGGGGGAATCAATCCATTTAAGGGCCCAGTCGGCCTTCTTTTTGATCGCCGGGAAATTCTCAATGGCCTTAAAGAGGATGTTTTTCTCTTTTTCGTCTTTGACGTAGGTGTCAATCAGCAGGGAATAGGTTTCCGAATGTATGTTTTCCATCATGATCTGGAAGCCGTAGAAGAACTTCGCTTCGGAGTACTGCACTTCGTTCACGAAATTCTCTGCCAGGTTCTCGTTGACGATGCCGTCTGAAGCGGCAAAGAAAGCGAGGATATGTTTTATAAAATAGCGCTCGTCATCATTGAGTTTGTTGTTCCAGTCGGCAAGGTCCTGGTGCAGGTCAATCTCTTCTGCCGTCCAGAAACAAGCCTCGCATTTCTTGTACCACTCCCATAAATCGTGGTGTTTTATGGGGAATATTACAAATCGATCCTCGTTTTCCTGCAAAATAGGCTCTACGGCTGATGACATATCTTCTCTGCTTTAAAATTAGTATTAAGGGGTGTTATTTGCTACCAGTTGGGACCAACAAAGATTTAAAAATGCGACCAGATTCTAAAGGGGGAAATTGCAATAGGACCACAAAGTTTTTAACACAATTTGTTGAAATCCATGCTCAGAAAGGGATTTTATTACCCTTCCGATACATCGCAATTTTGCATAAATATTTCCGCCTGAAAATTACACCGGTGAGTATAATAAATATACTGTTTGGTGTATTATTTAACGGCCAGGGGAAAACACCGGGATGGGAAACCGGGCACAGGCCACATCAATGGCAGAATGCCGGGGCATTGCCCCGCTATAGCCACCTGCCACAAAGGCAAAGCAGCACTTAAACAAAATGGAACCTTGTAAGGAAAACGTGAAGATACTGACAAACCGTACGGCCCTCCCGATGCCTTTAATTGCATTACCACAACTTGGCTGGCCGACCCAGGTAGTTCCCCCGAAACCTAAAATCAGCCGTAACCCTACCAGCCTAAGCTGGCCTGGTCATCCAATTCGCGTAACCCGACACCGGCAGGTGGCTCCGGTCATTCAACCTTGCACCACCGCGATGGGCCGTAACTCTGGTTTGACAGTTAAAAATTGTACAAAATGTGTTAAGGGCCCTCCTACAGGCCTCTTGTGAACATGCTATTTCCGGACAGCGCTAAAGCCCCCGTTGAGGCCGATGGTCTTTCCCTGTACATTCGTCAGGGACAGGGCCAGCGTACCCCTTAGAACCCCCTCGCCTATATGGCCGATGGTGAGCGACCCCTTTTTCGCAAAAAAGGGCTGTTCTCCCAGGGCATTGATGCTGGCAAATCCGAATACCCCCTCAAAATTGGAGAGGAACCCCTGGATTTCGCCATTGATTTTGTATGTGGATCCTATGGTTAGCGGTGCTTCCTTTTTTGGCCTGGCGATAAAGATGCCCAGGTAATGGGGGCTGTCCGCGCAGGTATTGCTCAGGTGTAATTTCAACATGGCCTGTGAACCATCACCCCAGGATTCTTCCACTTTTTCATATACTCCCTGCCCTTCTAACAGCAAGGTTGTTTCGCCATCGGCCCGCAGGAGGTAGGCCCCATCATAGGGCAGTCCGGCGTCTCCCGGAACAGCCGGGGCCCCGTGTGAGGTAACGAATAGCAGCACGATTCCCCAAAGGGCAAATTTCACCAATTTGATTATGAAGTGTGACATAACAGGTTATTCAGAACGAGAAACCTCCGTGGAAAGAAATTTGGACATCGGTTGTTGCAGGACCAGTTCCTCCTGGGAAACCGGTTCCTGGTACTTCTCTACCCAAACGGCAATGATCAGGGTAACCAGCAGGACTGCAAAAAATATTACACACTTTTTCATTTGCTTTCTTTTAAAATTCCGAGCTGACGACCCTTAGGCACATTCGGGGGGACGGCGCTCGTCAGTCAAATGTAAGAAAGCACCTGTCGCCCCAAAACGGAGATGTATAACCTGCACCAAATCGTGTATAGATGGCAGGCAGCCCTCGGGCCGCGATTCTTCCCGATGGGCCCCGGGGACCGCCCATAGGGAGGGTCGGGATCCCAATGACAGCCCTTTTGTGCCATGCATACAGAAAACCCCGCTAATGGCACATCTTTTTAAACGCCCAAAAGTGAGTAGCGATAATTTTGTTTATCTTACCCATACCTTTGTACTGTATTATGATTGAAGCCGTAATTGTAGATGACGAGATAAAGGCGCTGCAAAGTTTGTCATGGGAACTCACTAATTTCAGTGATGAAATCCATGTCATTGCTTCCTTTACCGATCCTTTCGAGGCCCTGTCTTACCTGGAGCTCCACAGGCCGGATTGCCTTTTTTTGGATATCGAGATGCCTACCATGGACGGATTTCAATTCATTCAGAAGATCAAGAACAAGGATTTTCCGGTTGTCATTACCACGGCCTATAACCAATACGCCATCAAAGCACTGAAGAATGAGGCCATCGATTATTTGTTGAAACCGATAGACACCGATGACCTCAAGGATACCATCGTTAAGATAAAGAAATTCAACGCGCGGAACTATACGGCCGACCGCCTGGAGAAGCTGCTGTTGAACTTCAACAGCCAATCGTCTCATAAGAAAATCACGTTCAATACGGATGGGAAGCTGATCTTCCTTGAGGCCAACGACATCCTGTATGCGGAATCGGACGGGAATTACAGCACCATTTTCCTGACCGATGGCCAAAAAATCGTGCTCACCAAGAAATTAAAGGAAGTGAATGAACTGCTGCCGTCCGACTCCTTCTTCCGGATCCACAATTCCTACGTCATCAACCTGTCGAAAATCAAGGAATTCCTTAAGACAGATGGGTATGTTGTCCTTAGTTCCAACCATAAAATCCCTGTCTCACGGCAAAAAAAGTCCGGTTTCCTGGATATGTTCTAAACGGGCAGTATGCGTTCCTACCCCTTTTATTCGTTCCTCCTTTTCCTCGTTTACTTTATGGCTGCCCCCGGGCACGCCCAGGAGATGCCCAGACGTTTCCTGAAGTTGACCGACAGCCTGGTAAAGGCCGCCCCCAAATCCTATATGGAATTGGACACGATCCTCAGCCAGTACCGCGGTGATACCCTGTTAATGAACTATTTTGTCCTGCAATCAGCCCAGAGAGCGTATCTGGAAGGAACCTCCTACGCCTATAACCAACTGGGGGTCAGGTTCCGCGAGGTCTCGGCCTATGAAAAATCCATCCAGTATCACGAAAATGCCCTGCAGGCTGCCCTGGAAGCCAATAACATGGAGTTTCGGATTTTCAGCCTCAATTTGCTGGGGCAGGTACACCTGCGCAACGATGCCATCAAATCAGCGCTGGATTACAACCAGGAAGCGCTGGAGTTGGCCCGATCCGTAAAAAACCCCTCCCCCCTGGTCAAAAAAAGCATGAATGCGACCCTCAACGGCATCGGCAATATTTACAGGACCCTGGAACAGTACGATCTGGCCATTGAATTGTTCAGGGAATCGCTGGAACTGGACCAGGAACTGGGCAACACCCTGGGCCTCGCCATCAATTACGCCAACATAGGCGAATGCCTGGAAGCAGAAGGAAAACTGGAAGAAGCGCTGGACAACTACAACCGGGCGCTCGCTATGAATGAGCTGTTAAATTCACCCCGTGTAAGGGTGATCAGCAATTACGGTATCGCCCATGTATACGTGCATCAGGGACGAACCAAGGAGGCCCTGGCCATCTTTGAATCCATCCTGCCCCTGGCGGAGCAACTGGGCGATATGGAAATCATCTCGGCGATATACATCAATATCGGATGGGACTTTATCCATTCGGGCGATTACGACAAAGCCCTGTCCTATCTTTTAGAAGGGCTGGAAATGTCTGAGAACTATGGCCTGATCAGCAACCAATACACGGCCAACACCTTCCTGCACGACCTGTATGAAAAGCAGGGCGATTTTAAGAAGGCCCTGGACTATTACAAAACGGCCCAGACCTACAGGAAGCAGATTTCCAACGACCGTAACCGCCGTTATGTATACGACATGATCTCTAGGACCGAGGTGGAAAAACGGAGCAACCAGATTGAAATGCTGGCCAAGGAAAACGAGATCGTAAAACTGCGGTTGCGCAGGAACCAGAACACCCTGCTTATTGGCGCGTTGATGCTGGCCCTCTTTTCCCTCATCCTCTATGTGCTGTACCGGCAGTACCAGCTGAAGAGCGATAAAAAACTGCTCACCCTGGAGCAAAGTATGCTGCGTAGCCAGATGAACCCGCACTTCCTCTTCAATTCACTGAACTCCATCAAACTTTACATCATCAACAATGAGAAGAAAAACGCGGTGCATTACCTCAACAAGTTTTCCAAGCTGGTGCGTAAAATCCTGGAGGCCTCCTCTGTAAAGGAAATTTCACTGGCAGATGAACTGGAAACGGTAGAACTATACATGAACATAGAGAACATCCGCTTCAACAATGAGATTCAATTTAAAGCCGCTATCGATGCGGGTATAGACCCGCACCTGATAAAAATCCCTTCCCTTATCCTGCAACCGTTCCTGGAAAACGCGCTATGGCATGGCCTTTCTTCAAAATCAGGGGAAAAGCGTATTGATTTGCAGGTGTCCCGGGAAAACAAGAATTTCATCCTTATCACGATCACAGACAACGGGGTAGGCCGGGAGGAGGCGGAAAAAGTCAAGCAAAGCAAGGTGCTGCAACGAAAATCGGTAGGGATCGCCATTACAAGGGAACGCCTGGCCAATTTTTCCAAGGATTACCAGAATTCCTTCCAGGTAGAAATCATCGACCTTTATAGCGAAACGCAGAAGGCCAGGGGCACCAGTGTAAAACTGCACATCCCTACGGTTTAGCAATTTCGCCGGCCACCTGTTCCAGTTCGGCATACCACCCGGCCCCGAATTTTCGGATCAGGGCTTCCTTTACAAATTTATAGATAGGGACCTTTAGTTCCTTACCCAGGGCGCATGCGGGGTCGCAAATTTGCCATTGGTGGTAATTGACGGCTACCAGGCTGGTATAGGCTTTCACCCGCACGGGGTAGAGGTGGCAGGAAATGGGTTTTTTCCATTTGGTGGCGCCGGCATTATAGGCTTTTTCCAAACCGCATTCAGCCGTACCGTTTTCACTGAAGGTCGC